>Ga0209640_10006657_pt1 | contig 10100 bp, 6 predicted proteins | sample RifCSP10_1_FD_184018 | JGI IMG/M metagenome (GOLD analysis project Ga0209640, IMG submission 184018) | Soil microbial communities from Rifle, Colorado - Rifle CSP2_sed 10_1 (SPAdes) (version 2) | ecosystem: Environmental > Terrestrial > Deep subsurface > Rock core/Sediment | place: Rifle... | reverse complement strand
TCGGTCGGTCCCTCTTCTCCATTTGGAGTTGAGTCGCACGCATCGCCTACGCCATCGTCATCTGTATCTAATTGGTCAGGATTCTCTACAAGTGGACAATTATCAGTTTCATTATCTACGCCATCGCCGTCGGGGTCAGTATCGTTGATGGTATCACAAGCATCTCCTAATCCGTCGCCATCTGTATCTGTTTGATCTGTGTTAACAACTGTCGGACAGTTATCTTCACTATCAACAACTCCGTCGCCGTCAGTATCAGCCGGCGGAATGGTATCGCAAGCATCGCCTATTTCATCTCCATCCGTATCTTCTTGGTCTGGATTAAAAACAGTGGGACAATTATCGTCATCATCAATAACGCCATCTTCATCTGTGTCCAAATCATCGCTTACATTATCAACCACCACAGGGATACTGGCTGACTGAAGATTATTGCCTGCGTTATCATAAGTTACCGCGGTTAACTCGTGATTACCATCGGGTGCTGACGTAGTATCCCAATCCACCGAATAAGGAGAAGTTGTATCCTCTCCTATCAAGGTGCTTTCGCTCGCGTAATAAAACCCAACTTTTTCTATACCGGATAAATCATCCAATGCGTCAGCCGTAACGGCTACAGTTCCACTAAGCACACTATCGGCTACAGGGCTTGTCACAGAGAGCAATTGAATGTTCTTATCAATCATTAAGTGGTTATCTGCTTCCTTTAGATTTTCCTGATTGTCAGACTCATCAACGCCAAAATATTTTATTGTGTAGTCGCCCTCAACGCTCATTGTGAACTGCCAGTTACTTGAAGCATCAACAAAAGAAGAGGCGGTAGGAACAGTGCCGTCTGTGGTGTAGTAAACCTTTGAGCAGAGAACATTATCAGTGCAGTTAAACGTTACTGTCACGTCTAATCTCTGCCAGCCTGCCAGTACGTCATCGCTTGTGCTCGGAGCTTCCTCGTCTACAACATTAACCGTTCTTGTTACCTGTGCTGCGGGATTCAAGTTTGAATCGGTCGCGTTATAATAAACCGTATAAGTACCGACTGTGCCGGTATCAACAGCACCTGTTATGGTAGCTGTAAGCCCTGTATCGTAGTTATCGGTAACAACTGCGCCGGGTTCTACATAAGTAGTATCAACCTGTACATCCATCGGGTCGCTTCCATTTAAAGAAATAACAGGTGGGGTTGTATCTTCAACGGTTACATTAAAAGTTCCGTTTGATGTGTTACCGGATGCATCAGTTGCCGAGCAATCTACCGCCGTAGTGCCCAAGGCAAAATTAGAACCAGAAGTAGGTAAGCACGCCACTAAAGGAGATGGGTCGGTGTCATCTGTTGCCGTAACTATGTAATTAACCGAAGCGCCTTCTGGGCTAGTTGCCTCTGTTGTTATATCGGCAGGCAAGGTAAGAACGGGCGGAGTGGTATCGGTAGGGGGGACCGCAACCTCATTTCCGGTTAGTACGACATCATTTAAATGAAACTTGTCACTAGGACTATTTAATGTCGCTCTGAAGCGTAGTTTAAAATTACTTTGATTGTCGGCATCGTTTCCAAGAAAAAATCCTTCATTAGAAGTCCAATCGTTAGCGCTTACGCCAGTATTTTCATCAGACCCTCCATCTTGAATATGTCTCAACTCATGCGTAGTTACAAAGTTGTCGGTAGACCACTCAACGTAGACATTATCTCCTGTCCCATAATTACTTGTACGAAACTTATAAGTGAGTACTAAATTTTCAAAACCTACAGTCGAAACTCCTTTAGTTAAAGATGAGTCTGTAATTTCACCTTTTACTTGAGCATAGTTATTTAAGTTAGGTCCGACGCCTTCTGATTGAGTCTCCCAATTAGTCCCAGCAGGTAAATCCCAACTAGCGAGAGAGTTAGATTCGAAATTGTCAGCGAATACGTTTACAGATGCAAAAACAAAAGCCGGTTGAACCAAAGAAAAAACAAGCGTTAAGCTTGTAATAATAGCCCCAAGTTTAGACCCGTTTTTGTTTAAACTACTGGCCAACTTATATGAAGTTTTCATCAGCTTGTATATACCACTAAATACTCCTGAATGTCAACCCAATATCTACCTGATATTATAAACAAATAAAAAGACCCGCGCTATTATGCACGGGTCTTTTATTTTAGCGACGATTCATACCGCCACCGCTTCCACCGCGTCTATTGCCCATCCTCTCGCGATGGCAATTGCGGCAAAGAAGTTGGCTAAGTCTGGACGGATCCGGTTCGAACGGGAGTTCGGTGATCGGAGTTCCGCAGTTCGCGCATTTCCAATCTCCTTGGAACATCTTGCGCTCAAAACCGCCTTGATTACTTTCCATTTTATCTTTGTTTCTTTTTCGTACCTTTATGCAAACCGACGATAAAATGCTTACTTGGCGATCTTAGCGCTCGAATTTACTGTCCTCTATACTACACCTATTTCGTACAAATGTCAATTCTGTTAAAATATTACCAGTGAATAAATTAAGCGCAAAACTGAAGATGAGCGAAGCTCTCTTTTTTATGGCCGGCGCCGGTATGCTGTTCTTCCTCCCGTTCATGAGCCAGGAAAATTTTTGGATGTGGGTCGTGCCTAAGTCCCTTTATTTCGCGGGCCTCATTATATATCTTATAAATCTTAGAAAATAATGCTTGGTATAACACTCGGAGAATTCTTGAGATTTTTGGTGCAGTTCGGTTTTGCCGTTGCCGGGGCGACTTCCCTATGGGGATTCGTCTTATTGATGAAAGCCAGAACTCATCCGGAAGAAAAAGACTCTTTCCATAAAATAGCCAAATTGGTAGGTAAGCTCTTTTTTGTTGGCATCTCCGTGTTTTTAACCGGTTGGTGGACGGTAAACGTATTTATTCTAACCCCAACGGTGGCGGCACATGAAGGCATAAAAATAGCTCCTACACTGGAAGCCATAAGAAATGGATTCGCTATCAATCAATACTTTGTACTGATGATAATGGCCACTTTGCTCATATATCTAATATTAAAAGCTTCCAAGAGCTGGGTATTTGAAAAGCACGCGGCAATACTTTTTGGCCTCAATTTTATACTTCTAAGTGTGATAGCTGTTTTCAGTGTCTTTACCGGCAAGTTTGACGGGCATCAACTATTTTTCTTTCTCCACCACTGGCATTCCATATTCACTTTGGGAACCGTAATAACGGTGGACTTCCTGTATACGACCGTTAGGGACATAAATCTAAAAAGAACTCTTTATAGTTTCTTCCCAATTATGAGTGTAGTTATATGGACCGGCTTGGGATTGGATTTCTTGAGCATATCCCTGATTTACGAACAGGCAATTTCCTTAACGCAGCAGTTTTACTTTATCCAGACGGTGGTAGCGATAATTATAATTAACGGCTCTCTCTTATCAGGAAAGATTAATGACCTGCTTACCAATTCCGTAAAACCGGGAGGACAGGCATTAGCCCCTAGAACTTTAAGGCTTATGGGAATCTCCGGGTCAGTATCTATAGTCTCCTGGCTTACCATAACCTTCGTAGACTTTTTCAAACTTACCCTAAACTATCCGCAACTTGCTCTTATATATGTAACCGCGATAGTTACGGCGTATTTCGTTCACGATGTTATAGAGAAAATGATAGAGAAGTCCGCCACAGCGAGAGAAGTGAGAGTCAGCTGATTTTCTCCGCGTCTTTAAGATTGAATTTGCCTATCTTGGTTCTTTTTAAATTTTTAAGAGTGGCGGGTACCGAAAGACGCCTGCCAATCTCCTCTGCTAAAGACCTCACATAAGTTCCGCTCTTCACATCAAGAACCACTTTTAATACATAATGCTTCTCTGATTTGAGACAACTTTTAAAAACCGCTTTGGTAACTTCCATTTCCTTTTCCGGTAAATCAATCTTCCTTCCCTCTCTCGCTATTTTATAAAGCCTCTCTCCTTTAACTTTGATAGCGGAATAAGCCGGCACTTTTAACAAAAGCTTGCCGACTAAGCCCTTAATCACCCTCTTAACCTCCTTGGTATCTAAGGTTTCTATTTCTTGTTCTTTTAATACTTTCCCCTCCAAGTCTCCGGTATCGGTTGAAACTCCCAGAAGGATTTCCGCTTCGTAGGTTTTAGGCAGCTTAATTAAATCGGCCAATTTTTTGGTTCCTTTTCCCACGCCCAAAATTAATAGGCCGGAGGCCAATGGGTCTAAGGTACCGGCATGGCCAATTTTTCTAATCCCCAGCTTTCTTCTTAGGCGGCTTACCATATCAAAAGAGGTCGGTCCCTTGGGCTTATCAATCAAAACTATTTCTTTGTCCTCAACTTTCTTCTTAATTTTCATTTAATCCAAATATCTTATATCATAAAGGATAGACTTATAATTAATACAATAAAACAGTGACTATAGCCGAGAAGATTAGACAATTTCTTAAAGGAGAAGTGGTAGATGACTCAAAATCCCTTGAAGAGTACAGCCGGGATGCGAGTATTTTTCAAATTAAGCCGCAGATAGTGGTCTTCCCTAAGAATGTTGAGGATATTAAGAATCTGGTAAAGTTTGTTGCCAAAGAAAAGCCCAAAAATAAAACTCTTTCTCTTACTCCCCGATCAGCGGGAACCGATATGTCGGGCGGACCGTTGACCGAATCAATCGTGGTAAGCATGACTAAATACTTTAATAAGGTTTTGGAGGTGGGTAATGGTCACGCCATAGTCCAACCGGGAACTTATTATCGGGACTTGGACAAAGCAACCCTCGCTAAGGGATATATTCTGCCGAGTTACCCGGCCTCCCGTGAAATCTGCACCGTTGGCGGTATGGTAGCGAATAACTCCGGCGGAGAAAAAAATCTGGCTTACGGGCAAACCGAACGCTATGTGGAAAGCGTAAAGATGGTTCTGGCGGATGGTAACGAATGTGAATTCAAAAAATTAACGCTGAAGGAACTTAAAGTTAAGCAGAAACAGAAGAATCTTGAGGGAGAGGTATATCGCAAGATGTATAAATTGGTGGATAAAAACTATAAAGCACTGAAGGCCGCTAAACCGCATGTCTCCAAAAACTCCTCCGGTTATTTCCTGTGGGATGTAATGGATGATACTAAAGAATCTTTCGACCTAACCAAAGTAATTGTCGGCTCTCAAGGCACATTCGGCATCATTACCGAAATAAAATTCAAACTAGTTAAACCAAAAACGCACTCTCAACTTTTGGTAATTTTCTTGAGCGATTTGAAGCCGTTAGCGGAAATCGTGGGCCGTGTGCTGAAATATAAACCGGAAAGTTTTGAATCTTATGACGACAACACTATGAAAATCGGTCTTAAATTTTTCGGCGACATATTAAAGATTATGAAGGGCACCTTTTTCTCTTTAGGTATGGCGTTCTTACCAGAATTTTGGATGGTTTTAACAGGTGGTGTGCCTAAGCTCATCTTACTCGCGGAATTTACGGGAGACACCGATGAGGAAGCAAGCGAGAAAGCCGGAAACGCCCAAAAAGCTATTGCCGACTTAAATGTAAAGAACCGCCTATCCAAAACCGAAAGGGATATGAAAAAGTACTGGACCTTCAGACGTGAGAGTTTCAACCTCTTGCGTCACCATATGAAAGGCCTACGGACCGCTCCATTTATAGATGACGTAATCGTGCCTCCGGAAAAACTACCCGAATTTCTGCCTAAATTAAACGCTCTCTTAGACCAATATGATTTGGTCTATACTGTGGCCGGCCATATCGGCGACGGTAACTTTCATATCATCCCCTTGATGAGGCTCTCCGACCCGAAAGCCAAAGACATTATAGAAAACTTGTCCAAAAAAGTTTATCATCTGACGCTCCAATTCGGTGGCTCCATTACCGCCGAACACAATGACGGCCTAATAAGAAGTCCGTTCTTGAAGGAAGTGTACGGAGAAAAAATTTATAAACTGTTTGAGGAAACTGAGCACACCTTTGACCCAAATAATATTTTTAACCCTACCAAAAAATCCGGAGCCAGTCTCACCTACGCCATGGAGCATATTGATACGAGGGTTTAAAATACAAAAATGAAGACAATATTACCAAAATTAAAGAAAATTATTAAGAAACCACTATTTATAAGCGCCGCGGTCATTGTTGCTCTCTTGGGTTGGTATTTTTACGCCAATCGCGACCTAGGCCCCACCTATCAAACGGCTTTTGCCCTAAGGGGTGACGTTATGGAAGAAGTGAGTGTTACCGGACGGGTAAAGTCCTCCGATGACATCGCTTTATCTTTTGAAAAAAGCGGAAAAGTCACGAGGGTAAATGTGACGGTTGGGAATAAGGTAGGCTTAGGGCAGCTTTTAGCGAGCCTTGATTCCTCGGAAGCGCAAACTCAACTAACCCAAGCGGAAGCGGATTTAAGAGTGCAGGAGGTAAAAATCGTGAACGCCGAAATAGCTCTCGAGGAATCCAAAAAGGGATTGGTAGATAAAATAGAGGACGCTTACACCAAATCCGACGACGCATTAAGAACCAAGGCCGATCAAATATTTTCCGAACCGAGTTTTAATCCTCAATTAAGATTTACCCTTGATGATGCTGTTTTAAAAGCGAGTACTGAAAAAGACAGACTGACTATGGAAAGTGAGATGAATGCCTGGAAAAGTTCTTTGGTAAATTTAAGCTCTTCCTCTGACCTCGCGGCCCAAGTAATTCAAACCAAAGAGGGTTTGAATTCCATGAAAAATCTTTTGGATAAGGTGGCTTTAGCGATTAACTCTTATACTTTGACTACCTACCCAACCCAAACCACCATTAACGGCTGGAGGACCGATGTTTCTGCCGCGAGAAGTAATATATCCACCGCCACCACCAGTTTATTAACCGCGGAAGAAAAGTGGAAAACCGCTGACTCTAACCTTGTGCTGCAACGTGCACAAATAGGAAGCAGCCTGGCTAATGTAGCCAATTTCAAAACGCAACTTGGCAAAAACAATATCTACGCTTCTATCTCCGGAATAATAACTAAAGTTGATATTAAGCCCGGAGAAAATGTAACTGTTAGCTCGCCGGTAATAAACTTAATTTCGATAAACGATTTTGAAGTGGAAGCTAATATTCCTGAAGCCGATATCTCTAAAGTCTCTCTGGGCTCTCCCGTTCAAATAACTCTGGATGCTTACGGAGACGAAGTTATCTTTAAAGCGCACGTTGCCTCCATCGAGCCGGCGGAAACAATAGTTGAAGGCGTGACCACCTATAAAGTAAGGGTGGAGTTCTCCGAAAACGACGAAAGAATAAAATCCGGCATGACGGCAAACATGGATATTCAGGGTAAAAGCGAGACGAATGTTATCTCTGTCCCCCAGCAGGCAATCGTAACCAAGAACGGGGAAAAATTTGTTAAAGTTTTGAAAAACGGCACGCCCCTTGAAATTAGAGTGACTGTGGGCTTACGCGGGGCTAACGGCAATACCACTATTCTTAGCGGCTTGAATGAAGGAGACGAAGTGATTCTCTCCGAGAAATAAAATGTCTTTAATTGAAGTAAAGAACCTGGAAAAAACTTTTCACGACGAGAAAGTAGAAACTCCGGCATTGCGAGGAGTTTCTTTTGACGTAGACGAGGGCGAGTTTCTGGCCATCATGGGACCATCGGGCTCGGGCAAGTCCACTCTTCTCCATACTTTAGGCTTCCTGGATAGGCAGACCAAAGGCGAGTATAAATTTGACGGCAAAACTATTGACGAGTACTCCGATGACGAATTGGCCAAAGCCAGAAATGAAAAAATGGGCTTTATATTCCAAACATTTAATCTCTTACGAAGAACCAGTGTTTTAGAGAACGTTAAGCTGCCGCTACTCTATTCCAGTGTACCCGAATCGGCTTGGGAGGAAAAAGCAAGAAAAGCACTGGACTCGGTGGGGCTCTCTCACCGTTTGCATCACGAACCATCACAACTTTCCGGAGGCGAAAGGCAACGGGTGGCTATCGCGAGGGCCTTGGTTAATAATCCAAAAGTAATATTCGCCGATGAGCCTACCGGCAACCTTGATTCCAAGTCGGGTAAAACTGTTATGGAAATAATCCAAAAGCTGAACGAAGAAGAAGGACGAACGGTAATTTTGATTACTCACGAAACTTATACCGCCGAGCACGCTCAAAGAATTATGAAATTATTGGACGGCGAGATTGAGAGCGATATAAAGGTTGACCACAGGCACAAAGCCGATGATTTCCTGAAATAATGAATATAAGACACCTCTTAAAAACTTCTTCGGGTGGACTCAAAACCAATAAATCGAGATCGGTACTTACCATTTTGGGCATAGTAATCGGCATTGCCGCCATCATTATAGTTATGGCTTTGGGGCAAGGAGCGCAAAACCTTATTTTGGGCCAGCTCCAGGCAATAGGGTCTAAAGTGATAGCCGTGGTTCCGGGACGTCAACCAACCGGACCAGCCGATATTATTGCCACCTTCACCGACTCATTGAAAGAAAAAGATTTGGAATCTCTTGAAAATAAAAGCAATGTACCGCACGCGGTAAATATAATGCCGGTTGTTTTTGGTAGTCAGACGGCGGCCTTTGAGAGTGAAACTTACAGCCCAACCATATTGGGAGTTACCGAAATCTTTGCCAACCTCTACAATATTTACACTGCGGATGGAAGAATCTTTACCGAAGATGAAGTCAAATCCTATGCCGACGTTGTTGTAATCGGCGATGAGATTAAAAAAGAGCTTTTTGGCGCAAGCGACGCAGTCGGAGAGAAAATAAAAATAAAGGGGCGTAACTTCCGCGTCATCGGGGTTCTAAATAAAGCCGGCCAAGTTTCTTTTATCAACTTTGATAAGGTGGCTTTTGTTCCCTATACCACCGCGCAACAATACATCTTCGGCATAAAATATTTCCACCGCTTGGCAATTGAAGCGGATACGGAAGAAAATGTACCAAGCACCGTGGCGGCGATACAAACGACCCTACGCAACAACCATAATATAACCGACTCTAAAAAAGACGACTTCTTTATTGAAACTCAGGCCAGCGCCATGGCCACGGTAAGCACTATAACCGGTGCCTTAACAATGTTTTTGGCAGCGGTCGCCGCCATATCCTTGATAGTTGGAGGTATAGGCATAATGAATATCATGCTTGTTTCCGTTACCGAGCGAACTCATGAAATCGGCTTAAGAAAAGCTCTGGGAGCGACAGAAGCCGATATATTAAAACAGTTTTTATTGGAAGCGGTGCTCTTAACCGCTATTGGTGGCATTGTGGGTATTGTTCTCGGCGGCCTGCTGTCGCTCGGCATATCACTTTTACTAAGTCACATCTTGGGGGTTGATTGGAAATTTACTTTCCCTATAAACGGGGCCTTACTTGGTCTTGGCGTCTCCGCTTTAATCGGCTTAACCTTTGGCCTTTACCCGGCGAAACAAGCCGCCAAGAAGAGCCCCATAGAGGCTCTTCGCTACGAGTAGATTCTCACCTTACTTTTCCGGTACCATTAAAGAAACAACTTACTCCTAAGCTACCGTTCGGTTGCCCAGCGAGCAACCTCACTGTGTTACGTCGCTCACTCTGTCGCCTAAAGGCGACAACCGTGCCCGTTCACTCCTTAGCATGCGCTAAGAAGTAAGTTGTTTCTTGATGTATTAACTCGCCAACTACCTGTCGTACGGAACATCCCTCAGGCTGGTTGGGCTTGGTTCCGCTACTGAAGCGGACCAACTAGCCGAGGGGGAAGAAAATCTGACCGCTGGAGTCAGATTATTTTGGTTCTGATAGACAGGTAGGTGGCGAGGTTTTATAATGTCTTAGATGTTGTCGGATAGAGATCTAAAAAAAGCTATTAAAGATAAGAGGCTCTCATTCTCGCCTAAACTTGCCCCCGGACAAATTGGACCGGCATCTATTGATTTGAAGTTATCTCCGCACTTCAAATTTTTTCGTATAGACAAGTTCAGCCTGGTGGATACGAGGCAACCGCTCCCCCAGCACTTTATGGACGCGGTGATACTAAAAAACGATGAACCGTTTATTATTCATCCCGGCAATTTCGTTCTGGCAAGCACTAAGGAATACGTTAAACTTGGAGACGATGTCGCTATGAAAGTAGAGGGCAAAAGCTCTTTGGCCAGAATGGGAATCTTAG
>Ga0209640_10006656_pt1 | contig 10101 bp, 6 predicted proteins | sample RifCSP10_1_FD_184018 | JGI IMG/M metagenome (GOLD analysis project Ga0209640, IMG submission 184018) | Soil microbial communities from Rifle, Colorado - Rifle CSP2_sed 10_1 (SPAdes) (version 2) | ecosystem: Environmental > Terrestrial > Deep subsurface > Rock core/Sediment | place: Rifle... | reverse complement strand
TTGTCGGAATTTTTTTTAAATCATTGATGCAAAAACATTTCGACCTGGAATTGACTAGCAATGGAATTCAATCACTGAATTCATTAATCCATAAACAGTCTGGTAGAAAATTACTCCTTGGCAATAAGATAATCTGTGTTAAAGAAAGGAATGAAATTATTATTTTCAGCAAGACAAAAAATGAAAAAGTAATATCTAAGTTTAGCCTTAAACCGGGTGAGACAAAAAAAATTGGCACAAAGAAGATTAGTATTATGCCAATGCAAAGGCTAGGCAAAGTAAAAAACAAAAACAAAAATATTGAATATATTTCCGCAGATGATCTGTCTCGTGAATTTGAAGTTCGCAGTTGGATTGATGGTGACAGGTTTATTCCGCTTGGTATGAAAGGTACAAAAAAAATATCCGACTTTCTGAATGAACAAAAAATTCCTCCATCAAAAAAAAAATCTCAAATCCTCTTAACAAACTCAGGTAAAATTGTTTGGGTGATTGGATTAAGGATTGATAACAGATTCAAAGTTAATTCTAAAACAAAACAGGTTTACAAATTATGCCTGAGTTGAAATCTAAGCCGGAAAAAATTGTAATTGGCAGTCAGGTGTTTGTGCCTTTGCTCACAGAAGAAAAAATTCAAGAGCGCATAGTTGAATTAGCTGAGCAAATATCAATTGAATATACAGGAAAAGTTCCCGTGTTTATTGGTGTATTAAACGGTTCATTTCTTTTTATGTCAGATCTTATTAGATATGTTTCCATCGATTGTGAAATTGATTTCTTTAAGCTTTCCAGCTATGGCGATTCCCAGATTTCTTCAGGTAAAGTAAAATTGCTGAAGGAACTGAATTGTGATGTGAACGGAAGAGACATTATTATTGTTGAAGACATTGTTGATTCCGGTCTGTCGGTTAAATATATCGAAGAACTTTTTTCCGGGAATAACCCGAGCAGTATGAAGGTTATTTCACTGCTGGTTAAGCCCGATAGTCTTAAATATAAGGTGAAAATTGATTATATTGGATTTAATATTCCAAGCAAATTTGTAATAGGATATGGCCTGGATTATGCTCAGAAATACAGGAATTTAAAATCTATATATGTTTTAGATGAATAACGGAGTTAATTTTTTTAATGAATAATTCTCTTAGAAAATTTTTTATGGCTGATAAGTCAGGTGATAAAAAAAATCCGCGTGGTTCTCGTGGAAGCGGACCGAACAAGCCGGATGATAATTTCGACTGGTCGAAAATTATAAGAATGGTATTTGGCTGGGGAGCTGTTGTTGTTGCTGCTGTTATTGTTATGCAGATATTCAATACATCAAAGGAAAATTATGTTGAAATTCCTTTTGGCGAATACGAAAGATTGCTGAATGATGGAGGAAAAATCACAAATGCAACCATCACCAAATCTGACCTGAATGATTATTCCTTCAAAGCTAAACTTTCATCGGAAACTTCGGTAAGAGTAGACGATCGGTCGATAGATGTTGAAGCAATATCTGTTTATATACCTGAACCAATGCTTAAAGACCAGGAAGCTAAATGGAAAGAAAAAGGGATCGCATATTCCTTTGATAAACAATCAAGCGAGTGGCTTAACATACTGATTGGTTTTCTGCCCTGGGTCCTGATCATTGCTATTTATATCATTATCATGCGGCGAATGCAGGGACAAGGTGGTGGCTCCCGGGGAATTTTTTCTTTTGGAAAAAGCAAAGCAAAATTAATAAGTCAGTCCAGTCAGAAAGTAACATTTAAAGATGTTGCAGGTGCAGACGAAGCAAAAGTAGAATTGCAGGAAGTTATAGAATTTCTTAAAGAGCCATCAAAGTTTCAAAAGCTTGGCGGAAAAATTCCTAGAGGAGCTTTGTTGTTAGGACCTCCAGGAACCGGTAAAACTTTATTAGCTCGTGCTGTTGCAGGTGAAGCTGGTGTACCTTTCTTCTCTATAAGCGGTGCTGATTTCGTTGAGATGTTTGTCGGTGTCGGTGCAAGCCGGGTTAGAGATCTTTTTGACCAGGGAAAGAAAAATGCTCCCTGTATTATTTTTATTGATGAGATTGATGCAGTTGGCAGACACAGAGGTGCCGGACTTGGCGGCGGTCATGATGAAAGAGAACAAACTCTGAATCAATTGCTGGTTGAGATGGACGGATTCGAACAGAACAGCGGTGTAATAATTATCGCTGCAACTAACAGACCTGATGTACTTGACCCTGCTTTGCTGAGACCGGGCAGATTTGACAGACAAATTGTTGTCGACAGACCCGATGTTAAAGGAAGAGAAGGTATCCTTAAAGTCCACACAAGAAATATTCCTTTAGATGATACCGTAAACCTTGAGGTTTTGGCAAAGGGAACCCCGGGCTTGGCTGGTGCTGATCTTGCAAATCTTGTAAATGAAGCTGCACTTCTCGCAGCAAGAAAGAACAGGAAAAAAGTTGAAATGATCGACTTTGAAGAAGCAAAAGATAAAGTGATGATGGGAATGGAAAGAAAGAGCCTGATTATTTCCGAACTCGAAAAGAAAACAACTTCTTATCATGAAATCGGACACGTCCTGGTTGCACGAATGATTCCGGAAGCTGATCCAGTTCATAAAGTTACGATTATTCCAAGAGGTCGTGCTCTCGGAGTAACCAGCTATCTTCCGATCGATGAAAAACATACTTATTCAAAAGAATATCTTGAAGCTGTAATCACTTACGCATTAGGAGGAAGAGCGGCAGAAAAATTAATCTTCAATCATTATACGACCGGTGCTGGAAACGACATAGAAAAAGCAACAAACATTGCTCGCAAAATGGTTTGCGAATGGGGTATGAGTGACAAACTCGGTCCTCTCAGTTACGGTGCTAAAGAAGAAGAAATATTTTTAGGCAGAGAAATTCAAAAGCACCGCGATTACAGTGAAAAAACCGCGATTGAAATTGATGATGAAGTAAGAATGATAGTTAATGCTGCAATGAAAAGAGCGGAGAATATTTTATCAAAGAACATTGATTTGCTGCATAAACTTTCCAAAGAACTTCTTGAAAGAGAAATTCTGGATTCGGAAGAGATCGACAAAATCATTAAAGGGGAAACACTTCCGCCTGTTACCAGAGATGGAAACGGACAAAACGGTGAGAATGAGAAAAATGTCGTGCCCGAACATGTAAAAAAACTTATGGATCAGCGAAAGCAAAAAGATACTGCTCTTAAAGATGACGCAAATTGATCAGGGGACTATCCATTATAAAGATGAGTTGGTAAGAAAACTGATTCATCTTTTTTCTTTATCCATACCTATTATTTACTATTTTATCTCAACTGAATCCGCTGTAATTATCCTAGGGATTCTCACTTTTATTGCTCTTATCCTTGATCTTGCCAGGCATTTTTCTCCGGACATTGGAAAGATATTCTATAAAATTTTTGGGTTTATTCTCCGCAAGCATGAGATAGACACGAAACAAAAAAATCTAAACGGTGCAACTTATGTTTTAATTTCTGCGCTGATCGGGGTTCTGATATTTCCAAAATTAATTTTCATCTCCGCATTTACAATTTTGATAATAAGCGATACCATGGCAGCGCTCATAGGAAGAAAGTTTGGCAAGCGTAAATTTTTATCAAAAAGTTTTGAAGGAACTTTAGCGTTTTTTGTTAGTGCATGTATTGTGGTTTTATTTACACCAAAGATTGGTAATTTTCCTGAAGAATATTTAATCGGATTTGTTGGTGCAATGATTGGAGCAATTGTAGAAAATATTTCATTCAGGCTGATTGATGATAATTTGTCCATCCCTTTTGCGGTTGGATTTGCAATGTGGGGATTATACCTGGCGATATTGCCGAATCTGGAGTTAACACTGTCAAACATGCCGAGGTAGTTATGAAAAAGTATTTATCGGTATTTCCTACGTGGTTATTGTTAACAATAACATTTATCATAATTGTTCTTACACTTCTTTTATTTTTTATATACGATTATAATACAATAAAAACGGCAAAGGGATTTGAAGACGAAATATTTGTATTGGCAGATTCTTTGGAGTATGAAGAATTGCAGGAATCTCTCCAGGCGACTTTCGAAAAAGAAATTTACACACCTCAACCCGAAAATATATTTACATTGATAAGAGTGGATTCAAATGATATTGAGAAATTGAAACAAAGTAAAAATATTGTAATTGCTGCTCCCCTCAATTCTGGCTCAGCAGCATCGAATTTTCTTAGTTCCATTATTGACACTTCAACCAGGAGAAATCTTAATTCCAAACCGGACTCAATAATTTACGAAACCGATCTTTGGGCAAAAGGTCAGCTTGTAACTATACTTGCTGCTCCGTCTGTGCAGGAATTAGAATCCAAGATATTGAAAAATTCTGATAATCTTCTTATGGCTTACCAGAGGCAATCTGATGAAAGATTATATAGCAATCTTTACAATCCTCGTAATGAACAATTAGATGTTGAAGGAAGCTTCCTGAAAGATTACGGCTGGGTCATATATGTTGAAGCTGAATTTAAAGTTGCTGTCAACAATCCAGAAGATAAATTTGTTTGGCTGCAAAGATCTTCAGGAGGTGATATGGAAAGATGGATTTTTATCCACTGGATTGATAATGCAACTCCGGACTATCTAAATGCTGATTCAATCAAAGCCATTCGCGACCGGGTAACAAAAATATATTATAAGATTAGTGATGATACTTCTTATGTAATTGTTGCAGCGAATAATTTTACTACCAACGAAATAAATTTCAACGGGAAGTACGCAATCTTCACTCAAGGGTTATGGGAACTTAATGTAAAAGAAATGGGAGGTCCGTTTGTGAATTATGTTTTTTTTGATGAAGCCAAACAGAGATTTTATATGCTTGACGGTTCAGTATACGCTCCTAAACATTATAAACGAAACCTGATACAGCAAATGGATGTTACTCTTCAGTCATTCCGGACAGCGGATGAGTTACCTTCAGACAGGAATGCAGAACTGCTGGATGCTGTTGAAGATTAATTTTTTACTAATTGTGCAAGTGCGGGCGGAAGTTTATAATTCGGAAATTCATTAATAATTTTATCTACATACAATTTAGCTTTATCAGTCATTCCGAAATTCATTTCGTAGATTGCTCTTCTGGCAAGTGCAGCCCCGACAATTTTTTGAATATTATCGATATAAATATTTCCATTAGCCGGAAACCGTATAGTAAAATTCGGATCAGCCGCAGGGATATAATTTTTTTCTTTTGTCACTTTTAATAAAAACAAATCAGGTGCAAGTGTATATCCCGGCGGAAGAGAAAACTCCCCACGCTGCATTTCATTTTCATAGAGTTCCTGTGCAATATAAATATCCCGCTGATCAATATTTTCAGCCACAATACCAGTCATTATTTTTCTGAATAATGACTCAAGCAGATTTGCATTAAACGTTTCATTTCTTTCGAATGGACGAAGAGCCGTTTTGAAATGGTCAATATCTGATCTTAAATTTTTAAGCAAATCAGGGTTATTATTATCCAGCTGATTGAAATACCAGGATCGTCTAAGTAATTCTTTATCGATGATTGTAACATCATTTCTGTATCCTTCAACATGTTGATAATAATATGATGCAGAGATAAAATAATCCCACTGATAACTCATAATTATCGAATTTTCAGGAACACTATCAATTAATTCTTTTGTATAATCTTCAAATGTGTAAACTTCACTTTGATTTACTTTTGCGAAATTCAGATAAACTTGTATTACTAAGAACAACATTAAAATTGAAATTAATAATTTAAGAGAAATATTTTTTCGGTTTATTATACTTAACACACCTATCGCAGCAAAAAATGCCAGCACGATGTATGCAAGAAGAAAATAAGCATCGATGTCATTAATATCATAATTTATTGAGTAGAGAACTGTTGATAAAAATGTTATCAGCAGGAAAATGAATAGCCTTCTTGCTTTAATTAAAGAGAAAATCATTCCGGCTACTGCAAGGATCAACACAAAAGTAAATTCTCCCGGCAGAGATTCGATGAAATAAACTAATTGCTTTTTTGTTGCTTCTGTCGATGAGAACAGCCACACCTGGTATTGTTTACCTGATACATGGCGTAAAATTCTTTCAAGGTCTATAGTGTTCCCCCAATTTAAAACCGGGCTCTGTGATGCCCTGATGGGTAAGTAGGAATAAATAAGAATGAGAACAGGAATGAAGATTCCTATCATTAATACTATTCTTTTAAAACTGCTGCTGCTTGGTTTATATCTTGCTAAGTAAAGATATGCAATGCCCGGAAGAATAAGCAGCGTTGTCATGTGATTAGTAAAACCGAGGGCAAGAACTAATGCAAAGTAAAACCAAATCTTCGACTCTTTTTCCTTCGTGGAAATTATAAATGCTTTCAGGAGAAAGAAAATTATAATACTAATAAGCAGAACATGAAGTGAATAAACTTCAACAGATGTACTTTGAAACCAGAAAGTTTTACTGAAAGCTAAAACCAATCCGCCAAAAACTGCTGAGATAATTTTAGACAGCTCCAAAAAAGATTCAATTTTCTCTTTCTCAATTTTTCCTTTTTTCTGTTTCTTTGATTTATCAGTTTCTGACTTTACCAGTTTATTGAAGCTAGTCCAGTTATCAAGAGTAAACTTAATTGTCGTCACAAAAACCAAAACTGAAATAGCACAATAAATCGCTGCAAGAATGTTAAGCTGGAATATTTTTGTAAATGGTAATGGTAGTATTGAAAATAAATATCCGACCAATGTATAAAGAGGATAGCCGGTAGGATGTGCGATTCCTAAAGTTGCCTGAACTGCAGCAAGTTCACCCGAATCAATCTGAATTACCGATGGAGCAAGAGTAAACAGATAGACTAAAAAAACAAAAATGCCCGTGATGATATGGTAATATTTTTTGAATAAGTTCATTTAAAATATTTGTTTGTTAATGTTCGAACCGTTTTCATACTTTCGTCGATATTTTTTTGCAAATCGGCAGAGCTTTTGAATTTTAAAAATTCAGCCAGGGGTATAAGATGTTTTTCATCTGTTGATATTTTTGACCCGCTGGCATTGAAGCATAACTGATTTAAAATTATTATCTGTTTCAAAAAATAATAACAATCTCTTAATTTTTCTAAATCAGAATTAAATTCATCCTTAACTAACTGCATTGCTGCTATAAAAGATCTACCAAGAACCAGCCTGACCAATTGAGGTTGGCGAAGTATTAAATAATGAATAATATATTCAACATCGGTTAAACCGCCATTACTTTTTTTCAAATCGATCGTATGAAATTCCGGTGATAAGTCCGGAATATTTTTTTTTCGCATATCTTTCATTTCAGAAAGGATGGTATTCGATTTTTCTGAATTGATTCTTTCAAGTGCAAACTTTATAAACGCATTAAATAATTTTTCACTCCCGGTTATGAAATTAATTTTCAGCACTGATTGAAGTTCCCAAATCCTTGCACGGCTTTGGTAATACCTAACAAAATTATCAAAATCCCATACGAGCTGGCTGCTTTTACCTTCCGGACGAAGCCGGCAATCAACCTGGAACGGACGTAATTCATTTCTAAGTAAATCAAGTAATTGCTGAAAATCTTTTTCAACTTTTGGATACTTCGTGATACTTTTTACTGCAAATATAATATCTACATCTGATGCAAAAGTCATTTCACCTGATCCTGCGCTTCCCAAAACAGCAGTGATAAAATTTTGCTTCCAGCTTTTATCGGAAGAATACTTCTTAACAGTCAGCTTGATTTTTTCAGAGACAACTTCGTTTAAAATTTTAGAAACATCAATCGGATCCAAGATCTTAACTGTAACCTGGACCGATAGCTGGAATAACGTTTTCTTCAATGTCTGCTGAGAAATAATGTCCTGGCTGATTCGCTTAAATACTTCTCTTGACAGAAAGAATTCCCTTAATTCTTTATCTTCGGCGAAAAAGTCAACAGATCTTTGAGAGTATTCACAGGTTGTTAAAAAGAAAACGAAAAACTTTTCATCCATGAATTCATCATACCAGATTGAAGGAAATGTAGCGCTTTTTATTATCCTGACAAAATTGTCCAGAAGTTTGTCTGGCGAATGAGAATTTTTGAGATAACCAATCAGCGGTGATTCGATATTTAAGAAAGAGTTTATGGATTTTTTATCAAACCTCTTTTGTTCAATCAATCCTTTACCTTCTCTTAAATACGAAAAATTATTTTTCGCCCTTTTAATATCTTTGAATTGAATTTCAGTATAGTCAGAAAAAATATTTTGTTGAATTTCCCGGGAGTTAATAATTGATTCGTAAATGTTTCTAACAGCTTTTCTATAATCATCAAGCTGCTGGTTGAAATGAGAGAGACTTTCAAATCCAAGAAAGTGACTGAGCTTTTCTACCAACTCACCTTCACGTGGTACATCGTGAGTCTGCCTGTTATTCATCAATTGCAGGTAGTGTTCAATTTTTCTGTAGAATATGTAAACTGATTTATATTTCTCCGATTCTTCCGTCGTCAATAAATTTAATTTGTTCAGTTCGACTATAGCAGAGAGTGTGCTGCCCGTTCTCAAACTTTTATGCTTGCCGCCATTTAGCAGCTGCAGTGCCTGAACAGGAAATTCAATATCCCTGATTCCTCCTTTGATTAGTTTTATGTTTTCATCATCCGTCAGGTTTCGTTCAATATTATTTTTTATTCTTTGCAGCTGCTTCAGAGGAGAAACGGAATGCGAGGAAGGATATATAAACGGAGTAATGTAATTAATAAATTCATCGAACAGGGATTTACTTCCGCCGATAAGTTTTGCTTTGATGAGCATTTGCCTTTCCCAGTCTTCGCCTCTGCTTTCATAATAATCCAGGTATTCATGAATGCTTCTGCAAAGGGGAGATGTTTTCCCATCAGGTCTGAGTCGGAAATCAACTCTGTAAAGAAACCCGGTTTCAATTGAAGAAATTTTTTGAATAAAAAGCTTAATGACTTCGGATAAAATTTCGCTGTAGTACCTGCCGCCGATTTTTGAATCTTTATCATAAAAAATTATCAGGTCAATATCGGAACTGTAGTTCAATTCCATCCCTCCAAGCTTGCCAAGTGCAACCAAACAATATTCTCTCTTAATTTTTTTAACTGAATATTTCTGAAGAACTTCTTCATAACACAAAGAAAAAAGCTGGGATGAAATTGCATTTGCCAAAACGGATAACTCTTCAACGATTTCACTCAGTTCAGTTTTGAGATAAATATCCTTCAGACCGATGCGAAGAATTTCTTTCCGTTTAATATTTTTTAAAGCATTAACTTTTGCTTCGCTGGACTTATAATGCTTCAAAGTGTCTGTCAATTCCAAATCGAATTTCTCTGAATCTAATTTTGCTTTTAAAGTCGACGGATTGACAATCCACGAGAAGTATTCCGGGCTGATTACTAAAATATCGCTGAGATAATTGCTATTTGAAGAAATCGTGACTAGAATTTCGATATGATGGAGATATTTAATACTCTCGGAGATGAAAAAAGTAATATCGTACTGGCTTTTAATTATCCTGAGAAGATTTGATTCCGATGAATCGGTGAAGTAATGACGGTTGATTTCCTTTTCTACCAAGGAAAAATATTCATCCAGAATTTTTGGCTGAATTCTTCCTGAGCTTAGCTGAATTAAACCTGTAATGAAATCAACTGAGAGATTTTTTTTCCGAAGCATCAATAATTTTGATTTTTACTGTATGAATCTAATATTAAACAGCAATTAATTAAAAGTTTATTCATCCCCCATACAAAATTAAACAATGACAAACAAAACTATTTTTCCTCTTATTCTCATTAACTCAATTAATCTATCTGTTGTAACTCCTGCACAAAGTATAAATCTTGGTAGTCACGGTCCACACAGTGACTGGATAAATCTTTTTTTGATGCCTTACTTCACTTTGATTGTCACGGAATGGTCTGTGACAACAGAGAAAGGTTATTGTGCAACAGATTCTGCAGGAAAACAAGCTTATGCCCAAACAGTAATTGAGCGGAATGATCTTAAAAAAATTTTTGATGAATATAATCATGAAGGCTGCTTCATACTTTATGATCTGA
>Ga0209640_10006655_pt1 | contig 10102 bp, 9 predicted proteins | sample RifCSP10_1_FD_184018 | JGI IMG/M metagenome (GOLD analysis project Ga0209640, IMG submission 184018) | Soil microbial communities from Rifle, Colorado - Rifle CSP2_sed 10_1 (SPAdes) (version 2) | ecosystem: Environmental > Terrestrial > Deep subsurface > Rock core/Sediment | place: Rifle... | reverse complement strand
CGCGCCGCCGGACGGGCTGTATTTAATGAAGGTGGATTATTGAGCTTCTGATGTCGTCCCCGCGAAAGCGGGGACCCAGTAAACACAGACGGCGCAGTGATTACTGGATGCCCGCCGGAGCCTGCACCCGCGCAGGCGGGTGGCAGGCCCAAGAAGGCGACTTGCGACATCGAGGTCGCGAGCAGGGCGCCCTCCTCCGACCACAGGTTGCAAGTGCCGCTGGCGAGCCCGCCGTGGGCGACCTGCACATGGGTCTCGTACCAGAGCCAGTCGGTAGAGCGTTCGGTGCGGTGGAAGTGCAGGAGCAGGTCGAGGGTCGTCCCGCGGAACGGTCGATCCCCTGCGCCGCCGGGCTTGGTGCCGAGGATCCCGGCGCGCAAGAAGGCCGCCGGCACCTGGGTGTCGGCGGGAACGCAGTAGCGCGCGGCCTCGATCCACGGGTCGTCGTAGGCCACGCCGTCGCCGTAGCGGATCCACCCCACGAGGGCGCGCTTGCCGTCGGCGGACACGATCCCCTCCGCATTGCGGTCGTCGGGAACGCGGTACTCGTAGTGCTCGATGTGGTGGCCCGGCGGTAGGTCACCACCGTCGCGACGGATGACCTCGCCGAGCAGCACCATGCCCTCGCGGGGAATCGGGTCGGGGGCGCGCTCAGGTTCGTACTCCAGGCCGGCCGCGGCGTCGGTCGAGGTCACGAGGGCATGCACGCCGAGCTTGCCGTGCTGCGACAACGCCACCCGGATGGTCTCGGTGCGCCGCCCGCTCCGCAGGACTTCGACCTCGATGTCGATCGAGCCCGCGGCCAGCGCCAGTGGACGGAGGAACTGGGCGGCGAGCGACGCCGGCCTAGCCCGCTGCGCCTCGAGGCCGGCCGCCCGGAGCGCCACGGCGGTGGTCCAGCCGCCATAAGGAACACCCGGGCCACCCTCCCATCCCAGCGGAATGACCATCGTGTACCGGCCGGCGGCGCCCTCGACGCGCGCGGGGCGAGTCTCGGCGTCGAAATCGAGCATTCGCCGAAGCTACCGGCGGCACTAGCGCGATCTCGGCTCGGCCAGCGGGGTCTCCGACGGCGCGCCGGCGGTCGGTGGACGCGCCTGTTCGATCGCCTCGAACATCCTCGCCGTGCACCCGGCCATCTCGAGCGGCGGGAGCAGTTCGTCGACGATTCGATCGGCGACGGCCTGGATCGCCTGCGATGCCGGAGCGGCGGGGTCGTCCATCACGAGCGGGGTTCCGGCGTCGGACCCGGACGACAGCGCCGGATCGAGCGGCACCTGGGCCAGGAGCGGCACGTCGATCTGCTCGGCGAGTTCCCGTCCGCCTCCCTCGCCGAACAGCAGATACCGGCCGCCGTGGTCGCACTCGAACGCGGTCATGTTCTCGATGACCCCGAGCACTTTGAGATACGAGCGTTGCGCCATGTTGGCGACGCGCGCCGCCACCTTCTGCGCCGCGCGGTTGGGGGTGGTGACCACCACGACCTCGGTGCGGGGGAGGAGGCGGCCGAGCGCCATCTGCACGTCGCCGGTCCCGGGCGGCATGTCGACGAGGAGGTAATCCATGTCGCCCCAGCGGACGTCGACGAGGAATTGCTCGAGCGCCTTCGACAGCATGAGACCGCGCCACATGAGCGCGCTGTCCTCCTCGTCGACGAGAAATCCCGTGGAGATGACCTTGAGCCGTCCGGCCGCGCCCTCGTCGGCGTCGGCGCGGGGGATCTCGAGTTCGTTCGGGTGGATCTTGCCGTCGGCGCCCCCGAGACGACCGGTGACGCCCAACATGCGGGGAACCGAGAAACCCCAGATGTCGGCGTCGAGCACGCCGACGGTGAACCCTCGGCGCGCCAGCGCCACGGCGAGGTTGACCGTGATCGACGACTTGCCGACGCCACCCTTCCCAGACGCGACGGCGATGATGCGGGTGGTGAGCGGCACCTCGGTCTCGGGAGCGGACTCGCGAGCCTTCCAGCGCACCTTCTGCATCAGCTCGGTGCGCTGCGCCGAGTCCATCTCCGAGTAGTCGACCTTCACCGACGTGACCCCGGGAAGGCCCCGCACCTTCGACTCGACCTCGTCGCGGATCTCGACCCGCAGGGGGCAGCTCGAGATCGTGAGGGCGATACGGACGGTGACGGCACCGTCATCGCTGATGTCGGCGCCGCGGAACATCCCGAGGTCGACGATGTCGCCGTGGAGTTCGGGATCGATGACGCCGCGCAGGATCTGCTCGACGTCGTGCTCGGTGGGGAGGGTGGGGGAGTCAGCCATGGGTGGTCACACGATCGCGGCGTGCACGATCATCACGAGGATACGTCGCCATGCCGAATAAAACCGGTGTCGACCTTGAAAATATGCCCCAAACCCGGGTACGGTCAACGCGGACATGGATCGATTGGCAGTTCACAAGGCGCTCGGCGACCCCACGCGGTACGCCATCTACGAGGAGTTGGCCCGAAGCCGCCAGCCCCGATCGGTGCGTGAGCTGGCCGACGCCCTCGACCTCCACCCGAACACGGTGCGGCCCCACCTCGACCAGATGCGCGAGGTCGGCCTCGTCGACGTCGACGCCGTCCACCGCGGGACGGTCGGCCGGCCCCAGCACCGTTACTCCCTCGCTCCGGGCGCTCCGAACGCGGGTGTCGAGCCGCCCACGCACACGTTGCTCGCCGCCCTGCTCGCCACGCTGGCCGAACGCAGCGGGGCCAGCATCGAGGACGCCGTCGCCACCGGTCGCACCTGGGGCACCGAAGCGGTTCGACGCACCCCCTCGAAGGAGTGCGCCCCGCTCCTCCTCGCAGAGCTCGACCGGTTGGGCTTCGAGCCCGCCTCGGCGCAGCAAGGCCCGTGCCTCGACGTCGCCTTCCAGCATTGCCCGTTCAAAGAGCTCGCCGAGGCGTACCCCGAGCTCGTGTGCAACCTGCACCGAGGCATCGTCGAGGGGATCGTCGGCGACCGGGGAATGGTCGAGCATTTTGGGGCGTTGTACGACCGCGACCCGTGCACGGTGTCCGTGACCATCGGAGTAACCTGATTCCCATGTCTGAGCAGACCGTTTCCCTTCGCAGCTCCACCGAAACCAAGACGGCGGCCCCCATCGCGCTGACCGACGCCGCGCAGGCCAAGGTCAGGGATCTCATCACCGCCGAGGGCGACCCCAACCTTGCGCTGCGAGTTGCCGTGCGTCCCGGTGGGTGCTCGGGCTTCCAGTACGAGATGTTCTTCGACGCCGACATCGCAGCGGACGATCTCACCGCCGAGTACTCCGGCGTGAAGGTGGTCGTCGACCCGGCGTCGGCGCCGCACCTGCACGGTGCGAGCCTCGATTACAAGGACGGCCTCATGGAGGCGGGGTTCACTATCAACAACCCCAACGTGTCCCGCAGTTGCGGCTGCGGCCAGTCCTTCTCTTAGCACCGGCTCCTAGCAGCGGGTCCTGTTCTTCGCGCTCTGTGCACCCGTCCAGAGGCGCGGATCGCGAATGAGCGGTCGGCCCTAGCCGTCGTCGGCTTCCGACGACGACGTCGCGCCGTCTTCATCGGCTGCGTCGGCGGCGCCCGTCACCGACTCGATCAGACCGCGGACTTCGGTCCGGTCGAAGGCGCCATCGAGGCGTGCCGCCACCGCGCCACCGGGCTCGGCGGCGAAGACCCACGGCTCGGTCTCGATGCCGAAGGCGGCGACTGCCGGCGCGAACTCCTGCGCTTGGTTGTCCTTCCAGACCTCGATGTGGATGAACGTCGCTCGTTCGTCGAACTCGGGCGCAAGATCAACCATCAGGTCCAACACGGGGCCGCACACCCGACTCGTGCAGAACGCCGGAGTCGAGATCATGACGACGATCGGCAGGTCGCCACCGAGGGCGTCGTCGAGCGAGACGGCATGGAAGGGACACGCCGGCGTGCGCGTGCAGATGGGGTCCACGTCGGCCGGATCGGCGGTCGTCGGGGTCTTCACTGACGGCAGCCGGGATCCTTCCTTCGGAGCGCTCGGCTCGTCCTTCACCTCGAAGGCCACCGAGGCCGTGAGATCGCCCACGGTGACCAGCGCATCCCATACGCCCGCGGTGTCAAAGACCGCGTGCGTCACGTAGACCCCGCGATCGGGCGGGAGCCCGTCGGCGTGGAACGTCGCGGCCTGAGGTGGACGCGCCGTTTCGTTGGGCGGGGTGAGCTCGACGATCACTTCCTCGCCCTGCACCAACTCGATGGTCTCGTCGGCCTTGAGGCGAAAGATCCCGATGGCCAACCGCTGCTCGCCACCGACGTAGAGATCCTGGCTCGCCACCTGCGCGTTCAAAGGCTGCAACCCGGGCACACTCGTCGACGTCGCGCCGGCGCCACCGCCGGCGCCGGCCTCGGTCTTCGTGTCGTCGCCCCCGCATGCGGCCGCCACGGCGGCAAGGCCGGCAGCGCTGAGGAACACCCGACGGCTCACCCCTGATTCATTCATGTGCGTATCCTGCCGCGCAACCATGGCCAACACAGATCGCGCGAGCCGAAGCGGCTCTCCTGGGGGGGCGACCGTCGCCTTCGTCCTCAACGGCGAGCCGGTGTCCGTCGCCGCCGAGCCGGCCGAGACGCTCCTGTCGGTGCTCCGCGAGCGCCTCGGGATCACCTCGGTGAAGGACGGATGCGCTCCCCAGGGCCAGTGCGGGTGCTGCACGGTGCTGATCGACGGGGCCGCCCGCGTGGCGTGTGTGACCCCGGTCGAACGCGTGGAGGGCCGCGCCGTCACGACCGTCGAGGGGCTGGCCCCGGACGTCAGCGAATCGCTGGCCGCCGCGCTCTGCGCCAGTGGGGGTTCGCAGTGCGGCTTCTGCACGCCAGGGATCATCGTTCGCCTTGCCGGTCGGGCCGAGACCGATCGCTCGGATCCGAGCCGCGCGCTGGCGGCCCACCTGTGCCGGTGCACCGGATGGCAGACCATCGTCGAGGGTCTCGACCTCCTAAAGGTCAAGAACCCCCCTTCTGTCGGCGGTTTTCGACCCTTAGGGACTCGCGATCTGGACGCGGCCGGTCGCCGCGCCGAACTCGAGGGCGGCGTGCGTCAGCGGGTCGCACCCGACGTCCCGCTCGGTCACGGTGGCTTCGCGGACGACACCGCCCCGCGCGACGCCCTCGTGGCCGTCCCCGACTCGACCGGCGGGTGGGTCGTGGCGCCGACGCTGCACGAGGCGCGCCGGCGCGCCGGCAAGGTGCAGGGCCGCAACACGCCGTCGCACCCCCCACCCCCGTTCGCCCTTCCCCCTCTTCCGGCCGGCGGCGTGCGACTCGCGACCTCGTGGGTCGAGCCTGCCTATCTCGAGACGGATGCCTCGTGGTGTGAACCCGGAGGGCAACCTGCGAGTCCGCTGGCCAATGGCGGAGCGTTCGGAGCCAAGCTCGATTCGATCGCGTCAGGGGCCGCCCGGCACCTTGCCGCCGAGCATGGCCGCGCGGTCCGGGTCGTCCTCTCGCGCGAAGACACGGTGCGTCTCGGCCCGAAGCGGCCGCCCATCGCCGCCTCCGCCGTGCTCGATCATTCCGGCGTCCATTCCGTCGTCGTCGTCGACGGCACCGTGGCGGCCCCCGGCGTCGCGTTCGCCGCGTCCTACGACTGGCCCTACGGAATCGAGGTCGACGTTCGTGTCACGACTCGCCCGCTCGCCGGACCGCCCGTCTCCGACGCGATCCGGGCTGCGGGTTGGGCGGAGCAGGTCGTGCTCGTGGAAGGCGCGCTCGAGGAGGCCGGGGTCGACCGCACCGCGCTCGTCGATGCCGCGTCGGCGGTCGTCCTCCTCGACACCTGTGCGCTCGCCCCCTCCGGAGCACGGGCGGGAGCCAGCGTCGCGGTAGGCGCGTCCGGAGAGGTCGCGGGCGTTCGGGTGAAGGTGGCCGCCGGTGATCCCCTCGACGAGGTTGTCGTGCGGTCCTACGCGATCGGCGCGGTGCACATGGCGTTGGGATGGGTCCTCTCGGAGTCGATCGCCGTGGATCCCGAGAGCGGCGAGGTTCTCGACCTCACGATCCGCAGCTTCGGCATCCTACGAGCGCGCGAAACGCCGCCGATCGAGGTCGAGATCGTCGACGCCGCCGGTCCGCCTCTCGCGCGCTCGTCGGACGCCGTGTTCGCGGCGACGGCGGCGGCCGCGTGGAATGCTCTCACCCGATCGCTCGGCACCCGGCCTGAAGTGTTCCCGAGCCGGCCGACCCGCTGACGCAACCGCGAACCCGGAACGAGGAGACCCCATGCCTGTCCAACCGCTCGACACCCCCCACGCCCCACCCGCAGCCGGGCCGTACTCGCACGCGATCCGCGCCGGCGACTGGGTCATCCTCTCGGGGCAGGGGGGCTTCGACGCCGCGACGGGGGGAATCGCGGAAGGCGTCGAGGCTCAGACGCGTCACACGCTTGCCAACATCGAGACGGTGCTCGGCGACTGCGGCGTGAGCATGACGGACGTCGCCAAAGTCACGGTCTATCTCGCCGACATGGACGACTTCGCCGCCATGAACGAGGTCTACGCCGCGGCCTTCGCCGGCCACAAGCCCGTCCGGACGACCATTCAAGCCGCCCGACTCCCGCTCGACCTGCGCGTTGAAATCGAGGTGTGGGCCTTCAAGCCGACGGCGTAGTCACCACCGCGGGTAACTTCGCACCCATGGATTGGCTCGGAGGAGTTGCCGTCGTCGCGTTCTTGGTCCTCGTCGGCCCGTTCAGCCTGTTCGTCGGCGGGATGCTGTGGTCGGCGCTCATTGGGTACGCCGCCACCGAGGACGCCGAGGATCGATATCCCGATTCCGAGTCGGTCTAGTACCGCGCGGGGTAGCGCGCTCGCCTAGCCCGGAAGGTCCACGCAGTTTCCGGTGTCGAGGTCGGTCTTGCCGTCGTTGTCGACGTCGGCGACGTTGTGGTCGTGGTCCGCAACCACGACGCAGATGCCACCGGCGCCGGGGGGCTTCTTCGCCAAAAGGAAGAAGTCGTCGTCCTTGGTGATGTCCGTCAGCGGGCCGAGGTCGGTTCCCCACAGCAGCCACGCCCCCGGAGTCGGGCCGTTCCCGCCGGCGTTCACCGTCGGGAGCGTGTCCCAGAACAGGTGGACGTGGAACGACCCCGCGTCGTTGACGTTCGGGACGAAGTCGAAGGCCTCGAGGTCGATCAGGTACCGGTCGGCCTCGAGGCGCACGTCGGTGATGCGGGCGGCCGTGCCTTCTGGGTCGCCCTCACTCCCTGAGCCACCACCTCCGGCCGACTTGTCCGTCGTGGGAGTGTCGTCGCCTTCGGTGTCGGGGCTCGTGGACGCGCCGTCACCGGACGTCGTCGCCGTGGCGCTCTCGCCGGGTCCGTCGTCGCCTCCGCCCAACACGAGGATGCCGACGACGATGAGAGCGACCAACCCCGCGACCGCTCCGATGAGGGGGAGCGGCGCTCCGCGCTTCTTCGAGGGCGACGACGCGGACCGCGCAGGCGTTGGCGCGCCGGCCCCCGCATCGGATCTGACCGGGGGCGGGGGTGGGGGTGGCGCGGACGACACGCTCGCGTCGTCGTTCGGTGTGAGTGCTGGGGTGTCGAGGGGTGGGGGAGGAGGCGGTGGGAAGGGACTCCCGGCAGCGGGTTCCTCGGTCTCGACGCCGGGTCGAAGGTCGACGGTCTCGGGCGCGGGCGTCACGGCGGTCGCCGTCGCCCCGCGGCTCGCCTGAATGGCGGCCCCGAGCGCGATCGAGTGCTTCGGATGGGCGTCCACCGCCACGGGTCGGCCGAGCTCACCGCCGACGAGCTGGGTGACGAGCGGAATCCGTGACGATCCGCCGACGAGGAGCACGGCGGAGATGTCAGCAGGCTCGACGTTGGCCGAGGCGAGCGCCCGCCGCAGCGCGCTGATGGTCTCCTGCAACGTCGGGCGGATCATCGCTTCGAACTCGGTGCGCGTGAGGCGCACTTCCGTGGAGATGTTGGGCAACATGACGGGGATCGAGACATCCGAGTCGTTGGAGAGCGCCTCTTTGGCCTCGATCGTGTCCTGACGCAATCGGGCCATCCCGGCCATCGCCGCGGGCTCCTTGGGGTCGAGCTGTTCGAGCTGGCCCTCGAGCGACCGCCGAACGTGGGCGAACACCGCCTCGTCGAAATCGACGCCGCCGAGGCGTTCGATTCCTTCGGGCGTACCCAGGATTTCCCAGCCGGCGTCCGTCTTTTGAAGCACGGCGGCGTCGAACGTTCCGCCACCGAGGTCATAGACGGCGATCACGGAACCGGGCTCTACCCGGGCATTGGAGGCGTAGTAGATGGCGGCCGCCTCGGGTTCGGTGATGGTGCTCGCGACGTCGTCGAGTTCGGAAATGCGCAGGGCCTGGGCGAGAAGGTCCTTTTTGTAGGGCCCCCAGTTCGCCGGGTGGCAGACCGTGATGTGATCGGGCCTCCCTCCCTCGAGTTCCGCGACGGCGTCGACCGTCCAGCGCAGGAGCTTCCCCAGGAGCGTCTCCGCTGAGTACGGCGTCCCGCCCAGGAGGAGCGGCGTCGGGTCGCCGATCCGCCGCTTGAATTCCCGCGCGACGCGGTCGGGCTCGGTGACGCCCCGTCGGTTGGCGGCGTCCCCCGTGAGGATCTGTTCGTCCTCTCGGAGGAAGACGGCGGAGGGAATGGACGCGGCGCGATTGCCCAATGTGACAATCTCGACCCGTCCGTCGCGGTGTACGGCAGCGGCCGTGTAGGTCGTTCCCAGATCGACCCCGAGCTGGTAACCCACCCAATACTCCCTTTGGTTTCGGGTTCGCCCGTGCAGAACCGCTCCGGTCTTGGGATACTAGCGACGAGCGTTCGCGACCACGTGGGCGAGGCGAACCCCAGACGGCGGGCGGAAGGGGGGGATATCCCCGATGTGGTCGGCGCGGTGCGCCCGTACCGTGCCCAGTAGCCCGAAATTCGGAGCGCACAACGATCCAGGAAGGACCACACGCAATGGCGATCACACAGCAAGCACTCGAGTTTCTCCAGTCCCTGTTCCTCGGCGACGAAGCCGCCGTCAAGGAATACAACAACGACCCGGCCGGCTCACTCGAGCGCCATGGGCTCGCGTCGTGCTCACCGGTGGAGATCAACCAGGCGGTCGCTCAGCTTGCCCCTGGTCTCCCGGGTGAGGCGCAGGCGCGCGCCAACGCCTACTTGAGCTCGACCCAGGGCGTCGGTGGATACACCAACGGCGGACCCTCGCAGGCGGCCCAGGGCGCCGAGAAGGTCGACGCCGGCAAGTACGGCAGCCCCGATCCGGCCCCCGCGGCCGCGGTGCCGCCCAGTCTCCAGGCGGTTTCCACGGAGATCAACTACATCACCCAGATCACGCAGGTTGACTTGGATCAAGTGAACAACTTCACCGACAACTCGGTGAACCAGGTCATCGTCGCCGGCGGCGACGTGACGCAGACCTTCGACCAGGACACGACCAACGTGACGGCGTCGGGTGACGGAGCGGTGGCCGCAGGTGCCGACATCCAGAACTCGCAGGTCAACACGGGCACCAACACCGGAATCATCGCGGACGAGGCCGATGGCGCGATCCTCGGCGACGGCAACACCACCATCGATTCCGATGGGGGCGATGTCACCAACGTCCAGGGCGACGGCAACGTCGTCGGGGCGACCAACAGCGTCGTCGGAACGGGTGCGGGCAACGTCCAGGGTGTGGCCGTCGACCAAGGCGGCTCCTCCAGCGGCAGCTACAGCGGCACTCGTGGCCTCGGAGAGGGCGGCGGCGACGTCGTGACCAACTTTGGCGACGGCGGGACTGCAGGCAACGCCGACGTCACGCAGCTCGACGGCGGCGGGTTCGCTCGTGGCAGCAGCGAGAGCTCGAGTGGTCAGGACCCCGCGTTCGGCGACGATGTCAACATCAACATCGGCCAGGGCACCCAGACCGCCAACGAGACGGTGGATCAGAGCACCGACGCGAGCGTCGAGGAGACGATCAACACGACGACCGTGGCCAACGTCGGCGACGACAACGACACGACGATCGCCGCGGAGCCGGAGTCCGACCCTGAGCCGGAGCCTCCGGCCGACGTCGACGGTCCGTAGCTAGCCCCGGGCCTTGCCCGGTCAACCGTCCACGGTCTGTCGAGTGCCCG
>Ga0209640_10006654_pt1 | contig 10103 bp, 18 predicted proteins | sample RifCSP10_1_FD_184018 | JGI IMG/M metagenome (GOLD analysis project Ga0209640, IMG submission 184018) | Soil microbial communities from Rifle, Colorado - Rifle CSP2_sed 10_1 (SPAdes) (version 2) | ecosystem: Environmental > Terrestrial > Deep subsurface > Rock core/Sediment | place: Rifle... | reverse complement strand
AGCTACATCCGCTTCGACGACAACGCCGCCGTGCTGATCAACGACGCCGGCGAGCCGGTGGGCACGCGCGTGTTCGGGCCGGTGGCGCGGGAGCTGCGCGAGCGGAAGTTTTTGAAGATCGTTTCCCTGGCCCCGGAGGTGTGGTGATGGCCTGGACGCTGAGCCTGCGGAAGGGCGACCAGGTGAAAGTGATCACCGGGCGCGACAAGGGAAAGTCCGGGCGGGTGCTCTCGGTCAACCTGGAGAAGGGGACCTGCACGGTGGAGCATGTCAACCAGCTCAAGCGGCACACGCGGCCGAACCCGGCCAAGCAGATCAAGGGCGGGATCGTAGAGCGCGAAGGGGCGATCAAAGTTTCCAACGTGATGCTGGTCTGCCCGAGCTGCGGGAAGACCACGCGGGCGCGGCGGCAGTTTCTGGCCGACGGGTCGAAGGTGCGCACCTGCCACCGCTGCGGGACGGCGCTGGAGCGCTAGGGAGAGACGACGATGGCGGCGAGCCGGTTGCACGAACGCTACCAGAAGGAAGTCCGCCCCTGGCTGCGGAAGGAACTGAGCTACCCGAACGACATGGCGGTGCCGCGGCTGGAGAAGATCGTCATCAACATGGGGCTGGGCGAAGCGCTGCAGAACATCAAGGTGGTGGACGCGGCTTCGGCGGAGCTGGCGGCGATCACGGGGCAGAGGCCGGTCGTGACGCGGGCGCGGAAATCGATTGCGAATTTTAAGCTGCGCAAGAACATGCCCATCGGGGCGGCGGTGACGCTGCGGGGCGACCACATGTACGAGTTCCTGGACCGGCTGGTGAACATCGCCCTGCCGCGCGTGCGCGACTTCAAGGGGCTGCCGAGCAAGGCCTTCGATGGCCGGGGCAACTACACCCTGGGGCTGCGGGACCAGCTCGTTTTCCCCGAGGTGGACTACTCGCGCGTGGACAAGGTGCGGGGGATGAACATCACTTTCGTGACCACGGCCAAGACCGACGAGGAGGCGCGCGCGCTGCTGAGGCAGCTCGGGCTGCCACTGCGGGACTAAAGGAGGAGCGTTGGCGACCACATCCCAGGAGTTCAAAACACGCCGGCGGAAGCCGAAGTACAAGATCCGCCTGCGGCACCGCTGCCGGCTGTGCGGGCGGCCGCGGGGCTACCTGCGCAAGTTCCAGCTCTGCCGCATCTGCTTCCGGCTGCGGGCGCTGAAGGGCGAGGTGCCCGGCGTGGTAAAGGCGAGCTGGTAGCCGAATGCCACTAATGGGGAGAGAGTGATGGGCGTACCGACTGATCCGATTGCCGACATGCTGACGTCAATCCGCAACGCGCTGCGGGCGCGGCAGGCCAAGGTGGACGTGCCGGCCTCGAAGGTGAAGGGTGAGCTGGCGCGCGTGCTGAAGGAAGAAGGGTTCGTGGCCGCCTACAAGCAAATCGAAGAGGGCGGGCGGAAAGTCTTGCGGGTCTACCTGAAGTACGGGCCCAACAAGCAGAGCGTCATCAGCGTCATCAAGCGGGTTTCTCGACCCGGGCGGCGGGTCTACCGTCCCAAGGCGGAGATGAAGCCGGTGCTGGGCGGGATGGGCATCAGCATCGTCACCACGCCGCAGGGGATCATGACCACGCGGCAGGCGCGGCGGCAGGGTGTGGGCGGCGAAGTGTTGTGCGAGGTCTGGTAGGGAGCCATGTCAAGGATCGGGCGGAAAGCGATTGAACTGCCGAAGGGCGTCTCGGTAAAGGTGGGCGAGGAAGCGGTCGAGGTACAGGGACCGAAGGGCAAGGTCTCGACCCCGGTGCCGTTCGGGGTGCGCTTCCGGCAGGAGGGCAGCGCGCTGCACGTGCGCCCGGTGAACGCGCCCGACGGGCCGGTGTCGAAGGAAGCGCTCGACCGGCTGAGCAAGAGCGAGAAGGCAACCTGGGGCCTGGCGCGGGCGCTGGCGGCCAACGCCGTGCTTGGCGTGACGCAAGGGTTCTCGAAGGAGCTGGAGATCGTGGGCGTAGGCTACAAGGCGGAGGCGCAGGGCCGGAAGGTGGTCTTCAGCCTGGGCTACTCGCACCCGATCGAGTTCCCGCTGCCTGAAGGTATCGAGATCAGCGTGGAGAAGCAGACGCGCATCAAGGTGAGCGGGATCGACAAGCGGCTGGTGGGGCAGGTGGCGGCCAACATGCGCGCGTTGCGCCCGCCCGATCCCTACAAGCAGAAGGGCGTGCGGCTGGTGGGCGAGACGCTGCGCAAGAAGGCCGGGAAGGCTGCCGCCACGGGAGCCAAGTAACCATGCGATTCGGACGCGCGCGCAAGCCAGTAGCGAAGCTGACCCGGGCTGAGCACCGGCGGACGATTCACCGCCGCGTGCGGCTGCGGGTGGAGGGCAACGAAGGTCGCCCGCGGTTGAGCGTTTTCCGCTCGCTCAAGCACATTTACGCCCAGGTGGTGGACGACGCCACGGGGCGCACGCTGGCTTCGGCCTCGACGCGGGACAAGCAGGTCCGCGAGCAGGCCAGTTACGGCGGCAACGTGGCCGCCGCCAAGGTGGTGGGGCGCGTGCTGGGCGAGCGTGCCAAGCAGGCGGGCATCACCCGCGTGGTCTTCGACCGCGGCGGTTACCAGTACCACGGGCGGGTCATGGCGCTGGCCGACGCCGCCCGGGAAGCAGGATTGGACTTCTAAGACTATGAGCAAAACGAGCTTGATGAACCGCTTGCAGCAGCAGAGACCGATCGACCCTTCGGGGCTCCAGTTGAAGGAGCACGTGGTGGCGATCAACCGCGTCACCAAGGTGGTGAAGGGCGGCAAGAACCTGAGCTTCTCGGCGCTGGTGGTGGTGGGCGACGGCGCCGGCACAGTGGGCTACGGATTGGGGAAGGCCCGCGAAGTCCCGATGGCCATCCGCAAGGGGATCGAGCTGGCGAAGAAGCGGCTGGTGAAGGTGCACCTGACGCCGCCGACCATCCCGCATCCGGTGCAGGGACGCTTCGAGGCCAGCCAGGTGCTGCTGAAGCCGGCCCCGGAAGGCACGGGCGTGATCGCCGGCGGGCCGGTGCGGCCGGTGGTGGAGGCGGTGGGCATCCAGAACGTTTTTACCAAAGCAATCGGGAACACCAACCCTCACAACGTGGTGAAGGCCACGCTGGACGCGCTGCTGCAATTGAAAAACCGCGAGGCGGTGGCGGCGCTGCGGGGCAAAGATCCGCGGGAGTTGTAGGACGATGGCGCGCAAGACGGCGGGAAGGCTGAAGATCAAGTGGGTGCGGAGCTGGATCTGCTGCACCGAGAAGCAGCGCGAGAGCGTGCGCGGGCTGGGCCTGCGGCGGCTGAACCAGGTGGTGGAGCGGCAGGACACGCCGGCGGTGCGGGGGTTGGTGAAGGCGATCCCGCACCTGGTCGAGATTGTGGAGGAGTAGAGCGATGGCGGAACTGAGCCAGTTGCGCCCGCCGCGGGGCTCGCGGAAGAAGCCCATGCGTGTGGGGCGCGGCATCGGGGCGCGGAAGGGGAAGACCTCCGGGCGCGGCAACAAGGGCCAGCTCTCGCGCACGGGTGTGACCAGGCGGCCGGGGTTCGAAGGCGGGCAGATGCCGCTGCACCGGCGCATCCCCAAGCGTGGCTTCCACAACCTGTTCCGCACCGAGTACGCGGTGGTGAACGTGGAGACGCTGGGCCGGTTCGCGGCCGGAGCGCGGGTGACGCCGGAGTCGCTGCGGGAGCGCGGGCTGGCGAAGGGCCGGCGGCCGGTGAAGATTCTCGGCGAGGGCGCGTTGAGCGTGAAGCTGACGGTGGCGGCGCACGCCTTCAGCGCGACGGCCAAGCAGAAGATTGAGCAGGCGGGCGGGACGGTGGAGGTGTTGTCGCAGCGGCCAGTGGCGGCCGCCGGCCCGCTCCCGAAGCTTCGGGACGGGGCAGGCGCGTAGTCCTCTATGAAGTTCCTCGAAGCCATCCGCAACATTTTCCGGGTGCCGGACCTGCGCCGGCGGGTGCTGTTCACGCTGGCGCTGCTGGCGGTCTACCGCCTGGGGGCGCACATCCCCACGCCGGGGATCAACACCGAGGCGCTCACGCAGCTCTTCGAGCAGTATCGCGGCACCTGGCTCGACCTCTTCGATATTTTCTCCGGCGGCAATTTCCGGCGGCTGTCCATCTTCGCGCTGGGCATCATGCCCTACATCACCGCCTCCATCATCTTGCAGCTGATGACGGTGGTGTGGCCCTACCTGGAGCGGCTGCAGAAAGAGGGCGAGCTGGGCCGGCGCAAGATCACGCAGTACACGCGCCACCTGACGGTGTTCCTGGCGAGCTTCCAGGGGCTGATGATCGCGCTGACGCTGATGCGGCAGTCGGTGAGCGAGGGCGTGGCGCTGGTGATGAATCCCGGCGTGGGCTTCGTGCTGATGACGGTGCTGACGCTGACGGCGGGGACGATCTTCATCATGTGGCTGGGCGAGCAGATCAGTGACCGCGGCATCGGCAACGGGATGTCGCTCATTATCTTCGCCGGCATCGTGGTCGGCCTGCCGACCGCCATCTACGAGGTCTATTCCAAGAGCCTGACGGGGGAGTGGCAGCTCCACCACATCCTGCTGCTGGTGGTCCTGATGCTGGCGGTGGTGGGAATCATCGTGCTGGTGGAGAGCGCGCAGCGACGCATCCCGGTGCAGTACGCGCGGCGCGTGGTGGGCCGCAAGGTGATGGGCGGCGCGATGACCTACCTGCCCATCCGCGTCAACACCGGCGGCGTAATTCCGGTCATCTTCGCCAGCTCGGTGCTGGCCTTTCCGCAGACGATCGGGGCGATGTTCCCGAACGTGCGCTTTGTACGCGACTTCACGCAGATGCTGGCCTGGGGCGAGCCGCTCTACACGGCGCTCTACATTTTCGGCATCATTTTCTTCTCCTACTTCTACGTCTCCATCATCTTCAATCCCGACGAGCTGGCCGACAACATGCGCAAGTGGGGCGGGTTCATTCCGGGCATCCGCCCGGGACGCCATACCTCGGAGTACGTGAACACGATTCTGACGCGCGTGACCTTTGTGGGCGGGCTCTACCTGGCGCTGATTTCCATCATCCCGGAGTGGATGATTTCCGGGATTCACCTGCACCACCTGCCGAACTGGCTCGGCGGGCAGTTCATCGACGCCACCTTCCCGCGCTGGCTGCTGGAGGGCCTGGGCGTGAACTTCTATTTCGGCGGCACTTCGCTGCTGATCGTGGTGGGCGTGGCCATGGACACCGTGAACCAGATCGAGGCCCAGCTCACCATGCGGCACTACGAAGGCTTCACCACCCGCGGGCGCATCCGCGGGCGGAGGACCTGAGCCGTGCCAGTGACGCGCAAGCTCGCCCGCCCGCTGCTGTTCCTCGGCCCGCCCGGCGCGGGCAAAGGCACGCAGGCGCGCGCGGTGGCCGAGCGATTGCAGGTGCCGCAGATTTCGACCGGCGACATGTTTCGCGACCACGCGAGCCGCGGCACCGAGCTCGGCCGGCAGGCGAAGGCGGTGATGGAGCGCGGCGAGCTGGTGAGCGACGACATCGTGGTGGGGATGGTGGCGGAGCGCATCCGCCGCCCTGATTGCGGCGACGGCTTCCTGCTCGACGGCTTTCCGCGCACGCAGGCGCAGGCGGAACGGCTGGAGGCCTTGCTGGTCGAGGCCGGCTGGGCAGGGCCGCTTGCTGTGGATTTGCAGGTCAGTTATACTGATTTGATTCGCCGGCTCACCGGACGCCGCACGTGCGCCGTGTGCGGGGAGATTTACAACATCCACTACCGCCCGCCGAAGCAGGAGGGCCGGTGTGACCGGGAGGGCAGCGAGCTGGTGCAGCGCGCCGATGACCGCGAAGAGGTCATCCGCGAGCGCCTGAACGCCTACGAGCAGCAGACGCGGCCACTGGTGGAGTTTTACCGGCAGCGCGACGCGCTGCTGGCGGTGCCCGGGGAGGGCGAGCCGGCGGCACTTACGCAGAGGCTGCTGGCGGCTCTGGAGCCGCGTGTGCTGGCCCCGCCGGCGGCGGGGCTGGCGAGCATGGGGAAGCAGGCATGATCGTCCGCCGCTCACAGGCCGAGTTGGAGAAAATGCGCGCCGCTGGGCGCCTGCTGTCGCAAATTCTGGAGCGACTGGCCGCCCGAGTGGCACCGGGCGTGACCACGCTGGAGCTGGAAGCGCTGGCGGAGCGCGAGCTGGCGCAAGCCGGCGCCGAGCCGGCCTTCAAGGGCTACCGCGGGTATCCCTGTGTGCTCTGCGTTTCGGTGAACGACGAGATTGTGCATGGCATTCCCTCGGAGCGGAAGCTGCAAGGGGGCGACATCGTTTCGCTGGATTTGGGGTTGAAGCTGGACGGCTACTACTCCGACACCGCCACCACGCTGGTGCTGGAGCCGGTGGCGCCGGAGGCGAAGCGGCTGCTGGTGGTGACGCGCGAAGCCCTCGAGCGCGGCGTGGCCCAGGCGCGCGCGGGCGCGCACGTGGGCGACATCTCGGCGGCAGTGCAGCGGCACGTGGAGGCGGCGGGCTTCAACGTGGTGCGCGAGTTCGTGGGCCATGGCATCGGGACGGCGCTGCACGAAGACCTGCAGGTGCCGAACTACGTGGACCCGGTGAAGGGCCGCGGGCCGAAGCTCGAGCCCGGGATGGTGATGGCGATCGAGCCCATGGTCACGACGGGCTCGCCGGAGGTCAAGATGCGGCCCGACCGCTGGACAGCGGTGACGGCCGACGGCGGCTTTGCGGCCCACTTTGAGCACTGTGTGGCCGTGACACAGAACGGACCCTGGATTCTGACGGAACTGTAGTCGAGGACACGGGAGGCGATGGCGAAGGAAGACGCGATTGAAGTGATGGGCACGGTGCTGGAAACGCTGCCCAACGCGATGTTTCGCGTCGAGCTCGACAACAAGCATAAGGTACTGGCTCATATCTCGGGCCGGATGCGCAAGCACTTCATCCGCATCCTGCCGGGCGACCGCGTACAGGTGGAGTTGTCGCCCTATGACCTAAGCCGGGGCCGGATCACCTACCGTTTCAAGTAGGACGAGGACGGCATGAAAGTACGCGCATCGGTGAAGAAGATTTGTGACAAGTGCAAGATCATCCGCCGCCGCGGGACGGTGCGGGTGATCTGCGCCAACCCCAAACACAAGCAGCGCCAGGGATAAGGAGGAAGGATGGCACGCATCGCCGGAGTGGATTTGCCGCCGCAGAAGAACATCTGGATCGGGCTGACCCGTATCTACGGCATCGGGCAGTCGCGCTCGCGGGGCATCCTGGGCCAGGCGGGCGTGGAGCCGTTCCGGAAGGTGAAGGACCTGACCGAAGACGAGGTGACGCGCATCCGCCAGGTGATCGACGAGCAGGGGAACGTCGAAGGCGACCTGCGCAAAGAGATCGGGCAGAACATCAAGCGGCTGATCGAAATCGGCGCCTACCGCGGCCTGCGGCATCGCCGCAGCCTGCCGGTGCGCGGCCAGCGCACGCACACCAACGCCCGCACGCGCAAGGGCCCGCGGCGGCACACGGTGGCGCTGAAGAAGAAGGTCGTGGGCAAGAAGGGATAAAGGAGAGACGCTGTGGCCAAAGCCGCCAAAGAAGCCAAGCCCGCCGTCCCGCAGGGCGGGACAGCCGCGCCCGCCAAGGCGCCGCGCCGGAAAGAGTTCCGCAAGAAGCGGGAGAAGAAGCACGTGCCGGTGGGGATAGTCTATGTCCAGGCGACGTTCAACAACACGCAGGTGACCATCACCGACCTGAACGGGAACGTGGTGGCGTGGTCGAGTTCCGGCTCGGTAGGCTTCAAGGGCTCGCGCAAGGGAACACCGTACGCCGCCAGCCAGGCGGCCGCCGCCGCCGCTTCCCGCGCACGCGACGCCGGGATGCGCACGGTGGAAGTGCGCGTGAAGGGGCCGGGCTCGGGGCGCGAGTCGGCCGTGCGCGCGCTGGCCGCCGCCGGCTTGCAGGTCACCAACATCAAGGATGTGACGCCGATTCCCCACAACGGCTGCCGGCCGCCCAAGCGGCGGCGGGTGTAGCGGGGAGACAGGGAAGGAGCAGGAGGACACTTGGCTCGCTATCGAGAAGCGGTGTGCCGGCTCTGCCGGCGGGAAGGCATCAAGCTCTACCTCAAGGGAGAGCGCTGTTTCACGGAGAAGTGCGCCATTGAGAAGCGCAACGTGCCGCCGGGCATGCACAGCCGCACGCGCCGGCGCGCGGCCGCGGCCTACGGCGAACAGCTCCGCATGAAGCAGCGGGCGCGGCGCATCTACGGCGTGCTGGAGCGGCAGTTCCGCAACACCTTCGAGAAGGCGGAGCGCGCGCCGGGCAAGACGGGCGAAAACCTGCTGATGCTGCTGGAGCGGCGGCTGGACACCATTGTGCACCGCTGTGGCTTCGCCAGCTCGCGCGCCCAGGCGCGCCAACTGGTGCTCCACGGCCACGTGCGGGTGAACGGCAAGAAGGTGAACATCCCGTCCTATGTGGTCAACGTGAACGACGAGGTTTCGCTCAAGGACAAGATGAAAGAGAACGCCGTGGTGCTGCAAGCGCGCGAGCTCGCCGGCCGGCAAAGCACGATGAGCTGGCTGGAAGTGGACCGTGAGGGATCGCGCGCGCGCGTCACCGCGCTGCCCAAGCGCGAGGAGCTGCTCACGCCACCCATCACCGAACAGTTCATCGTCGAGCTTTATTCGAAATAAAGGGAGGAAGGACCATCTATGTGGAGAGGCTTTCAGAAGCCCAAGCGGCTAGCTTGCGAGATCGAAACGCTCACCGACCGCTACGGGAAGTTCTACGCGCAGCCGTTTGAGCGCGGCTTCGGCACCACCATCGGCAACGCCCTGCGGCGCGTACTGCTGAGCTCCATCGAAGGCGCCGCCATCACCGCGGTGAAGATCGAGGGCGTGCTGCACGAGTTCCAGTCCATTCCCGGCGTGGTCGAGGACGCCACCGACATCATCCTCAACCTCAAGCAGATCCCGCTGCGCCTGCACAACCCCGAGGCGGTGAAGACCATTACGCTCTTCGCCGACAAGCCCGGCGAGGTCACCTCGGCCATGATCGAGACCGACGCCGACATCGAGATCCTCGCCAAAGACCTCACCATCGCCACCGTGGGCGAGGGCGGCAAGCTGGTCATCGAGATGCGGGTGAAGAACGGCCGCGGCTACGTCAGCGCCGACCGCAACTTCGACGAGGATTTGCCCATCGGCTACATCCCCATCGACTCCGTGCACTCGCCGGTGCGCAAGGTCAACTACACCGTCGAGGCGGCGCGCCTGGGCCAGATGACCGACTACGATAAGCTCAACCTCGAAGTCTGGACCAACGGCGCCATCAAGCCCGCCGACGCCATCGGCCTCGCCGCCAAGCTCCTCAAGGACCACATGAGCATCTTCATCACCTTTGAGGAGGAGCTGCCGCGCGAGGAGTCGGCCGCCGAGCGCGCCTACGACCCGCGGCAGGAATACCTCGGCCGCTCCGTGGACGAGCTCGAGCTTTCCGTCCGCGCTTACAACTGCCTGAAGAACGCCAACATCCGCACCATCGGCGAGCTGGTGCAGCGCAGCGAGCAGGACATGCTGCGCACCAAGAACTTCGGCCGCAAGTCGCTCAACGAAATCAAGGAGCTGCTGCAGCGCATGAACCTTCAGCTCGGCATGAAGGTCGACGAGCACGGCCGCATCGTCTGGCCGCCCGTCGGCGCCGCCGCGCCCGAGGGCGAGCAGCAGCCGGCGCCGTCTCTCTAACCGCGAGGCTCCATGCGCCACCGCAAAGGCTACCGAAAGCTCGGGCGTGGGCCGGCGCACCGCCGCGCCACTCTGCGCAACCTGGTGACCAACCTGCTTGAGCGCGAGCGCATCACCACCACGCTCGTGCGCGCCAAGGCGCTGCAGCCGCTGGCGGAGAAGATGATTACGCTCGGCAAGCGCGACACGCTGCACGCCCGCCGGCAGGCTGCCGCGTTTCTCCTGCATCCGCCGGTGGTGAAGAAGCTCTTCTCGACCCTCGCCCCGCGCTTCGCCGACCGTCCTGGCGGCTACACGCGCATCGTGCGCGCCGGCTGGCGGCGCGGAGATGCCGGCGACGTCGCCATCATTGAGCTGCTGGGCTCCGAGCTCAAGCCCAAGGCTAAGAAGGAAA
>Ga0209640_10006653_pt1 | contig 10104 bp, 8 predicted proteins | sample RifCSP10_1_FD_184018 | JGI IMG/M metagenome (GOLD analysis project Ga0209640, IMG submission 184018) | Soil microbial communities from Rifle, Colorado - Rifle CSP2_sed 10_1 (SPAdes) (version 2) | ecosystem: Environmental > Terrestrial > Deep subsurface > Rock core/Sediment | place: Rifle... | reverse complement strand
GCGCCATCAGATCTCTCAATTTCCGGCCCTGGCTCATGCCTGTTTCTCCCCCATGAGATATCCGCTACTCCCTGCTGATGCCGGCGTCCTTGATCACCCCATCCCATTTGGCCATCTCCGACTGGAGGAACTTCCAGTATTCCTCCGGGGTCGAGATGTCCGGCACCACCCCTTGGGTTGCCAGCCGGTCGCGAAGGTCCTGGGTGTGGAGCAACGCGACGATTTCCCGGTTGAGCAAGCGGACGATGTCTGGCAGCGTGCCGGCCGGCGCCAGCACTCCGTAGTGCGTCCCCCCGGTATAACCGGTCACGCCGGCTTCAGTCATGGTCGGCACATCGGGCGCCAGCGGTGAACGCTGCGTGCTGGCGACCCCAAGCGCCCGGACTTTGCCGGCGCGAACGTGGGGGAGCGCGCCAATCAGGTTGGGCAACATGAAATGGACCTCGCCGATGATGAGAGCGGCGACGGCCGGTCCGGTACCTTTGTACGGCACGTGCGTGATGCGGATCCCGGTCTGCTTGCCGAACAGGACCGTGGCCAGGTGGCCGATGCTGCCCGTCCCCGGCGACGAATAATTCAGTTCGCCGGGCCTTGCCTTCGCGAACGAAACGAATTCCTTGACGGACCTCGCCGGAAGCGACGGATGCGCAGCCAGCATGAACGGCACGATGATCCGCACCGGGCGGCTCGGGTAAGCCGGTCGCTCCGCCGCGGCCGCGGTATTCAGACCGGGACGCAGGCCAACAGACCAAAACGCAACGAGCACCAGCCCGGCAAGAAATTTCGGCATGGCATTCAGCGCTATTCTCAGCGCTCCACCGTTTCGCTTTCTATCCGGTAGTACTCGTCCAGTCCGATGAGGTCCTCGACTTCCTTCCGCCAGATGATCATCTTGTCCTGCGGCAACCCGCTGCTACCGTGGGTCTTCAGGTTCGTGATCACGCGCTTCAGTTCCTGCGTCACGGGACACAGCAGCGCGGTGGGATAGGTGGCCATCTTGTAGCCCATGTCCTCGAATTCCCTCACCGAGAAGAGAGGGCGATTGAGGCGGTTACCTTCGCTGTTGACGTAGGTAACGGGGCCTTTGATTTCGCGGGGCGCGCGCCGCGCCTCTTCCAGCGAATTGGGAAAGATCATGACCATCTCGGCGCCGGCCTCGAGATAAAGGTTCGCGCGCTCCACGCCTTCGGCGAAGCCGTGGGTTCTCATCGCGTCGGTCCGCCCCATGATCACGAAGTTGGGGTCGGTTCGCGCCGCCACGGCCGCTTTGACCTTGGCCACCATCTCGTCCCGCGAGACGATATGCTCGACTCCTTTGTGGTAATGGACGCGCTTGGGATAGATCTGGTCTTCGATGTGGAGGCCGACGATGCCGGTCCGCTCCAGCTCTCTCACGGTGCGCATGACGTGAAGCGGCTCCCCGAACCCGGCGCCCGCGTCCACGAAAACGGGAATGCGCACGGCGGCCGTAATGTAATGGCACATGTTGGCCAGCTCGGTCAGGGTCATCAGCGGCTCGCTGATGACCTGGGTCGCTCCCAGCTGGTAGCCTCCAAGATGAACGCACTCGACGCCGAGGGCTTCGGAGACCCGCGCCGTGTAGGGATCCCAGATGCCGAGGGCCATGATGAAACGCGGGCTCGACAGCAGCTCGCGAAACCGGGTCAGAGCGTTCCTCTTTTCCACAAATCCTCCGTTGCTTATCAGCGCGATCTTCCCCGGTATCCCGGGATACCCGCCACCCGGGCGTTCATGGGTCCCGTTCATGCTCTCATCCGTGTCCGCCGAGCGCTCATTCCGCGCGGATGCCGGCATCCTTGACCAGCTTGCCTATTCTGGCCATATCGGACTTCATCTTGGCCGCTAACCCCTCCGGCGAACTGCCGACGACCTCTATCCCGGTGTTGAACAGCTTCCCTTTCACATCGGCCGTGCTCAAAACCCGCACGATCTCCTGGTTCAGTCGATTGATGATCGTCGCAGGCGTTCTGGCCGGCGCGAATACGGCCTGCGGCGATACGGATTCATAACCGGGCACGCCCGAGGCCGCCAGAGTCGGTACACCCGGGACCAGCGCGGAAGGCTGAGCGGTCGTAACCGCCAGGGCCCTCAATCTGCCCGACTTGACATGTGGCATCGCCGACCCCGCGTTAGGGAACATCAGCCCCACTTCACCGCTTATCAAGCCAATGAGTCCCGGTCCAGTGCCCTTGTAAGCAACTCGCACTATATTGACGCCCGCCATGGCCTTGAATAATTCCGCTGCCAGATGCGGGGTAGCGCCCATGGTGCCCGCAGCGTAGTTGAGCTCTCCCGGCCTGGCTTTCGCCAAGGCGATCAATTCCCTCACGGACTTCACCGGTAGCGATGGATGCACAACGAGAATGCTGGGCGAGCTCACGGCCAATGTGATCGGCACAAAATCTCTCACGGCGTCCCAGGGCACACTGGCTCGCAATAACGGTAGGAGCCAAACGGGACTGCCATTGACAAGCAGGGTGTAACCATCTGGCGCCGCTTTAGCCGCAATTTCCGATGCGACAGCCCCGCGATTGTCCACGATCACCTGCTGCCCCAAGCTGCTTGCAAGCCCTGGCGCGATCAGACGCGACAAGACGTCGGAGCCACCTCCGGGCGCAGGAGCGACGATGCGAATCACCTTGCTCGGGTAGCTGTCCTGGGCGGAAACCGCACCCGGGCTGAAAGCGATCACGCCCAACAGCAGGCCTGCAACAAGACGCGACAATCGCATAGGTCCTCCTTGGAATGGGAATTCACCTCGGCTCACCCGTTAACTCGTCCGCCCGGCAACCGCGTTGCGTTGAGCCCCGTTATCCGGTCCCGCTCCGCCGCGGTTGAGGGCGGCGGGATGCGGGATGAAACTGACGTGAGGGCGTGAGAGCGTCAGTCGGCGCCTGCCCTAAGTTCAGAGGCCGGCACCGGCTTGCCGAGGCGCTTGACGACCTTCACGCGCTGGACGGTATCGCCGGCCAAGTGTGTCCAGATCATCGCGTCACGCGCGAGCTTGTCCACGCGCGCGTCCATCATGCAGCCCACGGCGCCGTGAACGTCCATGTTGAGCCGCGTGACGCGCTGGATGACGTCGGACGAGAAATTCATCACCAGGACGTTGTTGCCGGCGTCGGGAAGAGCGCGGTCCCGCTCCCAGGCGACGCGCATCACGAACGAGCGCAGCGCCTCGGTCAGCGCGTGCATCTCGTTCAACTTCAGCTGGATGACCTGGTGGTCGATAAGGGGCCTGCCCGCCCGCTTCTGCGTCCGGGCGTACTGCATCGCCATGCCGACCGCGTCGTCGCAGACCCCGAGCGCGTTCGCCGCGAGCTCGAGGTCGCCGAACTCCGACTTGTCGGTGGCGCGCGCCTTGAGACCGCCGTTCACCTCGCCCACGACGTTCGCGTGCGGCGCGCGCGCGTCCTCGAAAATCAGTTCCCCGTTCTGGTAGAAGCGCCAGCCCCGCTTGTTGAACACCTTGCCGACCCGGAAACCCGGCGTGTCGCTCGGAATCAGGAACAGGGTGCCGCCCTGCCGGATGCTGACGTCGGGGTTCGTCCGCGCGTCCACGAAGAAGAGCTTGGCGACGCTCCCGTTCGCGATGAAGAGCTTCGATCCGTTCAGGATCCACTCGTCGCCCCTGCGCTCCGCGCGCAGCCGGTAGCCGGCCTTGGGATCGTCCTCGGGCGGCATGCGGTTGTCAGAGCCGGCGTTCGCCTCGGTGCCGCCCTTGCCGAGCACGTACGTATCGTCGGCGAGAAAGGGCTTGAGGAACCGCTCCTTCTGGTCCTGGGTGCAGGAGGCGGCGATGAGATGGCTCCATTTCCAGCACTGGCTGAAAGTCTTGGACATCGCGCTGTCGCCGCGCGCGAGCTCCGCCATCACCACCGCCTGCGTCACGAAATCCGCCCCGTGCCCGCCCCACTCCTTGGGCACCGCGAGCGTGCGGAACCCGAGCTTCGAGCCTTTCTTGATGATCTCCCAGTCGAAGGTCTCGACCGGGTCCTCGATCTGGTCGCGCTCGAGCGAGATCGGGCGGATCTCCTCGTCCGAGAATCTGCGCGCCTCCGACTGCCAGTGGCGCTGCTCTTCATTCAATGCGAAATCCATTTTGACTCCTTAAGAAGGTGACGAAGTGACGCAGTGACGAAGTGACGGGCCAAGATCTCTTCCCTCGCCCCCCGGCTTTCGCCCTTCGTCACTACGTCACCTCTTCACTGCGTCACTGTCGTCAGACAGCCACCGGCCGCCGATAGCTTGCCACGGCCTCCGCAACGCGAAGTTTCGCCGCGCTGTTGCTCTCCTCGGAATGAAGGAAAACCAGCGCGTCGTGAACGTACTTCTGCAAGGGCATGTCCCGCATGACGCCCATGGCTCCGAAGCATTCCGCGGCGCCTTCGGTCGCTTCGTGGACCACCTCGGAGGTGAAGACCCGGGCGATGGTCTCGAGCGGCAGGTCGGAGAGGCTGCGGTCGGCGACGGCATCGGGATGGTCGGCGGCCCAGGCCGCCTTCCACACCATGTTTCGCGCGACTTCCAGCTTGATCGCGATCTCGGCGAGTATCGTGCCGATCGCCTGGTGCTCGATGATGTTCCGCCCGCCCTGGCGGCGCAGCTTCGCGTAATCCACCGCCGCCTCGTATGCGGCCCGGCCGATGCCGAGATTGATCGCCGCGAGCTGCGGGATGCCGCCGATCCGGATGGGGTCTCCTTCCTTCCCGAGCAGATGGTCCCCGGGGACCCGGCAGTCCTTGAACACCAGCTCGCCGCCGGCGCCGTGATACCAGTTGATGAATGCCTTGCCATTGGCGCCGGATCCGGCCCAGGCGGGATCCCGCACCGTAAGCCCCGGCGTATCGCGCGGCACCAGCAGCGTGCTCACGCCGCTCATGCCCGGCTTCTTCGCGTCGGTCCGGACCTGGGCGGCGAAGAGCTTGGCGATGGTGGCATTCGGCGTGAAGCGAGTGACGCCGTTCACCACCCACTCGCCGCTCTTCTGCCGCACGGCGGTCGTCTCGACCCCGCTTTCGGCCGCATGCGGACGATGGTAGCTCCAGCCGATGTCGGGGTCGGGATCGTACCCCGCGAATGCAAGGTGATAGCGGTCGTCCGCCGTGAATTGCGGCAGGAAGCGCTTGCGCTGCTCGGGCGCCATTCGCTGCCCGAACAGGATGCCCCCCAAGAGAGAGGTCTGCGCCAGGGCGACCGCGATATCCACGTCGCCCGCGCCGAGCTCTTCCAGCACGATGCAGGAGGTAAGGCCGTCCGCACCCGCGCCGCCGGCCTCTTCGGATAGCGCCAGCGTGCGCAAGCCCATGCGCGAGGCCTTGTCGAGCAAATCCAGCAGCAGCGGCTTCTCGAACGGCTCCAGGCGGTCCGGGTGCAGGGCGACGGGCTTCACTTCCCTTTCGACGAAGTCCCGCACCGTCTCGCGGAACTCAAGCTGCTCTGCGGTGAGATGAAGGTCGTACATGGCTGTCAGCTTTCCACGGTTGTGTTGAAGGGCCGCCTGCCCGTGAGCGGTCAGGCGGCAAGTTTGCGCCGATCGGATTCCTTGAGTTCGGTTGCCTTGAGGAGGTGACGCACCGCCCTCAGCCGCTGCGCCGAGTCGTCGGCGATATGCGTCCAGATGAAAGCGTCTCGCATGAGCTTCTCGGCGTGCGCGTCCATCAGCGAGACGCCGGCGCCACCGCGGATCTCCAGGTTGAGGTCGCAGACCCGCTGAATGGCGCGCGAGGAGAAATTCATCAGCAGCACGTTGTTCACGACATCGTGCGCGGTCGCGCCGTCGCTTTCCGCCGCGACGCGCATCACGAAGGAGCGCAGCACCTCGGTCAGCATGTGCATTTCGTTCAGCTTCAGCTGCATCATCTGGTGCTCGATCGCGGCCTTGCCGGCGAGCCGCCCGTTCCGGGCGTATTGCATCGCCGCCCCGACCGCGTCGTCGCAGACCCCGACCGCATTGGCCGCGTACTCAAGGTCGCCGAACCTGGAAACCCTGCCGCTGCCGCGCGTCTTGTTGCCGCCGTTCACCTCGCCGACCCGGTTGGCGTCCGGCACCCGGGCGTCCTCGAAGATGAGCCCCGCGTTCTGATAAAAGCGCCAGCCGCTCTTGTTGTGCGCCTTGCCCACGCGCAGGCCGGGCGTGTCGCTCGGCACCAGGAAGAGCGTCGTGCCGTCGGTGATCGAAACGTTCGGGTTGGTGCGCGCGGTCACGAAGAAGAGCTTGCCCACGGTTGCGTTCGCGATGTAGCACTTCTCCCCGTTCAGGATCCACTCGTCGCCCTGGCGCTCCGCGCGGAGCCTCCAGCCCGCCTTCGGGTCGTCGGCGGGCGGGAAACGGTTGTCGGAGCCGGCATTGGGCTCCGTGCCCGCGAGGCCGAGGAGAAAGGTCTCGTCCTCCAGGAACGGTTTAAGGAAGCGGCTCTTCTGATCCGGCGTGCAGCAGTCCGCGATCAGGTGGCTCCACTTCCAGCACTGGCTGAAGGTCTTCGCGATCGCGCTGTCGCCGCGCGCGAGCTCCGCCATCACCAGCGCCTGCGTCACGAAATCAGCCCCGTGGCCACCCCACTCCTTCGGCACCGCGAGCGTGCGAAAGCCGAGCCGCGAGCCCTTCCTGACGATCTCCCAATCAAAGGTCTCCCGCGGGTCCGCGATCTGGTCCCGTTGCGGGGAGATCGGGCGGATCTCCTCCTGCGCAAACTTGCGCGCCTTCAACTGCCAGGCGCGCTGCTCCTCGTTCAATGAGAAATCCACGAACCGCCTCTGCGAGACCTACCCGGGGAACCCAGCACCGCACTATAACAAGACCGCGGCTGGCGCTGAAGGAGGCGGTGTCAATATATGGAACCCGCGCCCGGAATTCCTTGCGGTACATCAAGAAATGCTTCCAGGTTGTGGATCAGGGAGGCTGGGGGGACGGGGCCCCGCTGACCCGGCGAGCGCCCGGAGCTCCTGGTGGAGCGCATCGGGAATCTCGATGCCTTCCGCGCGCGCGCGCGCCGCGGCTTCGTGGCGGCGCGCACCGGGCAGCCGCACGCCTTCATCGGCGAGCATCTTCGCGATCATGACCTCGAGGCGCGAAAAGTAGGAATCCGCCCCCGCGATTGCGTCCGGATCGATCGCCAGGATCGCGTGCCCGATGCGGGGCTTCCCGCCGGGCTCGAAGTAGGAGTCGTTTTCGAAGCCGAACGCGGCGCCGGTGAGCGCCACGCACAGCAGCTCCACGATGAGCGCGAGCATCGTGCCCTTCATCCCGCCGATCGCCGAAAGGCTGCCGGTCAGCGCAGCCTGCGCGTCGGTGGTGGGCCTCCCCTCCTTGTCGAGCGCCCAGCCGGGAGGAATGGGCTTGCCTTCCTTGGCGTAGAGCATGATCCTGCCGCGCAGGACCTCGGTGAGCGAAAGGTCCACGAGCACGGGGGGCCCGCTCTTGCGCGGAAAGATCGCGGCGATGGGGTTGGTGCCGAACAGCGGCTTCGTCCCGCCCCAGGCGTTGATCGCCGCCGGCGAATTGCTGAACGCGAGCCCGACGAACCCCGCCTCCGCCACCGGCGCGAGGTGATAGGCCGCCGCGCCGAAGTGATGGCTGTTGGTCACGCCGGCGAAGGCGACGCCGTAGCGCCTCGCGCGCTTGATCGCCTCGCGCACCGCCAGCCCGGCCGCCGGAAACGCGAGCCCGCCCCCGGCGTCCACGAGGCAGGTCGCGCGCTGTTTCTTGACGATTTTCGGTCTTGCCTTGCCGTCCGCGCGCCCCTCGCGCAGGTGCCTGCAATAGAGCGCGACGCGTGAGAGGCCGTGGCCCGTGAGCCCCTCCATCTCCGCCGCGACCAGCGCCGCCGCCGTCGCCTGCGCCATCGTGCGCGAAGCGCCCGCTGTCTTCAACGCACGGGTGGCGAGTTTCGTCAGCTCTTCAACCGAGCACTTCATCGAACAGCGTGAATCGTGATTCGTGAGTCGTGATTCGCCCCGGTATACGTCACACGTACTTCGTCACCCAATCCCCCCTGCCCCCCTTTGTCAAAGGGGGGAGACATGAATATGTCGGCGGGATTTCCTTCCCCCCTTTGTCAAAGGGGGGAGACATGAATATGTCGGCGGGATTTCGTCACGCCGCACCATGTCACACCTCATCACGTCACGACTCATCACGTCACGCCTAATCAAGCTTTGTCCCAGAGCGCTTCGCCACATCCGCCCACTTCTCCGCCTCGGAGCGGAAAAACGTGGTGAACTCGGCAGGCGTCGTTCCCGCCGGCGTCGCGCCTTCCGCTTCGAACCGCTGCTTGACGTCCGGCAGGTGCACCGCCTTGGCCACCTCGCGGTGCAGCCGGTCGAGGACCGCCTGCGGCGTGCGCGCCGGCGCGAACAATCCGTTCCATTGCACCGCCTCATGACCCGCGACGCCGGCTTCCCGCATCGTCGGCATCTCCGGCACTGCCGCCGATCGCGTCGGCGCGGCGACACCCAGGCCGCGCAGCTTGCCGGCCTTGATTTGGGGCGCCGCTACGGGCATCACCAGGAAGGCGAACTGAGTTTCACCCGACAGCAAGCTGACCGAGGCCGGGGCAGCCCCTCTGTACGACAGGTGCCCGACCTTGATCCCGGTCTTGATCCGCATGAGCTCCATCGCCAGGTGCGACATGGTCCCGGCGCCTGCCGATGCATAATCGAGCGCATCCGGCTTCGCCTTCGCCAGGGCGACGAGCTCCCGCACGCTGCGAACGGGCAGCGACGGGTGAACCGCGAGCGCGAACGGGTACGACGACGCCATCGAGATCGGCATCAGGTCCCTCACCGGGTCATAGGGGAGCTTCTTGAAAACTGCAGGGCTGATGGAAAGAGAAGAGTTTCCGAACAGAAGCGTGTATCCGTCGGGCGCGGATTTGGCGACCAGTTCCGCCGCGATGTTGGCGCTCGCGCCGGGGCGGTTTTCGACGACCGCCGGCTGCCCGAGCGCGCCGGAAAGTTTCTGGGCGACCAGGCGCGCGATCAGGTCGCTGCCGCCTCCCGCGGGAAACCCCACGACGAGCCTGACCGGCTTGACGGGGTACTCCTGCGGCGAGGCCGTCCCCGGCCACGCGGCCCCCAACGCCAGCATCGCGGCTAGCACGAATGAACGATCCATGATCTCCTCCTCTTCTCAAAAGTAATGAGTGACGATTAAGGGTGACGATTAAGGGTGACGATTAAGGGTGACGATTAAGGGTGACGATTAAGGGTGACGAAAATCCGCTCCTAAACCATCACCCGTATCTCGTCACCTGTATCTCGTCACCTGTATCTCGTCACCTGTATCTCGTCACCTGTATCTCGTCACCTGTACCTCGTCACCGGTTAGGCGGCGACTGGCGCTGCCGCGAGCAGCGTCTCTCCGGGCTTCACGCGCGTGAACTCGACCGGGCGCGTCGTGACATCGAAGCGCCCGTCCTTCCAGGTGACGCAGGTGTAGCGCGAGCTGGCGAGATCGCGCACCTCGGGAAAGTCGGAGCGGTAGTGCGCGCCCCGCGAGTCCTCGCGCGCCATCGCCGCCGCGCGGATGGACCTGGAGACGAGGATCAGGCTCTTCAAGTTGAGCCAGTCGTGCCACGTGAGGTTGAACGCGAGGTTCGAGCCGTCTACGCCTGTTGCGTCGAGCCGTGCCTCGAGCTCATCGAGCGCGCCTTGCGCGCGCGCGAGGCTCGCAGAGTCCCGGACGATGCCCACATCGTCCCACATGAGATCGTAGAGCCGCTCGCGGATCGCGTTGAGGTCGCCCGCGGGCCTGCCGAGCGGCGCGCGGGAACGCGCGACCGCCGCTTCGGTTGCCGCCTCGTCCGGCTCGTGGAAAGCGCCATGCGCCCGGATCCAGCCCGGCATCACGTCGCCGGCGATGCCGCCGAAAACGGTGGAGTTCGCCACGCCGTTGCCCCCGAGCCGGTTCGCCCCGTGCACGCCGCCCGAGTCCTCGCCCGCGATGAAGAGCCCCGCCAGCTCGGAGGTGCAGTCGGCGTTGAACGCGACGCCGCCCATCATGTAATGCGCAGTCGGCACCACTTCCACCAACCCGCCCGCGAGATCGAAGCCGCAGTCGGCGCAGCGCTCCACCATGCCCTT
>Ga0209640_10006652_pt1 | contig 10105 bp, 8 predicted proteins | sample RifCSP10_1_FD_184018 | JGI IMG/M metagenome (GOLD analysis project Ga0209640, IMG submission 184018) | Soil microbial communities from Rifle, Colorado - Rifle CSP2_sed 10_1 (SPAdes) (version 2) | ecosystem: Environmental > Terrestrial > Deep subsurface > Rock core/Sediment | place: Rifle... | reverse complement strand
CAGGCGGCCGAAGTGGTGCAGCACGAACCCTGCCATCGTGTCGAAATCGCCTTGCTTACGCAGGCCATGCACACCGACGCCGGCCTCGAAGAGGTCGACGAGCAGGCTGCCGTCCACGAGCCAAGTGCCGTCCTGGCGGCGAAAGAGACCGTTCGCGGGCTCCTCGCCGAGCTCGGGCAAGCTACCGGTGATCGATTGCAGAATGTCGGCGAGCGTGACGACGCCTTCCGTCGATCCATACTCGTCGACGACGATGGCGAGATGCACGCCCTCGCGCCGGAACATGTCGAGAAGGCGGACAGCCGACAGTGTCTCCGGCACGACGAGCGGCGGCAGCATCGCCTCGGTCAGGTTGACGGGCTCGCCAAGCAACGTATGGCGCAGGAGGTCCTTCGTATGCACGATGCCGACCGGATCGTCGAGCGTTCCCCGGCACACGGGCAACCGCGAGTAGCGTCCCGCGGCGATCTCCGCGGCGATCTCCCGCGGACCCGCCTGCTCATCGAGCCACACGACCTCCTGACGCGGCGTCATGAGCGCGCTGACCCTGCGGTCCGCGAGCCGCAACACGCCGTCGATCATCTCGCGCTCCTTCGGCACGAACACGCCCGCGCGCGTTCCTTCCGCGATCAATGCCCGCACTTCGTCCTCCGTGATCGCCGCATCGCGCTTCCCACCCAAGCCGTATGGACGCAAGAGCATGTCCGTGGAGGATTTCAGCAGCCAGGTCAGCGGGCCCGTCAGCTGCGCCAGTCGCTGCATGAGCGGCGCAACGGCGACGGCGATGCGCTCGGGGTGGCCGAGCGCGATACGCTTCGGAGCCAACTCGCCGACGATCAGCGAAACGTAAGTGATGGCGAGCACCATGAGACCGATCGCGATCGTTTCCGCATGGCGCGCAAAGAGCTCCCAGTTCCGGAGCCAACTCGCGAACGGCTCGGCTAACAGCGCGCCGCTGAATGCGCCGGCGAGAATGCCGACGAGCGTGATGCCGACTTGAACGGTCGAGAGGAAGTGAGTGGGATCATCGACGAGCCGAAGGGCCGCCCGCGCGCCGCGGTTGCCGCCGCGCGCGAGGCTCTGCAGCCGGCTGCGCCGCGAGGATACGACCGCGAGCTCGGACATCGCGAGAAAGCCGTTGACGAGAATCAGCAAGCCGACGACCGCGACCTCTATGGTGAGCATGGCCAAACCTTCGCATCAGGGATGCTCGCGAAGCATAACAGCGGCCGCGGCGATCGCGAGTTGGTTCTTGAGCGCGGCCAGGTCCGATTGGTCGAGCGTCTCTTGCTCGAGCAGCTTCTCTGCGCCCGCCTCGAGCACTGCACGGTGCCGCTCGAGCAGGCGCGAGGCACGCTCGAAGGCTTCGTTGACGATGAGGCGAACCGCGGCGTCGATGCGTCGCGTCGTGTCCTCACTAAAACTGCGCGTCTCGCCGACTTGCGGCATGCCGAGAAAGGTCGGGCGTTCCACCTCATAGGTGGCATGGCCCAGGCCTTCGTCCATGCCGTAACGCGCGACCATGCTGCGCGCGATGTCCGTGGCTTTCGCGAGATCGTCGGCGGCGCCCGTCGACAGATGCCCGAATACGAGGTGTTCGGCCGCTCGTCCTGCAAGCAACACCGTGAGCTTGTTCTCGAGCTCCTCGCGCGTCATGAGAAAACGGTCTTCGGTCGGCCGTTGTATCGTGTAGCCGAGGGAGCCGATGCCGCGCGGGATGATCGAGACTTTGTGCACGGGATCGATACCCGTGAGCGCCATCGCAACGAGCGCGTGACCCATCTCATGGTGCGCCACGATGCGCCGCTCGCGCGGATTCAATAGGCGATTGCGCTTCTCGAGGCCCGCGACGATGCGCTCCACGGCTTCGGTGAAATCTGCGAGCGCTACCGCGTCCGCATTCCGCCGCGTCGCAAGCAGCGCCGCCTCGTTGACCAGATTGGCGAGATCGGCGCCCGAGAAACCCGGCGTCAATTCGGCGATCTGCTCACGGTCGACATCGGGCGCGAGGCGAATCTTCTTCAAGTGCACGTCGAGTATCTGCACGCGGCCGGTCTTCTCGGGGCGGTCGACGAGCACCTGGCGGTCGAAGCGGCCGGCCCGAAGCAGCGCCGGGTCGAGAATCTCCGGACGATTCGTGGCCGCGAGCAATATGAGTCCCGCGCTCGGGTCGAAGCCGTCGAGCTCCGCGAGGAGCTGATTCAAGGTTTGCTCCTTCTCATCATGGCCGCCGACAGGGCTCACGCCGCGCACGCGGCCCAGCGCATCGAGCTCGTCGATAAAGATGATGGCCGGCGCCCGTTGCCGCGCCTGCTCGAACAGATCGCGTACGCGCGCCGCGCCGACGCCGACGAACAGCTCCACGAACTCGGAGCCGTTGATCGAGTAGAACGGCACGCCGGCTTCGCCGGCCACGGCGCGCGCGAGCAGCGTCTTGCCGGTGCCCGGGGGGCCGACGAGCAAGATGCCTTTCGGCGCGCGTGCGCCAAGACGCCCGTAGCGCTCGCGATCCTTGAGAAACTCGACGATCTCCTGAAGCTCCGCCTTCGCTTCGTCAACGCCCGCGACGTCCTCGAAGGTGACCTTCGTGTCGGTCTCCATGAAGACCTTGGCCTTGCTCTTGCCGATCGCCATCATGCCGCCCAAGCCCTGCTTGTCGGCGACGCGACGCAACACGAACATCCAGAACCCGATGAAGACGATGGCCGGGAGCACCCATGAGAGAATGTCGCGGAACAGCGTGCTCTCGACGACGCCCGTGAAGCGCACGTCGTACTGCTCGAGGCTTCGAGCGAGATCGGGATCGACGCGCGGCGTCACGAATGCGCGCGGACCGTCCTCTCCGGCGTCGCGGTAGGTGCCGCGCAAGAGATCCCCGTAGACCCGAACTTCCTCGATGCGACCTTGCTCCAGGGCTTCTTGGAATTGGTCGTAAGTGATCTCCTCGATGTTCTGCGACGCCACCCAAATATCGCGCAGCCACACCACGGCCAAGAAGGCCAGGATGAAGTACAAAATGCTGATCTGAGTGCGCCGCTCCATCGCCGCGCCGGCGGGACCGCTATCTCTTGCTCTTGCGCGCGCCGAGGCGGTTCATGGTCGCGGTCATCTCGGCCCAGAGCTTCTCCGCCTGTTGCTTGGCTTTGTGGCTCGCGTCCGCGCCCTGCTCGCGAATCTCCTCGAGCCGCGCTGCGAAAGCGGCGCGCATGTCGGCGAGCTTCTTGACGTCTTGCTCGACCTCTTTGCGTGCGTCCGCGGTCAGGCTCGAGACCTTTTTCTTGAGCGCGCCGAGCCTCTTGCCGGCGGTCGCGAGCTGAGATTCGAGCTGCTCGAGCAGCCGGCGGTGCTCGCTCAGCTGCAATTCCGCGTCCACCTCGTGCTCGGCGTCGATCCAGTCCGCGATCGGATCACCGTCTTTGAACCCTCGCTTCTCGGCGCGAAGATAGGCCGCCTCGGCGATGCGCTGGCGGCGCTCGTCGGAGTCGGTGCTCTGTAAGAATTCCATTTTCACTCTCCTTGCTATGACTTGACCAATCCGGCTGCATTTTCAGAAATTCCGCGGCGCCGGCATATAAGTACTAGCCCGTACGCCTACGTAGATGTCCGTATCGAACAGGCCGCGGTTTAGACCGTATCTTGCGCTCATTGCAGACGAGCTACAGCGGAGCTAAGGATTGGGCCTATGCGCCTGTCGTTGCGGACGGTTCTCGGTTTGGGGATCCTTCTACCGTTCATGTTCTCGGTGTCTTGTGCGACGATTCGCGCCGGCAGCGATTACTACGCGGAAGCCGACTTTTCGGGCTACTTGAGCTTTGCCTGGCTCGACGAGTCGCCTTTGATCCGGCCCACGGCCAGCAGGATTCAAATCAGCCCGCTGTCGGTGCGCCGTATTCGCGAAGCAATCGAGCGCGAGCTTACCGCGAAGGGGTTCACTCAGATTGCGGCCCGCGAAACAGCGGACTTCGCCGTATCTTTCACGGTCGGCGCGCGCGACATGATCGACGTCAACGACTACCCGGCGTTTTACCGCGGCCCATGGGCCTGGCGGGGTCCTTACTATGGGGCCAACGTCGACGTGACCGTCTATACGGAAGGTACGTTGGCGCTCGACATTTTCGACAACGCGACGCGCCAACCCGTTTGGCATGGATGGGCGCGCAAGCGCATCACGGAGAGCGACGTCGAGGACCCCGCGCCGACCATCAACGAGGCCGTGCGGGCGATTCTCGCCGAATTCCCGCCCGATCGATAGGGAAGCTCACATGAGGACGAGCGTCGCCAAAGCCTGCATGGGCGCAAGCGCGCTGCTCTCCCTCATCCCTTTTTCGCCGGCCGCCATCGCGCAACTGCCGGTCGTCCAAAACTCGGACAAGCCGAGCCTCGCGCCGCTGTTACGCGAAGTCACGCCGGCAGTCGTCAACATCGCCGTCGCCGGCACTCGCCGGGCCGAGCACAACCCGTTGCTCGACGACCCGTTTTTTCGCCGTTTCTTCGACATTCCCGATCAACCCGACGAAGTCCCGCAGCAAAACTTGGGCTCCGGCGTCATCGTCGACGCCGACTCGGGTTACATCTTAACCAACTTCCATCTCGTCGAGCACGCCGACGAAATCACCGTGACGCTTGCGGACCGGCGTCAACTCAAAGCCAGGGTATTAGGCAGCGACGAGGGGACCGATATCGCCGTGCTCGAGGTCGACGCGGAAGGGTTGATCGCGATCGAGCTCGGCGACTCCGATGACCTCGAGGTCGGCGATTTCGTCGTCGCGATCGGCAATCCGTTCGGCCTCGGCCAGAGCGTGACCTCGGGGATCGTGAGCGCCCTGGGCCGCGCCGGTCTCGGCATCGAGGGCTACGAGGATTTCATTCAGACCGACGCCTCGATCAATCCCGGCAACTCCGGCGGCGCTCTGGTCGATCTCGACGGCAAGCTCGTCGGCATCAACGCGGCGATCCTTTCGGCCGCCGGCGGCAACATCGGCATCGGCTTCGCGATTCCGACCAACATGGCGCGCGCCGTCATGGAGCAGCTGGTGGAATACGGCGCCGTGAACCGCGGCAGGCTCGGCATCACGATCGACGACTTGACGCCCGACGTTGCCGACGCGCTCGATGTCGACGCGGATGCCGGCGCCGTCGTGACCTCCGTGGAGCCGGGCTCCGCGGCAGAAGCCGCGGGGCTCGCGGCCGGCGATGTCATCACGGCGCTCAACGGTCGGGCGATCAGGGGCTCGACGGATCTTCGCAATCGCGTCGCGCTCATGCGGGTCGGCGACACCGCGCTCATCACGGCCTTGCGCGACGGCCGGAGCCGGGAATTCACGGCCGAGATTGCGGCGACCGCCGAGGCGCCCGCGACGCGCGGCCAGCGCGCGGAGATCACTGACCGGCTGGCCGGAGCGCAATTCGAGGATTTCAGGGACGGCGGCCGACGTGGCGTGCGCGTCGTCACCGTCGCGACCGACAGCCCGGCTTGGGCCTACGGCTTGCGCCCGGACGACGTGATCCTGGCCGTGAACAGAAGGCTCGTGACGTCGCTTGAGGAGCTCGAGCAGGCCGTTCGGGACGCCCCTTCCGTGCTCGTGCTCAACGTGCTGCGCGGATCGGCAGAAATCCTCATCGTCATCCAATGACGGCCGCTCAGCGCCGGATCAAATAGGCGACCTTGGGCGGCGCGGCGTGCGCCATGGCTCGCGTGACGACCGCGCTCGTGACGACGGCGATCCCTTCCCCCGAGTACCGGCGCGACTCGTCGTCGTCATAGCCGTCGCCGCCGAGCTCCACTCCATCCGGTATCGCGCACCCGGCCTCGATGATCGCCCGGCGAATACGGCAATCCCGGCCGATCGTCACGTCCGGCAACACGACGGAAGACTCGACGACCGAGCCCGACCCGACGACGCAGCGCTGCGATAGCACCGAATGCTCGACGGTGCCGGCAATGCCGCATCCGCCGGCGACAATCGAGCGGGATGCGAAGCCTTGGCCCGTGAAGATGGGTGGCGGGCATTGCGTTTGATGGGTCCAGATCGGCCAACAGGCGTCGTGAAGATTGAACCCCGGCCGGTCAGCGAGGAGCTCCATATGGGCGCGCCAATAGCTGTCGATCGTGCCGACGTCACGCCAGTAGGCGGGACCCCCGGCGGCGTCGCGGAACGCGTACGCGCGCACGCGCGCCGCGCGGGCAATCGCGGCCGGCAAGACATTACGACCGAAGTCGTGACGCGAGCCCGGATCGGCCGCGTCCGTCCGCAGGCACTCGGCGAGAAACGCTGCGTTGAACACGTAGATGCCCATCGATGCCAGGGCGACGCCGGGATTGGCCCGCGACGGCGGCGGCACGGCGGGTTTCTCATCGAATCGCGTCACCCAATGACGCTCGTCCGTGTCTATGATGCCGAACGCGCCGGCGCTTTCGAGCGGCACTTCAATGCAGCCGATCGTGACATCGGCGCGGCTCGCGGCGTGCTCGGCCAGCATGAGCCGGTAGTCCATCTTGTAGATGTGGTCGCCCGCGAGAATCAGCACGTAGTCGGCCGCTTGCTGCCCGATGAGATCGAGGTTCTGATAGATCGCATCCGCCGTGCCCGAGTACCAGCCGGCGCCGCAACGCTGTTGCGCCGGCCACACTTCGATGAATTCCCCGGCCTCGGGGCGCGAGATCATCCAGCCGCGGTGCACGTGCTGTATCAACGAATGCGCCTTGTATTGCGTCGCAAGAGCGATGCGGCGAATGCCGGAGTTGACGCAATTGGACAGCGGAAAATCGATGTTGCGGTATTGGCCGCCGAAAGGCAGCGCAGGCTTACATTCCGAACGCGTCAGGTCGCCGAGCCGCGATCCGTTGCCGCCCGCCATGACGATCGCCAAGGTCCGTTGGCTGAGCTCACTTTCGCTTGGAAGCCGCGGCGACGGCATGGGAATGCCCTCCCTGACATTGGAAACGACCATACGCTCGGCCGCGCTCGGCCTGGAATCCGTATTTCTACATACGCAGGTTCCCATGCGGGTGTTGCAAAGCAACGACCTGAGTTAGGCTTTGCGCCCGGCATGCGTCTAGCGCGATACGGCTCCGCGCGTTCGGTTCGCGCGGCGCGTGCCGCGCGCCGCCCACGCCGCCCGCGCCGCATTCCACTCGTCGGCGAGCATGGCCCAGCGCTCGAGATCGCGCCAACGGCCTCCGAGCTTGGCAAAGCGCAATGCAACGCCTTCCTTGCGAAAGCCGAGGCTCGCGACGAGCTCGATCGAGCGGCGGTTGACGGGCTCGATGTTGGCTTCGAGCCTATGCAACTTGAGGGCGCGAAACGAATGCGTGATCGCGAGAATCAGGCCCTCGCGTATGTAGCCCTGCCCCGCGTACGGCATGAACGCGTAGTAGCCCAAGTTCGCGGACTGATACGAGCCGCGCGCGATGTCGTCGATCGTGACGACCCCCGCCAAGGCGCGGGATCCGCACACCGTCACGAGAAACGCGGCCTGGTCCTTGCGGCGCAAGAGCGCGAGGAAGCGGCGATAGCGCTCCGGCGTCGCGGGCGGCCTGACAAAACCTCGGTGCAAGGTCCGGCTCACGCGCACGGAGCGCAAGAATTCGGCCTCGCGTCGCCGCGACGGGTTTTCGAGGTAGACACGGGCCCGCACGCTCGGCGCCGAGCAACTTCACCGCGCGGCGCGGCGCGGAATCAGCTCGAGAAAGAGATTGTTCGGATCGCGGACGATGGAGAGGAGCCGGCCTTCCCCGAGATCGACGGGCGCGCCGCCGCTCGAGATCACGGTGCCGCCGGCGGCCGCGAGCTGCGTCGTCATCGCGGGCACGTCATCGACGAAAAGCTGCAAGATCGCCGTGCCGGGATCCTGGACGCGCGTCGTCAACGGTTTGCGATAGATCCCCTGAAACTCGAGAAATGCCATCGTGACGCTCGTCCCCGGTATTGTGAGCACCGTGCGGCGAAACCGCGCGCCCGGCGTATCGACAGTGTCCGTCAAGAGCTTCGTGTCGTCGAAAGAGGCCGAAACCTGCGGGTCGAACGCCGCCCCGGCGCGATAGAAGCGCGCGTTCTCGTCCGTATCGGCGATGATGAGCTCGAACGTTCCGCCGACCACGTTGCTCGACGGCGGCACGGTCCCGTCCGCGCCCTCCGCTCCCTCGATGAGCTCGACGAAAAAGCCGTCCGGATCCTGAATGAAGATGATGCGCGTATTCCCGCCGAGCGTGATCGGCTCGCCGGTCGGCGTCCAAATTTGCCCCGCGGAATCGGCAAGACGCTCGAGCACAACGTCGAGGTCGCGAACGCGAAGCTGCAAAACCGATGCGCCCGGGTGTTGAAAACGCGTTTGCACCGGCTCGCGCTCGATATCCTTGTATTCGATGAGCTCCACGCCGAGCTCGGAGCCCTGGATGCGAAACGTCGCGATCCGTGACTGGGCTCCAGGCGTATTGCCGAGCCGCATGATCGCCGGATTGTCGCTGAACGAGGTCGGCGCCAGGTTCGGCTCGAGCTCGAGCACGCCGCCATAGAACTCGATCGAGCGCTCGAGATCCGCGACGATGTGACTGAAATTGCCGACACCGACCACCTCGGCGGCCAGGACGGCCGGTACATGCACGCACGCCGCTGCGACGATAAGCGACAATTTCATCATTCGTGTTTCCCCGCACTTGCACAACCCGTGCAGCAATACGTTACCATCGCGCGCGTGCATTCGGTGATATCAGTCAAGAATCTCTCCAAGACCTACGCATCGGGATTTCAGGCGCTCAAGAACGTGGATCTCGAGATCCGGCGCGGCGAGATCTTCGCGTTGCTCGGGCCGAACGGCGCCGGCAAGACCACGTTGATCAACATCATTTGCGGCATCGTCAACCCCACCGAGGGCGCCGTGACCGTCGACGGCCACGATATCGCGACCGATGCGCGCGCGGCCCGCGCGAGCATCGGCCTGGTCCCACAGGAGCTCACGACCGACGCCTTCGAGTCCGTCTGGGCGACGACGACGTTCAGCCGCGGGCTATTCGGCAAGGCGGCGGATCCAGCCCACATCGAGCGCACGCTCAAGGCGTTATCGCTATGGGATAAAAAGGACAACAAGATCATGACGTTGTCCGGCGGCATGAAGCGCCGCGTCCTGATCGCGAAGGCGCTGTCGCACGAGCCGACGGTTCTCTTCCTCGACGAGCCGACGGCGGGCGTCGACGTTGAATTACGCAAAGACATGTGGAACGTGGTCCGGAATCTCCGCGCTTCCGGCGTCACGATCATTCTCACGACGCACTACATCGACGAGGCCGAGGAAATGGCCGACCGTGTCGGCGTCGTCAACAAAGGCGAGATCATGCTCGTCGAAGATAAGCGCGTGCTCATGCGCAAGCTCGGCAAGAAGCAAATGACGCTCGAGTTGCACGAGCCGTTGCCCGAGATTCCAGAGCAGCTCGCGGGCTACCGGCTCGATCTCACGACGGATCGCACGCAAGTCGTCTATACGTACGATACACAGGGCGATCGCACCGGGATCACAACGCTGCTCGGCGAGCTCAATCGCATGGGCATCAAGTTCAAGGATATCCATACGACGCAAAGCTCGCTCGAGGAGATTTTCGTGAGCCTCGTCAAGAGACAGCCATGAACTGGAACGGCGTACGCGCGATCTATCACTTCGAGATGGCGCGGACTTTTCGCACCGTTCTCCAGAGTGTCGTGGCGCCGGTTCTGTCGACGTCGCTCTACTTCGTCGTGTTCGGTGCTGCCATCGGCACGCGCATCGAGCAGATCGACGGCATTAGTTACGGCGCGTTCATCGTGCCCGGGCTCGTCATGCTTTCGCTGCTCACGCAAAGTATCTCGAACGCGGCCTTCGGCATCTACTTTCCGCGCTTCACGGGGACGATATTCGAGATCCTGTCGGCGCCGATTTCCTACGTGGAGATCGTGCTCGGCTACGTCGGCGCCGCGGCCACCAAATCCGTGCTGCTCGGCGCGATCATTCTCATTACGGCGCGCGTGTTCGTGCCGTTCGAGATCGAGCATCCGCTCACGATGCTCTTGTTCCTCGTGCTCACGAGCGTGACCTTCAGCTTGTTCGGTTTCATTCTCGGTATCTGGGCGGACAG
>Ga0209640_10006651_pt1 | contig 10106 bp, 7 predicted proteins | sample RifCSP10_1_FD_184018 | JGI IMG/M metagenome (GOLD analysis project Ga0209640, IMG submission 184018) | Soil microbial communities from Rifle, Colorado - Rifle CSP2_sed 10_1 (SPAdes) (version 2) | ecosystem: Environmental > Terrestrial > Deep subsurface > Rock core/Sediment | place: Rifle... | reverse complement strand
CTTTCGCGGGATGCAGTTCGGCCGCGAGTTGATGCACGATCGCGAGCAGTGCGTCGGCGGTTGCGTCCGGAGGGGTCAATGCATTCTCTCTGCCGCCGCTCCGCAAGCGCTGCCTGCGGGCAGGCGTGGTTGCGGCCCGGATGATCGTAGCACACGCGAGCGAGCGTAATGCAGCTCGGCGGCGCAGGCGCCATATTACTTCACGCGAATCTGTGCGGAACGGGCGATCGCTTCGAACCCGGGAAGGTGTTTTGAGAAGTAGTATGACCTCGGCGCAGTGTAGGAGAGGAGATAGAGCCCGCCGTTGACGACCGCGCCGTACGCAATGCCGCCGAGTTGCAGACTGTCACGCTTGGTCGTCAGGACATGCTCGAAGCGGAATCCCTGGACGCCGGCGAACTGCGCAGGCGCGAGCCGCGTGAGCTTGAAAGCCGAGCCATCCTGTGTGGCCAGCGCTTCATAGAGTTCGACGATCTCGTGCGGAGACATCGTGGCGCGGAACGAAGGCAGCTTCTTCTCCCATTGCGGCAAGGGCTCGCCCAGCGTCTGGCCCTCGCCCACGCCCACGAAAAACGCGATTACGTCCAGCGGGACTCCATCCGCCGTCCAGATCTCATGCGCGCCCGACGCGACGTGCAAGTACACACCGGGCGCCTCGAAGCGGTTGCGGGCACTGTCGAGCGTCACTGTGAGCGTGTCCCTGATCGTCACCTGGCCCGACTCGACCTTCACCATCTGGACGCAACCGCTCAAGGTTAGTATCGCGAGCACTGTCACCATGCGTAGCGCGTTCATGTTCCACTCCCGGGTAAGTAAGTGCGGACCAGATCGGCATCCTCGGCGTCCGGCTTCAGTTCCAGGTAGCGGCCGAACGCCGCGGCAGCTTCAGCGTTATGACCGAGTTGCCGGTGCACGAGCCCAAGCGACCGAAAAAGCTCCGGCGGCGCGCGTTCCATCGTGCGAGCGAGTTGGTACGCCTCGAGCGCTTTTTCGAGGTCACCGCTGCCGCCGCGCATGCGAAACGCCTCGCCCCGGTGAAACTGGAGCTCTCCGTCCTGTGGCAGGGCCAGTAACAGGCGATCGAGCAGGGCCATGGTCTCGCCAAACCTGCGTCGCCGGATCTCGTCGGCGAGGAACGCTCCGCGGTGCGCCGACAACATGCGGCGGTAGGTTTCCGCGCCGACCTGGCTGCCGTCGGACATGGGACGGGCTGCTGCCGCCGTCGCGAGCGCACTCCGGCGTTCCTCGGCTGGCGGATGGGTTGCGAACAGGACGCTGCGATTCCAATACTCCTCGCCCGCGGCCTCTCCGGCTTTGAGCTCTTCGAGCAACTGGTCCCACACTCGCGAGGCTTCGACCGGCGCATAGCCATGGCGCGCCATGAGGTCGATTCCGATGCGATCGGCGTCGCGTTCCTGGTCGCGGCTGTAGGCGAGTCCGCTGGCGGCAACGGCAAGCTGTGCAATCACGCTCACGTTGCCGACGCCGGCGGCGGCCAGCGCCAGTCCGAGAAACTGCCCGAAGGCATTGCGCGACTTGGCATCGCGCAGCCGCTCGACGCTGTGGCGCGCAAGGTAGTGGCCGATCTCGTGACCGAGCACCGCGGCGAGTTGCGCCTCGTTCGACATCCGCAACAGCAGACCCGACGACACCTGCATCAGGCCGTTGGGCGCCATGGATGCATTGAAGAGCGGAGTTCGCACCAGGTACAGGCGTATGTCCCGGCAATGTTCGCCGGCCAGCCGGCAGGCCATGCCGTGCACGTAATCATGCAGCGCCTTGTCACGGATCAGAAAATTGCTGTGCCTCAGCTTCTGCTCCATGCGGTCCATCAATGCCCACAGACCCCCTTCGTCGCTTGCGAGGGCGGGACGCGTGAAGCGGGGCGGGAGGATGTAGTCGCTCGCGAGACACCAGGGCGCCGCAGCCAGCCCCAGGCAACCGCATCCGACCAGGAATGACCTTCGCCGCATCACCTCATCCCGGGAAGCCGGCCAGCAGCGCATCGAGTGTTTCCTGGGCTTTCTCGCTCTCGCGCAGATCACCGCTGGGGCGGAGAATACGGTTGAACCAGACGATCTGACCGGTTTGCAGGTCGACCAGTGATGAATATGCCTGCTGAATGCCTCCTGGCATGCCGACGCCGAAAAGCGCACCGACTATCATGGCGGCGACCCGCTCGCCGGTCGCGTAGCTGTCGCGGATCCAGGTGAAGAATGCAAAATCCGCACCCGTGCTCTGGCGAATGGCGCTGACCTCGGGTCCCAGGCTCCAGTCGAGCTTGCCGTCCTTGGTGGGCAGCTTGAGCATGCCGAAATGATGCAGCACGACCGCGGTCGCCACCGCTCCGTGCAGGCGGTTGAGTTCGACGAACTGCTCGTCCGCGCGTTCGGGGGCATCGACTACCTGTGCCCCGAGTCTTGCTTTCCGTGCCCGCAAACCCTCGCGGACGTGGTTGGCCGCGGCTGCCGTCCAGTCGGCGCGCGGCTCGACGTCGCCTCCCGCATTGACCTGGAACAACTCCACATCCGCGGGCATCATCACCACCTTGGCACCCGGCAGCAGCTTGCTGAATCCTTCCGCAAGCGTCGATTGGGCGTGGAGCGGGGTGGCGCCGAGAAACACGAGCACGAGCAGGACGCAGCGCAGCCGGCACAGGACGCATTTCATGGCGAAACCCCCGTAAGAATTTCCCGCTTCAGTCGGTGATCAGCTTTCCGCTCTCGACCAGATTCGCGATGATGGCGCTGTCGCCTCCGCTTACCATGAGGTCGGCGCCCAGAAGCACGATTTTCTGATCGACCGCCCCGGACGCACCTTGCGACTTGACGTCTATCGTGGTGCTCGTGCCGTCGTAGCTGAAGTGCAGATAGTCGGTCAGATTGTCGAGGTTCTCGCCATCCAGAAGGTCGCCGAGACGCAGCACATCCTCTCCGGGCGCGAAGTCGGCGATCGTATCGACCGGGATGCCGCTGCCGACCTGGTCGCCGTCGGACCAGCCGAAGATGTCCGCACCGGCTCCGCCCACCAGAATGTCGTTGCCTTCCCGCCCGTCTAGCCGGTTATTACCGGAATCGCCCGTGATCGCGTCGTTGAAGATCGAGCCACGCACGTCCTCGATTCCTGCCAACGTGTCTGTCCCGCCGAAGCCGTCGCTCGCCGTCCCCGTCGAGAGATTGACCGACACGGCGCCGGTGGACTGCCCGTAATCCACGCGATCGAGGCCGCCGCGGCCGTCGATGATGTCGTTTCCCGCCATCCCCTCGAAAAATTCGATGGTGCCGGGAGCGTTGTTGCTCCCATAGAGATGATCGCCCGAGCTGGACCCGCGCACGCCCTCGATATTGACAAATGTGTCGACCTCGCTCAGGCCGCGGAGCGCGGTGCCCAGGGCCAGATCCACCGTCACGGCGCTGGCGGAATCCCGGTATTCGACCGCGTCCAGGCCGCCGCGCCCGTCGATATAGTCATTGCCGCCTCTTCCCTCAAAGCGCTCATTTCCTGTCGAGGTATCGCTGCCGTAAATCTGGTCGGCAAAACTCGAGGCACGAATTCTGTCGATATTGATCAGGGTGTCGATCCCGCCTTCGCCGTCGTCGGCCGTTCCCAGGGCAAGATCGACGTGAATCGGAGCACCGGCGTTCTGGTATAGCGCCCAATCATTGCCTGCACCGCCGTCGATCGTGTCGTTTCCGCCGCGGCCTTCGAATTGCTCGCTGCCGGTCAGGTCGTTGTTGCCTGGATCCCCACCGATCAGCGTGTCGGCGAAGCTCGTGCCGCGCACGCGCTCGACGCCGAGGAGCGTATCGGTGCCGCCGAAGCCGTCGGTTGCGATTCCCAGCGCGAGGTTTACGTACACGCCGATGGGCGCGCCGAAGTAGTTCACCGTGTCGCCGTCCGGAAACTGTCCTGGAGCGCTCTCGCTGCCTTCGAGGATGTCGTTGCCGGCGAGTCCGGTCAGAACGTCGTTGCCGCCTTCGCCGCGAATACGGTTGTCGCCGGCGTCACCGGTTAACGTGTCGGCGAATTCGGAGCCGCGCAGGCTCTCGATCGAAACGAGCGCGTCGAAGCTGCCGTGCCCGTCGCTCGCGAAGCCGGTACTGAGGTTGACAACGACACTTCCTGGCGAGGAGCGATAGTCGGCCTCATCCACGCCGCCTTGGCCGTCGATGAAATCGGCGCCCCCCTGTCCACGGAAGCGATTGTCGTTGCCGTCCCCAATCAGCACATCTGCAAATTTGGAGCCGCGCATGGCCTCGATGTTGACGAACGTATCGTTGCCCTCGGCGCCGCTTGCCGTACCGGCCGTGAGATTGACCGTCACGGCGCCAGCCGCGTTCTGGTAAGACACCTCATCGAATCCCGAGCCGCCGTCGAAATAATCATCTCCACCGCGGCCCTCGAAACGCTCGAAGTTGTCGTTCGCGACGTTTCCGCCGATGATGATGTCGGCCACGTTGGTCCCGCGCACGGCTTCGATGTCGATCAGCGTGTCCGTACCACCAAAGCCGTCGCTCGCGATGCCCGTGGCAAGATTGACCGTCACGCCGGCCGGAGTGCCTTCGGGACTGTTCCACTCGTAGCTTGCGGTATCGACATCGGTTCCGCTGCCCGGCTGGTCGCCGCCGTCGAGAATGTCGTCGCCCCACAGACCGTTGAGAAAATCGTTTCCCGGCCCGCCTTCGAGCGTGTCGTTGCCCTGCCAGGCGATGATGGTGTCGTCGCCGTCGCCGGCGCGAATGGCGTTGTTGCCCGCGTTGCCAACCAGGAAGTCCCGGAAGATTGAACCGCGCAGATTCTCGATTCCGCTTATCGTGTCGGTCCCACCGACTCCGCTGTAACCGTCACGCGCGAGTCCGGCGCCCACGGTGACGGGGACGGTTGCGCCGTTGCCAAGGCCAACGGTGCCATTGAAAGTGAATGAACTCATGTTGACGAACACCCCATTGGGTGACGCGCTGTAGTCGGCTTCGTCCACGCCGGCGCCGCCGTCGAGCGTGTCGTTGCCCCGGCCTCCCGCAAGGATATCGTTGCCGTCACCACCGACAAGTATGTCGTTACCGCCTTCGCCCTGCAGGCGGTTGGCGCCGGCGTCACCAATCAAGATGTCCGCGAACTCGGAGCCGCGCGCGTCCTCGATCGCGATAAGCGTATCCGTGTTGCCGAACCCGTCGTCCGCCGATCCCGATTGAAGGTTGACCACGACGCCACTGGTGGAGGTTCGATAGTCGGCTTCATCAACGTCGTCACCCCCGTCGAGGGTGTCGGCGCCTGCGCCTCCCACCAGGACGTCCCTGCCGGCGTCCCCCGACAGCGCGTCATTGCCCCCTTCACCGTGGAGAATGTCGTCGCCATTGCCGCCCGACAGAACGTCATCGCCGCCTGCCGCCGCGCCATCGGCGTCGTCGCCGAACAGGACATCGTCGCCATTGCCGCCGGCGACCGTGTCGTTGTCCGCGCCGCCAATCACCAGGTCCCGTCCGTTGCCGCCGTTCAGAAAATCGTCGCCGGGGCGGCCCCTCACGATGTCGTCGCCGTTGCCGCTGTTGATCGTGTCGTCGGCAAAATCTGCCGTGATGACGTCGTTCTTGTTGGTCTGAGCACCCGAGAGAATTGCCATGATTCCTCCATGAATGGATAACCGAGACTGTGGCCACGGCTACGACGGTGGCCTGTGAGCCTTGATGCGTTGATGATGCGGAACGCGGAGCCGCGTGAAAATCCCATAATCATGGGATCACAGACGGTGGAGATAGGCAGCAGCGGCCCCGGTCCGGGCTCTTGCCGGCACAACGCGACTCAGTCCGCGCTTCGGGATCGCCGGCGATGCCGCTGGTAACTAACCCATGCCAGCAGGAGCAGCCCTCCGGGCAGAAGCAGGGCTGCGACAAGCACCCCACACCAACCTGTCATCAGCGAGGTCCAACGACGCATGACTATCTCCCTCATGTTGTGCGCCGCACGGACGGCAACGAATGTCCGCGGATCGCACGACATGCAGCATGAGGGCAGCGCGGTTTCCAATGGCTTACCGCGCGCTTACTTGTCGCTTACAGATGGGCCGCTGCGGGGTCGCGCCGGGGGCAGGAAAGTGCGCCGGCTCAGGCTGGGTCGTCAGGGCACTGAAGCAACGAGGCGTGCTTCCCCTATAGGTCCTTGAACCTCAATGGGATGCTCAAGTGCGGGCCGGCGGCGCCGGTGTCGGTATTGAAAGGCAGCTCGAGGCGCCAGAGTCCCGGCGCCCAGTCGTGCGTTGCAAACGCGAGCAACATGCGTCGCTTCTTGCCCGCAGCGACCTCGAACGTCTCCGGCATCAGGGGATCCCACTTCGCTGCGTGATCGTAGTTCTGCGCCAATAGCGCCAGGCCGAGAAGCAGTTGGACCGCATCGAGGATGTTGTTGCCGGTGCTGATCATTGCCTGGCCGCGCGTAAGATTAGCGATCCCGAGCGGGCTCACCGGATAAACCTCCTGCCCGGACGGCGTCACGATGCGGATCCACTTGCGCTCCACGGATGCCGACAGCGCGCCTCGGTTCTCTACCTTGAGTTCCACGACTCCAAAGTGCGCACCGGCGTCGCCGCCGAATTGCTGGTCCACTTCATCGCGCGGCAGGACGCGCAGTGTCGCCCGCAGCCCGTTGGTCTCGACCACGGCAGGGACGCTGGTGTCGACCGTCACCAGAATGGGCGCCACAGTGGCGCAGGCGCCTGCCATTATCGCCATCGATACGGCAAGTGACTTCAGGGTTTTCAGGCTTATCTCCTTGACTGCCCGTGCCGGCGAATACTGCCCTCGCGCCGGTGCTCGACAACGTCAGAAGGCGCTATGCATTCTGCCGCTGCCTGTGGGCGTGCGCGTCGAGCTTTTTCTTGTAGAGCGCGAGCACCCCGGGCCCAAAGCACAGCAGCATGATGGCAATCCCGGTCACGATGCCGAATCCAGTTACAGCAGGGGCGGAACAGTCGCCGCGCTGGCGCACGACGATATGAGCGGGAACGGCGATGAGCAACTCCAGCACGCTACCTTTCAGCAGCCACGAAACGGCAGCGGACACTGCATTCGAAGAATCCCGGTAATACTGGTAGAAAATTCCGCCCCAGATGACCCACGCGCCGATCCAGATGGCAAGCATGGTGACAGCAAACAGTTTTTCCTTGCCTTCCCAAAGCGGGGGAGGATGGTCGCCGTACACGCTCACTTCGATAGCGAACAGTGCAGATCCCGTAAGAACCGCCGCGAAGAAGGATGCAAGGGCCGCTGTGACGGCGACATGCTGTCGGGGTCTCGCGTGACGCCAGGAGGTATCTACGGAGAGGAAAAGCAGCAGCGCCTGCCCCCCGACGATAATCCCGATCCACAGCCATAGCCACCACTCCCGGTACATCTCCAATAAATTGCGGAATACCTCGTCGAGAGTGCGCCACTTGAAGTCGAGCAATAGGAAGCCAGGAATGACGAGCAACAGGACGGCGGCAAAGTAGAAAACAGTGATCAAAACACCCCAGCGCTTCATGATGGATTTCCCTGTCGAGACCGCAATCGGGTCGAATTCATGGATCCGGGGCACACGCGCGTGGAACGCTACGCCGCCACCGCGCTGGCGGGGCTTCCTCGGTGTGCACCCTCTGCCGTTTCCCGAATCAGAGGACACGCCGGCGCCGCGGCGGCTTTCTTCCGCGCGATGATCTCCTTCGCGTGCTTCTGGAGGTAGTGCGCGATCGTCTCCACGCGGATCTTGACGGAGCCCGCGGGCTTGGTGGAGTCGAGCTCCTGGAACGAGAAGAAGAGGGTGCCCGAGCGTTCCACAATCTGCTGCACCGGGCTGTAGGTCGGCTGGTCCATGCCGCACTCGTAGCTCGCGAGGCGGATCACGCCGGCGATCCACGGCACGCGCGCGGCAACCTTCGCGCCCCACAGCGTCTCGTTGGTGTTGGAGCTGTAGGAGGACGGCCACACGTCGGAAATGTCGAATGGCGAGCGGATGCGCCCGGCTTTCAGGTCGTCGGCGAATATCCAGTCGAGCAGGTCGGGATCGGTCGGGAAGTACTGGGTCCAGAGTATCGGATAGCCGTAGGCCTGCAGGTCCACCTCGATCTCGTGTCCGATGCCCGGGTCCATGTGGTAGGGGCGCGCGATGACGAGCAGGCACGGCTTGTCCCCGGCGGCGCACTGTTCGAGGATGTCACGGCCGCGCCGTCGCGCCCGGGCGTTGATGGCGTCGAGGGCCTCGAAACCTTTTCGAACCGCCTCTTTCGTCTCTTGCAGAGTGAGCTCGGGAAAGATTTCCTTCAGCGCAGGGTGGAGCTGCTTCGGGACGAGCGCGGGGTCGCCGAGAGAGGCGAGCGGCGCGACGTACTTGATGTTGCGCTCCGCGAACGCGTCCTTCTCCCTGAGGAAGCCCGCCTTGATGTTCTCCGGGGCGGCCATCACGCGCGGGCACGCCAGCGTGTCGAGCACGTGCCCCTTCATGAACGACGGCAACGAGTAGATCATGGGGGAGAACAGCACGTCGATCTTGCGGTGCTTGTCGAGCGCAAGCAGCTCGCCGTAGTGGCCCGAGATGCTCTTCACCGGATAGCAGCAGTCCACCGTGCCGCGCCCCTTGGCGAATGCTCGCCCCTGTTCCTCCGAAGTGTCGGAGGAAAAGACGATCTTGCGCGGTTCGACGCCCAGCGCCTCAAACAGGCCGACCCAGAACTGATGCGTTGACCACATGTTCAGCACTTTCGGAATCCCGATCCTCAGCTTCGACCGGTACTCGGGCGTGACGGAAGGCGTCTTCGCGGACCATTTCTGCAACATTGGGATAAGCACGTTTCACCTCCTCCATTTGGGCTTTCACCACTCTCATTTCATTTGCGTCCTCGAGCAGCCCCTTGGGGCACGAGTTGCCGCTGATCACCCGCTCCCAGCCTTCCGCGAGCGGCACCTTGCTCCACGGCCGGCCCTTGGCGCCGGGCAGCACCACGTCGATGAACGTGCGCCGGCACGAGACCGGGCACCAGCGGCACGTGGTGTACTCGTTGGTGGTGCTCTGGTACTCGAGCGCCTCGATGGTGTCGAAGCCGCGGAACCGGCTGGGCTTGCCGCTGACCGATTGTTCGAGGGCGCACAGTGCCGCGCCGATCGCCCCGGCCTCGCCGGGGTAGGGGTGGACCACGATTTCCGCGTGCGGCACCTTGCCGGTGATGAAATCCACCTGCGCCTTCACCACTGCGAGGTTGCGATGCGTGCCTCCCTGGAGCACGAACTTCTTGCCGGCCGCCGCGAGGTTCTGCAACTGTCCCGCGTAAACCCAGACATTGAGCGGCAGCACCGCGGCGAGCGAGGCCATGATCTCCTCCGCCGACCAGCCTTTGCGCTGCTGGTTCACGATGTCCGATTGCAGGAACACCCCGCAGCCCATGGCGAGCGTCGGGATGGAGCGCGCCTTGAAGGCGTTCTCGGCGTACTCCTCGAGCGGGATCGCGTAGCGCTCGGCCACGCCCTGCAGGAACGCGCCGTTGCCCGAGGAGCACTGGGAGTTCAACCGGAAGTCGGATACGGTGCCCAGGCGCAGCAGCATGATCTTTACGTCGCACCCGCCCACGTCGCAGATCACGTCCGCGTCGGGGAAGAAATGCAGGGCGGCGGTGGCGTGCGCGACGGTTTCCACGAGCGCTACATCGGCGCCGATGATGTCCTTCAGCAGGTCCTTGCCGTAGCCCGTGATGGCGAGACCGGCGATGTGCTCGAATCCCGCTTCGCGAATCTGGCGCAGGATCGCCTTGGCATCTTCGATGGGGTTGCCCCTTGACTGCACATAACAGGAGAAGAGCAATTCTCGCCTGGGGCAGAGGACCACCGCCTTGGCCGTAGTACTGCCGAAGTCGCAGCCAAGGAACACTCCGGCATCGATCGCCGGCGCCGCGGCGAGCGGCGTTCCCGTGACACGCGGTTGCGATGGCTCATCCTTCGCCGTGCAGCCGTAGCGCGAAAGAAAAGCGTGGAAATCCTGCTCGCCCGAGATCAGCCCGCGCGCGCCTTCCTTCGCCTTTTGCTCGTGCTGGCCCTGGTCGATCCACCAGCGCAGCTTGTCGTGCCCCTGGTAGAGCGCGACCTCCG
>Ga0209640_10006650_pt1 | contig 10108 bp, 20 predicted proteins | sample RifCSP10_1_FD_184018 | JGI IMG/M metagenome (GOLD analysis project Ga0209640, IMG submission 184018) | Soil microbial communities from Rifle, Colorado - Rifle CSP2_sed 10_1 (SPAdes) (version 2) | ecosystem: Environmental > Terrestrial > Deep subsurface > Rock core/Sediment | place: Rifle... | reverse complement strand
CCGTAAGGCGGTAGAGACATTTGGGGAGAATTGGATTGAGAAACACGTTGAGGAGGGAGATTTAGTGTACCCCTCTTGGCGGGTGACGGGGGCAGAGACGGGTCGTATGTCCTGCGCCGATCCCAACCTACAGCAGGTGCCAGTAAGAAAAATGAATATCTTCCGTTCGTTTTTCACTGCCCCGCCCGGCCAGTCTATGTTGGTGGCGGATGCCAGTCAGCAGGAAGTGAGGCTGGCGGCAGCCCTAAGCAAGGATGAACGACTGATACAGGAACTGAATGATGGTGTGGACTTGCATCAGGTAACGGCGGATATGTTCGGTGTGGATCGGGACAGGGGTAAGGCAATCAACCTGGGATTGAACTACGGGATGTCCGAGTACGGCCTAGCCGAGATGATGGGCATATCGGAGGAAGAGGCTGAGGCTGGCATCAGGGCGAGAGAGCGGAGATATAAGGGATTGGCGGCTTGGCAGAATATGACAGTCAATAAAGCCCAAAGGCAGTTGAAGGTACGGTCGCTATCGGGCCGCCCAATCTGGATTAATCCATACCTGCAATACGACGGCTGGAAGCGGAACGCAATCAACGGTCCAGTCCAGGCGTCCGCTGCTGACCACACGAAGCGGGCACTGGTTGCTATGCATCAGATGTGTGAGGACGAGGGCGTACCGTTCGGCGTGTGTATGGCAGTCCATGACGAGATCGTAAGCAACGTGCCAGTCGGCATGATGAAGACGTACAAGAAGATCGCTAAGGATGCGTGGAGGGAGGCGGGGGTAGCAATGACGACTGTGGTAGAATTGCCTATTGAGACGGCGAGTGGGAGGAGTTGGGCATGCAAAAGTTAGAGAGTGAAGAGTTCAGAGAAGCCGTAGGGCGGGCCGCGGCCCGAGAACTCAGGGAATATATTGAGGAATCAGAAAAGCATCAAATGGAGTCTGATGCAAGACACAGAGCAGGGAGTGCCCAAATCGTCGATACGTGGTTAAGCTGGCTGATGGACTCCCTGGAACAGGAGTTTTCGGGTTCTCGGTCTTGGCGTGGCAATACAAGTGCCGTTTCCATTGGAGGAAAAACCTTTGGCGGCATACTAGTGTCTAATGAATTTGAGACGTTTTGGGATATAAAGGTTTTGGCTAAAAATGGGCTGGGCCAGAATCTTTGGGTGGATTGCGGATTCAATCTCTCCGCCATAGAACGGGCGTTGGATTAATGGAAGACATAACCCCCGAACAACGTATGCAAGCCAGAATGTTACGAGAAATCGCGGCCGGGCGAGTGGAGGCCATACGACATCTTATCGAGAAAGTAGATGCGGAGCGGGGAAAGGATGCAGACTACACCCCCCACGAATACGATCTGATGGCGCATGATATGGGGTTCGCCCTGCTACTACTGCTGACGGCTGTGTTGGTATACATTGACCCAATGGACGACCTGGGACCGATTGGCACACTGCCGCCAAAGGATAGGGTGAATTGAGAACTCCCTGCCCCGACTGTGGTAAACTGTTGGTAGATCCGTGTGGCCCGCCCCGTGCCGAAATCCTGTTGCTGGCAGAATTCCCTGGATTCTACGAGATAAAAAGTGGGACGCCGTGGACGGGTCCGGCGGGGGACATATTGAAGAAAGAGTTGAGGCGGGTCGGGATACAATATGAAAAGTGTCGGGCAACCAACTTATGGGGTCACGAGAAAGATAATAAGACCTGTGACTTTGCAGGACACTGGCAACGCACACTTACCGAGTTGTCCGGGCGGCGGGCCGTACTGCTGATGGGCTCAGATGTCAGCTCATGGTTCCTAGGGGTGCCGGTGAGTGAGGTGACGGGGTTAGTGGTTACGTCAGATAAATTGCCGTGGGGTACTATGGCCGTAGCGATGTATAATCCGGCGATTGCGAGCCACGATAAGCTTGGTGAGACTAGGTTGGCAATTGAAAAGTTTGGGGAGGTAGTGCGTGGGCTCCAATTACGCTCTTGACCAGGCCGTAGAGATTGGTCAGAGTCTTCTACGACAAGCCAATAATGAGGTAGACAAGGCCGTAGAGAAGGCTCTGCTGGAGGGTTCCCCAGACTCGGCTATAGATTATGGCTACAGCCTTGTGCGCACGGGCCAAATGCGCGGCGTCCAGTTGGCCCGCCTCCTATACTCGTTAGATGAAATCTGGAAAAGTTTTGATACGGACGATACAATTCAGGATGCTGTGTTCAAAGGTATGGGCATAGCCGAACGCAAGTTTAGAGAGTATAAGGAACTGTATCAGTGGGTACTCCGCGACCACCCTGAGTTGTCTGGCAAGCCGATGGGCGGCTTGCTGCTACTTACTGTGGCGGCGAGGGAGGGAGAGTTCAGTGACGAGGATTGGGCAGACTTGGGGCGGGCGCACGATAAGTCAGCCATGCTGGACATTAGGACCCGCGCCAGGGGTGTGCACACCAAAGGACACAAGCGACTGTCCGGTCAGGTAGACAGGGATGGGCACGTGTGGGCATATGAGGGCGGCGGGGAACCCGACCATGCTGGAGTGCTAAATATTGGTGCGAAGGAGGGCAGCCCCGCCGCCCGACTCGTTCAGCGGATAATTGAGGCATCTGGGTTGGCCCGACGATGAAATTCGGTAGCCTGTTTTCTGGAATCGGTGGACTAGACCTCGGCCTAGAACGGGCCGGGATGGAATGTACATGGCAGGTGGAGATAGATGACTACTGTACGAAAGTCCTCACGAAACACTGGCCGAAAGTATCAAAGTACAGGGACATCCGAGAGTGTGGCCGACATAACTTGGAAGCCGTTGACCTTATCTGCGGCGGGTTCCCCTGCCAACCTGTTTCGCTTGCGGGTAAACGGCAAGCTCAAGCCGATTCTCGCTGGCTCTGGCCGGAATTCGCCCGCATTATCCGTGAGCTACAACCCCGCTACGTCCTCGTGGAGAACGTCCCCGGACTCTACACAGCCGGGGGTAGCGAAGTCCTCGCTGATCTTGCCGAGAGCGGGTATGATGCGGAATGGGACGATATACCTGCGGCGGCCTTTGGTGCCCCGCACCTCCGTTATCGAGTCTTCATTGTGGCGTACCCCATCAGCGCAATTAGCAGGCGAGAACAAGGAATACTTGGCGAGCCTACGAGACAAGTATGGCGGCCTTCCGCGAAAGGGTCGACGAGTCTACAATCCAAAAGACGGCAAACACATAATTCTAACTCTGAACCGTCAGGTCAAACTGTGGCCGACGCCGACGACAGGGGATCACAAGGATACGGGAGACTCTGTATCTTTGGGAAGAGTGCCGGTGAACAGTTTATTGGGTCGAGCAGTAGGCCCAACGAAAGCTGGTGGCAGTTTGAACCCGACGTGGGTAGAGTGGCTCATGGGGTTCCCGCTCGGGTGGACCGACTTAGAGGACTCGGAAACGCCGTAGTGCCACAGGTTGCGGAGTGGGTAGGACGGAGGATAATTGAGGCGTCGGGGTTAGCGAGGTGATAGATGATAATAGACACAGATATGATAGATGTACCTGTAAGCCATGATCCAGAGATATACAGTAGGCGAGTTAAGGTTACTGTTTGGATTTGGGGATGGCCCATAAGTTTTGTTTTGCCACTTCGTCTGGCGTATCTTCTAGGCCTATGACCAAGCTTGCCGTAGTAGATTGCGACCAGATACTGTGGAATCTTCATACCCCACTCGTGTTGCGGCTCAACGAGAAGTATAATTTGCGCATACCCGACCCGCCCAGAACCTGGCACTTTTACGAAGACCATGGCATATCCGACTCAGACTTCTATCGAGAGGTGGACGCGGTGCATGCGACGCAGGAACGAACCCCGCCCGATTGGACAGCGGGGGAGTTGTTTAAAGTCCTGCATCGAAAGGGATATGAGGTTATGGTAGCGTCTCATAGGAGTAGTTCACTGACCCCCGCCCTAGCCGGATGGCTAGAGAGATTTGGGATGACACCGTTCGCCGGGGTGTACTGTGGATACAGTAAGGAGTTTTTGTTTGGTCCAGATGTACTGGTGATTGACGATGGGCCAGTAAACATAGCCAATGCGCTGAACGCTGGGAGTCTGGTGCTGACAATATCGTATCCGTACAATGCACACGTTGGGGGCGGGGTAGTGTATTTTGACAGTCTAGCGGACATAGTGAAGTGGCTGGAGTCGAGATGAGAAAATTAGTTGTTCCAGAGTGGCCCAAGATTAGTTTATTGAGAGACGGAGAGGAGTGGCTAATAACAGTTAGGTGGCAAGACCAAACTATAGAATCCCATGGGCCCACATCTAGTGAGGAAAATGCTAGAGAGCATTTTCAAGAATTGATAGATGTCCATAAAAAACCGAAAGTAGAATACGACTGGATCATCGTGGAGACGAGATGAAGAAGGAACTGTTTAGTGAATTGGTGGAAAGTGTAAGGGAAGGCGGAGAGATGAAGGAAAAACGACCGTCGATTAGACAGTTCAAGAGTGGCGCTACGCGCGACACTGCCGAGGGAAAGCTGGATTGGGAGGGATTTATTAGTCCAGTCGCTATGCGCAAGTTTGCCGAATACATGCATCGGCACAGATTACAGTCGGACGGCAGTCTACGGGACAGCGACAATTGGCAAGCCGGGTTCCCGAGACGACAGACGATGAAGAGCCTAGTGCGTCATGCATGGGATTTGTGGCATGAGTGGCGGCGGGGGAGGAATGAGGTAGTCATGGTAGACCTGTTGTGCGCCGTGATATTCAATGCCCAATCATTGCTATTAGAGATTACGTTGGGGCGGGATGTGGAGGAATGAGTATCTCCTGTTCGATATGTGGAGATAGATGTTTAGCAAGAGGCTTGTGCAAAAAACACTATCACGAGGAATATCGTAGAACACACAAACTAGAGTTTGCTGGATACTATGCTAAATACAGAGAGAAGAACAAAGCGAAAAGAAATGTATATAGTCGTGAGTATGGCCGTGTACATCGAGCAGAGATATCGAGGTACTTGCGAGAAAGGAAGCAACGAGACCCAAATTACAGGATAGCGTGTTGTCTTCGGTATCGAATGAATAAAGCTATTAAGGGCGAATACAAGTCCGGTAGTGCAGTCAAAGATTTGGGCTGTTCAATCGGTGCATTCCGTCTGTACATTGAGAACCAGTTTGAGCCGGGCATGTCTTGGGATAACTATGGGGAATGGCATTTGGACCACGTTCAGCCGCTGGCCTCATTCGACCTAACTGACAGATCGCAGTTTCTGACTGCTTGCAACTGGCTAAACTATCAACCATTGTGGTCAGAAGATAACTTTAAAAAAGGTGGGAGGGAAGTTGGATTCTCCACAAAGTGAGATAAAGTTTATAGGGGATGTTTATCCGGTCCAGAGGTTTGTTACAGGTTTATGGAGTCTGGATCGTGCCCTAGGATTTAGAGGTGAAAATGGTATGCCCCTTCGTTCGTTGGTTGAGCTGTACGGACATGAGCATAGCGGAAAGTCGTCTTTGGCTATTTACGTTGCCGCCAAAGTTAATCCAAAGGGGACTGTATGGCTTGCTGATATAGAAGGAACGACAGAAGAGAAATACATCAAAGAGGTGATGAAAAATGCGGGATTTACTGGAACCATTAGAGTTGCGGATTATGCTGAAGACAAAAAGGGTAAACCGATGCTTCGTCCTCACGAGAAGCAGCTACAGGACGCAATTGACTCCATACTTGAACCTGAGGTCTCGGCTGCTATCGTGGATAGTCTGGGTGCAATGTGGCCTATTGTGGATAGTGCTAAAGAGTTGGGCGAGAGAAGTGTGGGCCAACGAGCCAAGACCATTGCGGATGCTAGCCGTCGAGTTGCGGCGTGGCTTAGGATAACTGAGGATCCCAAGCTGTTCATCTACATTAACCATGTGCATCCGAACATAGGTGGGCGGGGCTTCTCGACCCCCGGCGGTGTGACCAAGAGTTATACTGCTAATGTTAGATTGTGGCTGCAACGGATAGACAACGACATCCCCGAGGGGTCGGGCAACTTCCTTGCGGAAGCCCGTGTACAGAAACTGAAGTTTGGGGGGGCAAATCCTGAGCGTAAAGGATTAGTGTTCTTCATCCCCGGCTTCGGCATCAGTAAAGAGATGACCGACGTGTTCGACTGCATACGATTGGGCATAGCGGAGCGGGGGGCAACGATCAAGCTGAAACAGTATGACAACAAGAAGGGTAAGGACGAGATGGTGAGTATGGGACGGATAGGTGATCTGGTAGAGAAGGCCCAGAACCCCGCCCAAAATAAGGCGTTATTCAAGCACTTCGCTGATGCGCTGGAGGTATACGATGGATGATCTTGATACGGAAGAGGTCGGTGGAGCACTAATTGGCATACTGATCGGCCTTGTTGTGGGGCTACCGATTCTTACCTGTGTAGTACTATGGCGTCTATTCAGTGCCTAAACTCACAGTATCTAACTCTGCCCTCAGCCAGTTCCTTTCGGGCTGTCCGGCACGCTACCCGTTTTACCAGAAGTACAATATGGTGAAGGTGCCGCCAGCCATGGACTTTGGTATCCGCGTGCACCGCATGCTTGAGTCGGGTCTGCCCAATCCGCACACTCCCCCCGCCGATTTGGACGCTGCTGAGATTGCGGAAAGACTGCTTAACCTAGTGGAGAAGGCGGGATACAAAATACTAGCGCAGGAAGTCCGGCATATAGCACCGCTGACGTCAGACATCCAGGTGTTTGGTATAATTGATGCTATTGCCGAATTGGATGGAGAGCCAGTGCTGATAGACTTTAAGACGGGGGCTAGGCAATGGAAGAAGTGGAAGACTGAGGAGGGCGAAGTGTTCGTACCGAAGGCACTCGGCTTCCAAGGGGCGATATACCTTACCCCGCCCCGCCTAGACAGCACGAGTGATTACTGGAAGGGTGAGGTGTGGCCGGGGGAATTGCACTATCTGCTAGCACCGACTGAGGGACCGACGACCATATACAAATATTATTCCAGCGAGGAGGACAAACAGAACCTCATTCGTGCTTGCAAGATGTTGAAGGATGCGGTAGACCGTGGGTGGTTTCCCAAGAATAAGGGATGGCTGTGTTCAGATTGTGATTGGATGCACAGTTGCTATAAGACTGTGGGATGGCAGAAGTATTATGTAGAAAGGAGAGAAAAGAATGAAGTTGATACACTGTAGCAAATGTCAGGATGTGGTTAGGCTTAGGGTGGAAGAGATCAGGCGTTGTAAATGTGGATCAAGCGGAGGGCTGTATACAGACAACATATATGCCGAAGTTTGGGGGCCGCATTGTAATCCCCTGGCATTGGCAAATGAAGATATGCGCCCAAGAGAACATGGCGGCCCATATTTAGCCGGACAAACTGAACTTATTAGAAGTTGGTGGATAAAGAGGGGGGCCACAGATTCTCACGAGGTGAAGTACTTTTATGAGGAGCCAGAAAAATATGCAGAAGCATTAGATGGAGAGGGAGAGAGAACATGATTGAGAATTTGGTATTGAAATGCATACTTCTGATTGTTTTCCTGTTGGTGTCAGCTATACTGTACCAGATATGGTCCGGGTTTATGGATAAGATTGAACCCAAATGGGATAATCTGCTGGACCATGCATACAGATTGGGGCGGGGAAATGGCGACGCAGAAACTAAACCTGACTAGTCTGAAGTTCGAGCAACTGAGCGACAAGCAGTGGAATGGCGTACCGATTCAGACGTACTACGCCACCCTGCCCCGCCGCCTAGAGGGCATCGGCATTGATCCAGGAAGGCGATTTGGTATTGCCGCATTGCTGGGCAGGGAGGTGTGGGTTATGGTAGGCGAGCTACCGAAGGAAGAGGAGCAGTGGTTATATGGCGTGGCGGCCTACGACTTGATGGCAACGGCTACATCAATCCTAGAGGTGGACAAGGTAGTGGTGGAGGGGGGTTTCGACGGGCGGCCAGGAGCGACGAACCTGGCATATATACGGATGGGGTTCGTGTTGGGCTGCTACTACATGAATAAGGAAGTCTCAATCGTTGCCCCCGCCAAAATCCGCAAGACGGTGTTGGGCGACGGCAAAAAGCAGGGAGCAGAACTGGTTAGCGGATTGCCTGACCACGGATCGGACGCTCTTATTGCGGCGATGTATGCAGCGGGAGAAAAGAATGACAATAACAATACTTAAGGAAGAAGAGCCATATAGTCTTAGTGTTTTCTTCGGGGCCAAGCGAACAGAAAAAACTCAATATGATGATTGGGTAATCGGTTATGCATGTAGAGACTGCCGAGATTTCAAAGATTATGACAGAGAAATATGTGATCTATGTGGTTCAGTTGATATAGCCCGAGCCAAGGCCCTACATCACCGCATATGGCTTTGGGTGAAATATAGCGATGGAAGCGGGGACGGTAAAAAACTGGTTGATGAATATAGAAACATTCAGGTTATCAATCAAAGACTCAATACAAGATAGACATTCAGAACGGCGTGAAATCGACCGTCGATTTGACATGATTACTCCGCGGGACCCGTAATCCCGATTGATGTATCCGTGTAGCTACACGAATCTAGAGGAGGAAAACGAATGGACATTGTTGTAGATGGAACGCTGGTGACGTTGGCAACGGTGGTCTTGGCCTTCATTCTCAATCAGGCTGCGGCCTGGGCGGGGCTGGAGTTATCCGAACTTGCCAAGAAGCTGGTGGTGTTCGCCGTTGCGGTGGGGCTGACGGGCTTCTCGGCATATCGTGGTGGCCTACCCGTGCCCCCGACCGGAGATCCAATGGAACTGGCTGCTTTCCTGCTGGCCGGTGCGACCGCCGTGTTTAAGGTGGCTCAACCAATTTACGACCGGATCTGGCAAGAACTGATTAAGGCGTAACTAAAGAAACGGGGCGGGGTTACGGGACCCGCCCAAATCTCACCATGGAGAATGGATGACAAACAACGAATGGACAAAGGATGAACAAGACTTACTGATACTGTTGGCGAAGCGGGGAAAGAAACAGGCGTCCATTGCTAAGGAACTGGGACGCACCGAACGGGCAGTCAACAGTCAGATATATCGGTTGCGTAAGGATGGCATCAAGATACCTCTGGGTTGGTACGAGAAGGAAGGTATAGTTATCGGACACCTAGATATCGAGACCGATAACTTTGACGCGGACGCCGGGCTGATGTTGGCGTGGTGTGTGAAGATGGAAGGCGGGGAACTACTGGAGGATGTGGTTAATAAGAAGGAGTTGGACGGAGATGTACAAGACAAGAGGATTGTACAGAGTTTGTTAGAGGTATTACAGGGGGTGGATATTGTAACTACATTTTGGGGAACGGGGTTTGACGTACCCTTCATACGATCACGAGCACTATTTCACAAGTTGGACTTTCCATTGTATGGAACGATATCCCACTTTGATCTGTTCTACGCCTGTCGCTCTCTGTTCAAGTTGCACAGGAAATCACTACAGGCGGTTACAGAGTTTTTGGGAATAGAGGGGAAGACTCACCTGAAATTGCCGGTGTGGCAGTTAGCGAAGCGGGGGCACAAGGAAAGCCTAGGATACGTGTTGGAACACTGTCGAGAGGATGTAAAGATACTAGAGGCACTGTGGCAGAGAGTGCGACCATATAGAAAATGGACTAGGAAATCTATCTAACGCCTAGACATCTTGTCCTTCCACTCCCGCCGCATTTTATCCACCGGATTTTTGGGATCTTGCGGCGGGGTTTTGTTTTCCGGTTCCATTCCCATCAACAGCAATAAGAAGCCGGAAATGGCAAGTGACAGCAATAGAATGTGTGTAGTGAATGTTATACAGACGGTCTCAATGGGACACACGGCATCACTTAAGCAAGACGGCGGACAATACTACGGCCGCCGCCAGGATTATCAACTCGTATACGTCCCGTCGGCACATCACTTCAACTTACTCAGCAACTCTGATAGACCCGTTAGGCTAACCGGAACCCCCGCCACGTTCAGCGACACCCACGTTATCCACCCCGCCGTGGCGTAGGCTACACGTTTACGCCACGACTCTGGAATCCAGGCGAGGGGATTAGCGTTGACATCCTTGCGAACTGCCTCAATGACGTCAATGTTGTCTAGAGTGATCTGAAGTAACAGGTCCA
>Ga0209640_10006649_pt1 | contig 10109 bp, 13 predicted proteins | sample RifCSP10_1_FD_184018 | JGI IMG/M metagenome (GOLD analysis project Ga0209640, IMG submission 184018) | Soil microbial communities from Rifle, Colorado - Rifle CSP2_sed 10_1 (SPAdes) (version 2) | ecosystem: Environmental > Terrestrial > Deep subsurface > Rock core/Sediment | place: Rifle... | reverse complement strand
GGCCGGCGATGGCGACCCGCTGGACGTCACGGGCAGGGCGCTGATCGCCCCGCTCGTGACGCACTTCCTCGACGGGATCCGGACGGGCACGACGCCGTCGCCATCCTTCGCCGACGGTCTGCGCGCCCAGGCCGTGCTCGACGCCGTGCTCGAATCCGTCTCGCACGGCGGCTGGGTGGAGGTGGCGCATTGATCCGGTGGTCCGGCATCTGCTGACGGAAGTCCTGCGCGCCTGTGCAGGCCCGGCCTCGGCCCGCCGTGAACTACCGTCGCCTGATTCGCGTGCCGGACGCCGAGGAGGCCGATCGGTAGTTGTGGGAGTGCTGGTCGTGGAGGAGCTTGCGCGATGAGGGAGGAGCAAGGCCGGGGGCGCCGACGAAGCCTTTGACCGGCACGAGACGCCGGGCCACGGGGTCGGCGGCCAGGAGCAGGCTCTCGAGGGGGACGGCGCCGAGCAGAGCCGGTCCCTCCGCCGCGATCAGGCAGGGTGTCGTCACTTCATCGCCGTCCAGCCGAAGCCTCACCTCCGCGAGGGCCCAGGCTTCCTCCCGACCACCAGCCGTCTGGATGGGACCCATGCGGGTCGGCCGCAGCTCGAGCCGCTCGGCGAGGGCGCGCGGGACGACGAGGAACGTCGCGCCCGCGGCGCTGGTCAGCGCCTGGGCCGCTCCCACATCTTGACGGTGCTGTTTCTGAACACCTTGGCTATGAACGGGGGTTGGTTTCCGATGGAGAATCTCGTCATTCGTGTCACCGCGTTGGCAAGTATCCGACCGTTCTCTGGTCCTGTCAGACCCTTGGGCACCAGGAAGAACGCACGGACGGCGGCCTGGGCGATGGCCCGTTTCTCGGCAAGTCGATAGCGCATCTTCTCGTCTTTGGACAGCACGATCCATCCGCGCCGACCCACTTCTCGAATCCAGCGGTCGTCCGGGGCGTCAGCGGCGAAATTACCTTCGTGCGTTTCAACTTGCGCTCCGGCAGCACGCAAAGCGTTGGGCACATCGTCGCTGCCCAATTCTCTCGATACGAAGAATGTAAAGGGAGGCAGGCTAGGCGCAGCTGGTCTCGCAGCGTACCGCTTCTTCGATTTCCTCGGGTGAGCGCCGATAATCCTTGGCCAGATGCTCTGTGCTTTCGCCGGCGTGGTAGCGCTCCACGATAGCGCTTGTGGGAATGCCGCTACCGACGATGATCGGACGACCGAACGAAACCCGAGGATCGATGACGATAATCTTCGGCTGATCGGCATGGCTTGGTCGCGTGAAGGGAAACAGTCGCGCAGCGATTCCGTGCAAGTCATGCTCGACTCTCTTGAGGTGCGCTTCAAATGCCTCTCGGAGCGCGACTTGGCCGCCAGCCGAAGCGATGATCAGACTCCCGAGCTTTTCGATGAACAGGTCTATGCCGTCGGTCTGAAACTGCTGTGTCGCGAGCGGGTGTCTGTCACCAAACTGACGCTCGACATAATCCAGGGCGGACCGGACCCTGCGGAGCTTCACTTGGTGAATGTGGCGGATCGAGTGAAGTACGTGCGCTTCGACCAGATTGACGAAGGACAGCAAGCGTACGGGCTCTTCCTGGGCCGGCCTGATCAGGCGATGGAAACGCCGCTGACCGCCTTGAACCGGGTAGTCGCGCCCGGTCATCCAGGACTTTAGAGTGGACGGAGCAATGCGGAGATAGTGAGAAACCTCGAGAACCGTGTAGTTCGGCAATGCCCTGATGTCATGTGGGTCGAAGTCCTTGAACCTCACGTGCGCACTATAACATTCCCCATCCCAAGGCGTAGCGTATCGACAACGATACAGCTGTCGCCATCCGCGAGGCCTATTGGTGCTATTGTCGGCTGGGTGAATGGCGCAGACCTCGATAGCCGTGTTCGTGTGGGAGTCGAGCTCCGCTTGCCCCTCACCGACAAGAGGATAGACGTATCGTTTGTGGCGCGAGTGGGACGTGGGGAAGGGTGGGGCGACTCTGCGCTCCGGGCCCAGGCCTGTCGGCCAGATAGGACCCGTGGAAGAGATACTTTGGCACGCGCGACACGCCAACCTCGAGAAGACCCTCGGAGCGCTGGGCGGGAGGCTCGAGGCGTTCTACTACGCGTTCGGCGATGCGGACGGCGTCGGCATCGCCGAGCTCCCCGACAACGTGACCACGGCTGCGCTCGCGTTGACCATCAACGCGTCCGGCGTGGTGCAGGTCAAGACGACGGTGCTCATGACGCCCGAAGAGGTCGATCAGGCGGCGAAGAAGTCAGTCAGCTATCGTCCGCCGGGACACTGAAGAGTCAGCGCGACTTGTCCGCTACCGGCGGCAGATGTAGATGCTGTTCTGGGGGCCGGGGGCGTCCACGACGTCCACGGCGGTGAAGCCCGCCTCCGCGAGCATCCGCCGCGCGGTCTGCTCCCCCCACACGGTGCCGAGGCCCGCGCCGCCCACGGCGAGCGAGACGGTCATGCAGTGCAGCACGCTCATCCCGTACATGTAGGGCGTGAACGGGTTGCCGACGTTGTCCTCGAGGTTGCTCGAGGCCTTCGGTTCCACCATGAGGTAGATGCCGTCGGGCGCCAGCGCCGCGGCCGCGCGCTGGAGGACCGTGGCCGGATCCTTCTGGTCGTGGATGGCGTCGAACGACGCGATCAGATCGAACTTCGGCTCGGCGGGCAGCCGGGTCGCGTCGAGGACCTCGAAGCTCGCGTTGGTGAGCCCCATGTCCCGGGCCTCCGCCCGCGCTCTCGCGATCGCGTCCTCGCCCAGGTCGTAGCCGACGAACGTGGACTTCGGATACTCGCGCGCCATGAGGTTGATGGCGTGCCCCGTCCCGCAGCCGATGTCGGCCACGCGGATCCCCGCCGCGAGCCGCTCCGGCAGGCCCTTCGCGGCCGGGAGGAAGCCCTTGATCAGGAGCCCGTCGTAGAGGAGGCGCCAGGAGGCGTCCTGGGCCTCCGTGAAGTCCGGCCGGAACTCCTCGTAGGGCACGCCGCCCCCGGTGCGGAAGCACTCGACGACCCGGGGCAGCCGCTTGGCGAGCATGGGCAGCCCCTGGCTGGCCGCGGCGAGGTTGCGGCTCGAGGTGCCGGTGAGGCAGACCGCGTGCTCAGCCGGGAGCGTGAACACACGCGATGGGGGGTCGTACATCGCGATGCCGCCGGTCGCCATCGCACCCAGCCACTCGCGCACGTAGCGTTCGTCGAGGCCGGCCCGCTCGGCGATCTCCGCGCTGGTGCCCGGCCCCTTGCCGAGCGCCTCGAAGAGCCCCGTCTTGTGGCCGATGTCCACCATGAGCGTCAGGAGGCCGCTCGTGTAGAGACCGAAGATTTTCCGCGCGAACTCCTGCACGCGCTGCTTGTCGATCTTTTGCTCCACCCCTGACTCCTTTCGCGCCCCGCCGTGATCTCCAGCGACCTTCATCGCGCCTTTGTCTTCGTCGCGTAGAAGCTCTTGACCGACCTCGTGCCCCAGTACGTCCCCGAGATCGTGTCGCCTTGCAGCCTTCCTTCGAATGCGCGCTTCGCGTCGCGGGTCATCAGTTCGAGATGCTCCCCCTTCAGCGTTCCACGCACCCAGACGCCCCGCAGCGAGCCCGCCGGTCCCCCGTCCGCATCGTAGGTGCCGCTGACCGCCTCCCCCGCTTGCGTCAGACGGAAGACGAGGTTGCCGCTCTGCCCGCTGCTGGTTCGCCACGCCCCCGTCCACGTTCCGTCAAGCGTCGGTGTTTGCGCCCACGGCGTCGCCGGAGCGAACAGCATCACCGCGAGCAGGAGGATCTTCACGGGCGCCGCCTTTAGCGCGCCCGCGCCTTCGCCGCCTCCTTCACGAACGCGCGCAGCTCGCGGTTGAAGCGCGGCGCGTTCTCCGCGAACGGGGCGTGGCTCACGTTCGGGTACAGGGAGAGCTTCGCGTGGGGGATCGCCCTCGCATGCTGCCGCGCGGCCTCCGGCAGGACGATCGCGTCGTTCACGCCGTGGGTGATGAGCACGGGCTTCCGGAGCTTCGGCAGGAGGTCGTCGTTCTCGAGCTTGCGGGAGAAGAGGCCCTCGCGCACGTACGGCGGCACGATCGTGTTGTAGCCGAGGGCCAGATAGAAGTCGTGGGGCGCAGGCTCCTTGTGCACGCACATCCGCATGAAGGCCGTGAGGCTCTTCACGCTCTCCTGGACGTCGTTCGAGAAGAAGCCGGGCGCGATGGCGAGGAACTCCTTGGAGATGACCGCGAACGCGGCGTCGGTCCCGAGCTTCGAGATAGCGTCGACGAGGTTGATCCCGCCGATCCGGTCCTCGCCGTAGAAGCGGACGTAGTCGCAGATGATCACGCCGCCGTAGGACCACCCGGAGAGGATCGGCTGGTCGAGCCGGAGCGCCTGGATCACCGCCTGGACGTCCTCGGCCCAGAGCTTGGAGTCGCCGTAGGCGTCGCGCGGCTTGTCGGACAGCCCGTGACCGCGGATGTCCATCGCGACCAGCCGGAAGTCCTTCGCGAGGTCTGAGTGCATCTGCTTGTCGTACGCCAGCCGGCACTGGGAGAAGCCGTGGATGAAGAGGATCGGCCGGCCCCGCTTGTTGCCGGTCTCCTCGACGTGGAGCTGGATGCCGCCGCCGCCCTTGATCGTGTGCGCCTTCATGGTCGCCTCCCGTCGGACAGGTGGGGCGAGCCTAGCGCCGGGTCCGGACGGGGTCAAGGGCGGTTGAAACTTGTGGGCGGTTAAAACTTGACTCGGGGGCTGTCGCTGCGGCTGGATACGTCCAGGATGAACGCGCTCAAGATCGGGGACGTCGTGCGGCTGGCGGACGGTCCGCCGGACCGTCGCGGCCGGATCGTGAAGTTCGCGGAGGAGGAGATGATCCGGTTCGCGCTGGTGGAATGGTCCGACGGGTCGCGGAGCGCCCACCCGGAGGAACACCTCTCGCTCGTCACGCCTCCTTGACCGTCAGCACCGGACAGGGCGCCATCCGGATCACCCGGTCCGCGACGCTGCCGACCAGCAGCCGATGGATCTGGCCGCGCCCGTGGGTGGCGAGGAGCACCAGATCGGCGCGCTCGTCTTTCGCCGCCGCCAGGACCTCTCGATAGGGCACCCCCACGCGGAACATCGTGCGCACCTTGCATCCCGCGGCCCGGCCCGCGGAGGCCCACTGCTCGAGCATCGCGGCCCACTCGCGCCCGGCGGCGGAGAACTCTTGCAGCGCCTCCCCCGTCAGCGGCCCCTCGAAGACCGGCCCCCGCGGCGCCGGCTCCTCTTCGTCGTCCGCTCGCGGGATGCCGAGCTGATGCTCCGCCTGGAGGCGGTGCAGCTCCGCCCTCTGTTCCTCCCGCTCGAGGGTGTCCAGCGGGGTCGCGGGCAACACGTGCAGGAGCACCAGCTCGGCGCCGAGCGTCACGGCAACGCGCTGCGCCAGGCTCCAGGCCTTCTTCGACCCCGCGGAGAAGTCCGTGGGAACCAGGATTCGCGGGAACAACCCCTCCGCCGTCATCGCAACACCTCCCCGTCGCGCCTTGGCTCCTGCCCCTGCACAAAGCCTGCCGATGCGAGCGGGGCGGTCCTCTCTACGGAAGTGCTTGAAGAGGCGGCGGACCCGATGGCAACCACCCAGCCGCACATGGGGCGCGACGGCGCCCGGCGGGGCAGCGGCGCCACAATCCGGCGCCTTACTTCTTCGTGTCCGCTCGCGTCAGCGTGAACCGTTGAGAGGTGCAGCCGCCGAATCGATCCGTCATCGCGTCCTCCCCTGAACGAGCTCGTCGAACGGGCCCGAGATGCGGAGGATCTCGTTGACCTGCCAGGCGCCCCGGCTGATCGTGATGACGAAGAGATCGCCGGCGATGCCGGCGCGGCGGGTCTCCGGCGTGACCGGCGCGAAGCAGAGGCTCCGCGGCGCGTCGCCGTCCGTGAAGCTCGCGAACTCGACCACCTGGCCTCCGGCGTCGAGGACGACGATCTTCGCCGCATGGCGGTCGGCGACGAAGAGCTGTCCCGTCGGGCTCACGCCGATCGCGGCGGCGACGGGTCCGCGCAGCGCCACGGCCGGCGGGCTCCCGGGGGCCACCCTCCAGATCTCGCCGGTTCCCCGCTGCCAGGGCGCCTCGGCGTCCCCGTCGCTGCCGATCCAGACCTGATCGCCGCGCGCCGCCACGAGCCGCGTCCGCCTCACGCCGAGCCACCGGGGATCCACGACGCGACCCGAGGGATCGAGCTTCACGACGACGCCGCGGGCACGATCGGCGACGTAGATGTTTCCCGCCGAGTCCACGGCGGCGCCCTCGGGCTGGCTGAGCAGCGGCGCGCCGCGCTCGGGCGTGCCGCCGGCGACCAGCTCGGCGCGGCCGTCGAGCATGCGGTAGAGGACGCCGACCTTCCGCTCGCGGTCGAACGTCGTGACGAGCAGCTCGCGCCCACCGCGCACCGCGGCCACCTGGGCGTTGGGCAGCGGCGGGCCATAGAAGAAGCCCGCCTCCGTGGCCGGGGTCAGGCGCGCGCCGCCGGGCTTGATGCGATAGATGGGCCACACGTCCTCCACCTCGCCGCCGGAATAGCGGCGCCCCGTCCGCGCGAGATAGAGGCTGCCCGTGTCGTCGAAGGCGAGTGTGGACGATGAGGGGACACCGCGCGCGCCGCTCCCGGCGCTGCTGGCGAAGCCCTCGCCGCTGACGTAGACGTGGACGGAGAACCCGGGCGGCAGCTTGAGCTCGGCGGCCGCCAGCGCGGGCGCGAGCAGGAGCGCGGCGAGCAGCGCCGCCGCCCGACGCGCGATGCGGAATGCCGCACGCCCCGGGGCCATCAGAGGTCGATCCGGCGGCGCGCCATCGCCCGTTCCCATCCCTTCCTCCCCTGGATCTCGGCGTTGTGCTCGCCGATCTGCGGCGGAGCCAGGCGGATCCCCGGTCGCACGCCGTCGAACGAGAGCGGCAGCCCGACCAGGCTCAGCTCCTCGCCGGGTACGCGCTGGAGCATCCCGAGGGCGGCCGTCTGCGGCTGCGCCAGCACCTCGGGCAGGCTGTTGATCGGCGCGCACGGCACCCCCGCGGCCTCGAGCCCATCGATCCACTCGCCCTTGCTGCGCGCGAGCATGATCTCGGCGATCTGCGCGAGGAGCTCCGGCTTGTGGGCGACGCGCGCCGCATTGCTGGCAAACCGCGGATCGCTCGCCCACTCGGGATGGCCGAGCACGCCGGCGAGCTTGGCGAACAGGCGGTCGTTGCCGGCCGCGATGATGATGGGGCCTGTCTTCGTCTCGAAGCCCTGAAACGGGACGACGCGGTGGCTTCCCGTTCGGTGGCGTTCCGGAATGACGCCGGACACCTTGAAGCTCGCGACGTGCCCCTTGAGCCACGCCAGTCCCGTCTCGAACAGCGAGGCATCCACGAGGCAGCCGCGGCCGGTCTCACGGCGGTTGACGAGTCCCGCGAGCGCGCCGATGGCCGCCCACATGCCCGACCCGTAGTCGAGGATCGAGGTCCCGATCCGTGTCGGCGGGCCACCTTCGTCTCCGTTCATCATCATCAGGCCGGAGAAGGCCTGGACCATCGGCTCGTAGCCCGGCTTGAGCGCGAGCGGCCCGGTGCTGCCGAAGGCCCCGACGGAGCAGTAGATCAATCGCGGGTAGCGCGCCGTGAGCGCCGCGGGACCGAGGCCCAGCTCGTCGAGCGAGCCGGGGCGGAGGTTCTGGACGAGGACATCCGCCTCGCCGATGAAGTCCGCGAGCCAGGCCGCCGCCTGCGGGTCCTTGAGGTCCACCGTGATCGCGCGCTTGTTGGCGTTGACGGCCAGAAAGCCCGGCGAGACGCCCTTCCAGAACGGCGGGCCCCAGCGCCGGGCGTCGTCGCCCTCGGGGCGCTCGATCTTGACGACGTCCGCGCCCATGTGCGCGAGGATCTCGGCGGCGACGGGCCCCGCCAGGTTCTGCCCGAGCTCGACGACCCGGATTCCCGTCAGCGGCAGCATCGGGCCCCCCACTCAGCGGAACAGCGCGCGCGCGATCACCATGCGGTGCACCTCCGACGGGCCTTCGCCGATGCGGCGCACGCGGGCCTCGCGATACCAGCGCTCGAGCGGAAACTCCTTCGACACGCCGTAGCCCCCGTGAATCTGCACGGCGGCGTCGATCACGCGCCCCAGCACCTCGCTCGAGTAGAGCTTGGCGATGGAGGCCTCGACGCGTGCGTCCTCGCCGCGATCGGCCTTCCACGCCCCCTCCCAGATGAGCCAGCGCGCGGCGCGCAGCTCCACCTCGGCGTCGGCCAGCATCCACTGGATCGCCTGGCGCTGGCTCAGCGGGACGCCGAAGGTCGAGCGCTGCTTGGCGTGGGCAACGGCCATCCGGTGCGCGGCGACGGCGACGCCGAGGTTGCACGCCGAGTAGGGGAAGCGCTGCTTCACCAGGAGGTCGAACGCGAGATCGAGGCCCTGGCCCTCCCGGCCGACGAGGTTCGCGGCGGGGATCTCGCAATCCTCGAAGACGACGTCGTTCGGGACCGCGGAGGTGCGGATCGTGCGGATGGTGCGGGCGGTGAACCCCGGCGTGCCGTGCTCGACGATGAAGCAGGAGATGCCGGCGCGCCCTTTGGCGCGGTCGGTGCGCGCGAAGACCACGCCCCAGGGCGCGTCGTGGGCGCGGGAGATGAAGACCTTGCGCCCGTTGAGCACCCAGCGGTCGCCGCGCCGCTCGGCGCGCGTCTGGATGGCGCCGGCGGGGTCGGAGCCGCCCGAGGGCTCCGTGATGGCGAAAAAGGTCTTCCGGCCCTCGCGGATCGTCGGCACCGCATACGTCTCGATCTGCTCCTTGGTCCCGGCCCAGATCGCGGGCGGCGGGTAGCGGCCGAAGACGCCGCAGCCCGGATTGTAGAGGCCCATGCGGTGCTGCGACATCTCCTCGAGGACCACGCACATGCTGAACGTGTCGAGTCCGCCGCCGCCGTACTCCTCGGGCGCGCCGAGCGCCCAGAGGCCGGCGGCCTTCGTCTTGGCCGAGAGGCGCTCGAAATCCTCGTCCGGGATCTCGGGCGCGTCAGGGTCGAGGCGCTGCTCCAGCGGGAGGATCTCCTCCCGGATGAAGCGGCGGACCTGGTCGCGCAGGACGCGCAGCTCCTCGGGGAGCGTGAAGCCGGGGAATACCGTCATGGGCGGAGCGATGATACCATCGGCGCGCTATGCCGGATGAGGTGCTCTCGACGATCGCCGACGGCGTCGCCACCGTCACGCTCAACCGTCCGGACAAGCGCAACGCGATGAACACGGCGCTCCTCGCCGGGTTGCGCGCGTGCTTCGACGAGCTCGATCCGAGGCCGGACGTGCGGGTCGTCGTCGTCCGCGGCGCGGGCCCGGCCTTCTGCTCGGGCATGGATCTCCGCGAGATGGAAGAGCGCGGGGGCGCCCAGGCGGACCCGGAGAGCGGCGTGATCGCGACCCTCCAGCGCGTCGAGCGCTCGGAGCATCCGACGATCGCCATGGTCCACGGCGACGCGATCGCCGGCGGCTGCGAGCTGGCGCTCCACTGCGACCTCCGGGTCGCGGCGGATGTCGCGCGCTTCGGGATGCCGCTGGCGCGCGTCGGGCTGGTCGTCCCCTTCCTGCTCGGACAGAAGCTCGTCGAGATCGTCGGCCCGGCGCACGCGCGGCAACTCCTCTTCACGGGCCGGCCCATCGATGCCCGGCGGGCCTACGAGATCGGCATGGTGCACGAGGTCGTGCCGCCGGCCCAGCTCGAGCCCGTGACCTACGCGCTGGCGCGGATCGTGGCCGACAACGCGCCGCTCTCGCTCGCGGGGATGAAGGCCACCCTGCTCCGCGCGGCGGCGCTGCGGGAGCAAATCGCCCATGAGGACCTCGACGCCCTGGCACGCCGCGCGCGCCAAAGCGCGGATGCAAGCGAAGGCCGGCGCGCGATGCTGGAGAAGCGCAAGCCGATGTTCCGGGGCGAGTGACCGCGAGGGCTGGGCGATGCGCTCCCCGACCTGCTGAACCCGCGCCTGAGGGCGGCCTAGCTCAGAGCCTGTGAACGAATCGCGTTGTCGAGGTCGAGGAGCGCCCCGGCTATGCCCTGACCCGCGGACACACTTGACACCGCGGGGGGTGGTCGGGCATGCTCGGACGCGATGTGGGTGTCGGGCCA
>Ga0209640_10006648_pt1 | contig 10109 bp, 10 predicted proteins | sample RifCSP10_1_FD_184018 | JGI IMG/M metagenome (GOLD analysis project Ga0209640, IMG submission 184018) | Soil microbial communities from Rifle, Colorado - Rifle CSP2_sed 10_1 (SPAdes) (version 2) | ecosystem: Environmental > Terrestrial > Deep subsurface > Rock core/Sediment | place: Rifle... | reverse complement strand
TCCACGCTCATAGGCCGGGAACGGGTCCATGAGCACCCCCACCATCCTCGAGATGCGCGGGATCGTGAAGCAGTTCCCGGGCATCCTGGCGAACGACAACGTCGACTTCGACCTCCGGCGCGGCGAGGTGCACGCCCTCCTCGGCGAGAACGGGGCCGGGAAGTCGACGCTGATGAACATCCTCTACGGCCTCTACCGGCCCGACGCGGGTGAGATCAGAGTCGGAGGGAAGCCCGTCACCTTCCATTCGGCCAAGGACGCGATCGAGAGCGGGTTCGGCATGGTGCACCAGCACTTCATGCTCATCCCGGTGATGACGGTCGCCGAGAACATCGTCCTCGCAACCGAGCCGACCCAAGCAGGCGTCTTCCTGGACTACGACGTGGCTCGTCGTCGCGTGCGAGACCTCGCTCTGCAGTTCGGCTTCGCCATCGACCCTGACGCGCGTATCCAGGACATCACCGTCGGCCAGCAGCAGCGGGTCGAGATCCTGAAGGCGCTGTACCGCCGCGCGGAGATCCTCATCCTCGACGAGCCCACCGCGGTGCTGACCCCGCAGGAGGCGACCGAGCTCTTCGGGATCCTCAAGAGCCTCCAGCGGGAGGGGATGTCGATCATCTTCATCAGTCACAAGCTCAACGAGGTGCTCGAGATCGCCGACCGGATCACGGTCCTACGGCGAGGCAAGAAGGTCGACACCGTTCCCCGAGAGGGGGCGACCGAGGAAGGGCTGGCGCGGAGCATGGTCGGTCGCGAGGTGCTTCTTCGCGTCGAGAAGCCCCCCGCCACTCCGGGAGAGACCGTCCTCGAGCTCCGGAATGTAAACGTGCGGGACGATCGTGGGCTCGAGAAGGTGCGCGGTGTCTCGCTCCAGGTGTGTTCGGGCGAGATCGTCGGGATCGCGGGGGTCGACGGGAACGGCCAGACCGAGCTGATCGAGGCGATCACCGGCCTGCGAAGCCGGGAGAGCGGGGAGATCCTCGTCGACGGGCACGGTATGCCGTTGAACGCGAGCGCCCGCGCGATGCTGGAAGCGGGGGTGGGCCACATCCCAGAGGATCGTCACCGCTACGGCATGGTGCTCGACTTCACGCTCGCCGAGAACGTCGCGCTTCACGACTTCCGGTATCCGCCCGACTCGCGCTTCGGGTGGCTCTTCCCGAAGGTTCTCGTCGAGCGCACGCGCCGCCTGATCAAGGACTTCGACGTGCGCGGAGGCGATCCCCAGACGCGTGCGCGGAATCTCTCCGGTGGTAACCAGCAGAAGCTCGTCGTCGCCCGCGAGGTCGATCGCGACCCGAAGGTGCTGATCGCGGCGCAACCGACACGCGGGCTCGACGTGGGGGCGATCGAGTACCTCCACCGCCGCCTGGTCGAGGAACGCGACACTGGCCGGGCCGTCCTGCTCGTCTCGCTCGAGCTCGAGGAGGTGCTCTCCCTCGCGGATCGCATCCTCGTCATGTACGAAGGCGAGATAGTGGGTGAGCACGCCGCCGGGGTCACCGAGGAGGAGATCGGCGTGGAGATGCTCGGCGGCCAACGGGAGCAGGTTGCATGAGCGAGCCGGTCACGCCGCCCCCGGAGGAGGCGCCACCGACGACAACTGCCGGAAAGCTCATGCTGCGGCAGCGCGCGGGCGGGATCATCCCCCCGATCATCACCGCCATCTTCGCGTTCTTCATGGGCGGGATCGTGATCGCGGCGTCCGGCCACAACCCGATCGACGCGTACCTGGGGATCCTCGACGGCGCTGGACTCAACTGGTTCTGGGACGACTTCGGAAACACGGACGTCCTCGAGCTCACGACGTTCAACTTCACGCAGACGCTCCTGCGCACGACCACCTTCGTCTTCACCGGCCTGGCGGTCGCCTTCGCGTTCCGCTGCGGCCTCTTCAACATCGGTGGCCAGGGCCAGTACACGATCGGCATCGTCGTCGCCGTCTGGGTGGGCGCGTACTGGGGAAACGCGCTGCCGAACGGCCTCCATGTCGTCGTCGGCATCGTGCTCGCGGCGCTCGCCGGAGCGATCTGGGCGGGGATCGCCGGGATCCTCAAGGCCACCGTCGGCGCGCACGAGGTGATAACGACGATCATGCTGAACTGGATCGCGTTCTGGTTCGCGAGCTATTGCTTCGGACAAGGCGGGCCGCTCCAGAACACGACGCCGGGTCAGGAGTCCGTGCCGAGCTCGGACGACGTCTACGAGAAGTCCGGTGCGATCATCCCCGTCCTGTGGGGTGACCAGGGGTTCCAGGCTCTGCACTACGGCTTCTTCCTCGCGATCGCCGCTCTCGTCGTCTTCTGGGTCGTCCTCAACCGGACGACGCTCGGCTACGAGGTTCGCGCGGTCGGCTACAACCCGGAGGCGGCGGCATACGGAGGGATCAGCGTGAAGAAGAACTTCTTCCTCGCGATGGCGATCTCGGGGCTGTTCGCCGGTCTGGCCGCGGGGACCGACATCTTCGGCTGGAAGTACGACGCCGGCGTCCTCGACGTCCAGGCATCGGCGGTCGGGTTCGTCGGCATCGCGGTGGCGCTCCTCGGTCGGAGCACCGCCGTCGGGGTCGGCCTCGGAGCTCTCATCTTCGGCGCGCTCGACTACGGCACGACGCGAGGCCTCGACCCTGAGGTCTTCGACCCGACGCTGGCCGGCAACCTGAGCCTGATGATCCAGGGCCTGGTCGTGCTCTTCGTCGGAGCAGACCTCCTCATCCTCTACCTCTGGAGCCTCCGCAAGAAGCGCTTCGCGTCGCCGCGCATGTCGGGGAGGGGGGCATGACCGCGGTCGCCGCCCGCGTCCAGTCCTGGTCCTTCACCGCGAACCACCTCGCGGTCGGCGGGCTGCTGCTCGGCGTGTTCGCCTTCTACGTGGCTCTGCCGCCGATCTCCGCACGGAGTCCTTTCTGGCCTGCGCTCTTCGGGACGGCCGGTGCGGTCGTCGGACTCGTCGCGTGGCGGCGCGGGTCGGTGCGCCTCGGTTGGAGCGCCGTCATCGTGGGGATCGTCGGCGCCGCCCTCGGTTACCTGGCCACGCGCTCGAGCGTCGAGCATCTCGACATCGTGTTCACCTGGCCGAGCCTGATCGCGGCGATGTTCGTCTTCGCGACCCCGCTGGTGTACGCGGCGATCGGTGGGATCTTCTCCGAGCGGAGCGGCGTCGTGAACATCGGCCTCGAGGGGATGATGCTGATGGGAGCCTTCTGGGGGATCTGGGGGGCGGACGCGACGGGGTCGTGGATCACGGGCGTCCTCATCGGGATGGCCTCCGGGGGGCTGCTCGGGCTCACGCACGCGTTCTTCTCAGTCCATCTGCGGGCCGACCAGATCATCGGGGGGACGGCGGTCAACCTTCTTGCAGTGGGGATCACGGGGTACGCGTTCGTCCAGCTCTACGGCTCGGAGAACATCCCTGCCGGTGTCTCGGAGATCCCCCGGCTCAAGCTGACCTTTCTCGAGAAGATCCCACCCGAGGCCCTCGGCGACTTCCTCTTCGGTGCGTTCGGGCGGCTCAGCCTGATGATCTGGATCGGCTTCCTGCTGGTCGCCGTCTCGCACGTGGTCATGTTCAAGACTCCGATCGGCCTCAGAATCCGCTCCTGCGGCGAGCATCCCCGCGCGGCCGACACCGTCGGTATCAGCGTCTACGGCGTGCGGTACGCGGCCGTTACCCTCTCCGGCATGCTCGCAGCCGCCGGAGGCGCGTTCCTCTCGGTCGGCGTGGTCAGCGCGTTCAACGAGGGGATGACGGGCGGGCGGGGCTTCATCGCGCTCGCGGCCGTCATCTTCGGCAACTGGCGCCCGTTCGGCGCGTTCGGCGCGGCGTGCCTGTTCGGATTCTCGACCGCGCTTGCGTTCCGGTTGGGCGACGCGTACCGGGACTCCGTGGCCGGGATGGACGTCCTCGCCCAGATGCTCCCGTACGTCCTCACGCTGATCGCTGTCGCCGGCGTGATCGGCCGCTCGATTCCGCCCGCAGCCGTTGGCCGCCCGTACACGAAGCAGTAGAGGAGCCGCCGCCGGCTGGGCGTCGGTCGTCGCGGGCGCGGCGTCGGTCGCCACGCTGCCGTTCGCGATCTACCTCACGCGGTTCAGCGACGCGTACGAGCTGCTCGACTCGGCGATCGCGATCCCCGTTGCCGCGGCGCTTGCGTTCCTGGCTCTCGGGCTCGCGAGCAGGTCGCGGCGCCACGCGTCGTTCGTCCTCGGGCGCGTCACCGGCGGTGGGCCGGCCCGCGCCGGCCGCGTGCTCGGGATCGTCGGCCTCTGCCTCGTTGCGAGCGCGCTCGTGGCGCTCGGCATCTACGGGCTCCTCGAGTACGTCGGCTCGCGCGAGTGAGAGACCCGGGGTCAGGTCTTGCATGTTGCGCCTGCGGCGCAACATGCAAGACCTGACCCCGCTCCGTCTACACTTCGCCGCGCGTGTTCGACATCGGCTCCAGCCTCCGCGACGCCCGCGACCGTCAGGGCCTCGACTTCCCAGAGCTCGAGCAGATCACCAAGATCCGCCCGAAGTATCTGCGCGCGCTCGAGGACGAACGGTTCGACCTCCTACCCGCGCCGACGTACGTCCGCGGCTTCCTCCGCTCGTATGCCGAAGCGCTCGGCCTCGACGGGCAGCCCTTCGTGGACGAGTACAACTCTCGCTTCGCGATCGACGAGGACGCTCCCGTCCGCGCCCGGCGCGTGCCGCCGCCTCGACGGAGCCGCTCGAATCGCGAGTCCCGCATGGCCGTGCTCGCGCTGCTCGGCATCGCCGCCGTGACCGCGCTCGTCATTGCCGCCTTCAAGTTCGGCGGGCCCGCGGAAGAAGGGGTTCCGGGCCTTACCGTGCAAGGACAGGGCGAGCAGACCACCACTCCCGCGACGACCCGCGGCAACGTGACGCTCGTCGTCCGGGCCGTGAAGGGCGGGTCGTGGATGGAGGTCCGGGCGGGCTCCTCCTCGGGGCGGCCGCTCTACAGCGGGACGCTCGAGCAGGGGCAGAGCAAGAAGTTCGAGGCTCGTCGGCTCCAGCTCGCGCTCGCGGAGCCCTTGAACGTGGTGGTGCGCCGGAACGGCAAGCGCGTCGACCTGCCTGCAGGGACTGCGTTCGTCGTCACCGCGCGGACCATCGTTCCCGCGTCGTCTTGAGTCCCTCGGGCCGTCCCCGGGCGGCGATCGTCGTGACGGGCAGCGAGCTCGTCCGTGGAGAGCGGCAGGACCGCAACGGACCTTTCCTCGCCGCCGAGGCGCTCCGCCTCGGACTCGAGCCCGAGCGGATCACGATCGTCGGCGACCGGCCCGACGACATCGATCGTGCGCTCACACACGCGTTCGACGCCGACCTCTGCCTCGTCTCCGGCGGTCTCGGACCAACGCACGACGACCGAACGGTCGAGCTCGTGGCTCGGGTCGCCGGACGGGAGCTGGTCGTCGACGAAGAGCTCGAGCGAGAGATCGAGGCGGTGTCGCGCATGATCGCCGAGCGGCTCCAGCGGCCCTATACGGAGTTCGCCACCGGCGTACGCAAGCAGGCGACCCTTCCGGAAGGTGCGTTGTCGCTGGGTCTCGCCGGAACCGCTCCGGGCATCGTGCTCGAGGCGAACGGCTGCGTGGTCGTGGTGCTTCCAGGCCCTCCGCGTGAGCTTCGGCGGCTGTGGCCGCGCGCGCTCGAGTCCGAGCCTGTGCGGCGTGTCCTCGAGCGGGCGCCCGGCAGATCTCGGAAGACGCTCCGCTTCTTCGGGACTCCCGAGTCCGCTGTCGCCAAGGCGCTCGCGGACGCAGGAGGGGACGGCAACGGAGTGGAAGTCACGATCTGCGCACGGGAGTTCGAGATCCACGTCGACCTCGTCGTCGAGCCGGGCGCCGAGGCGCGCGCCTCGGAGCTGGCGGACGCGCTCCGCGACGGGCTCGGCCGGTATCTGTTCAGCGAGGACGAGCGCTCGATCGCCGAGATCGTGCTGGACCTGGCGCGCGAGCGGGGCCTGACGCTTGCGACGGCCGAGTCGTGTACCGGCGGCCTCGTCGCCGCGCGCCTTACCTCCGTGCCCGGATCGAGCGACGTCTTTCGCGGGGGCGTCGTCGCGTACTCGAACGACGTGAAGGAGCGGGAGCTCGGGGTCGCGGCGAGCGTTCTGGAGGAGCACGGGGCCGTCTCCGCGGAGACGGCAAAGGCGATGGCGGAGGGGGCGCGGGTGCGTCTCGGCGTCGACCTCGCGGTCGCGGTGACAGGCGTGGCCGGACCGGGTGGGGGAACCGAGGACAAGCCCGTCGGGCTCGTGTACGTCCACGCCGCAGGCCCGGACGGCGAGGAAGCACGCCGCAGCGACCTCCCCGGCGACCGCGAGATGGTGCGGGGCCGGGCGGCGGCCGCGGCGCTGCATCTCGTCCGCCGAGTGTTGACGCAGAACCGTGACGAAGGCGTGTGAGCTCGAGCGCTAGCCTCGAAGGCGATGAGCGCCTTCGGCTCTTCCTTGCGCTGGTGCTGCCGGATCGCGTGTCGCGATCGCTCGCGGCGTGGGGGAGAGAGCACCTCGTTCGGGGCTCTGGTAACCGTAGCCGGCCGCTCGAGCACTTCCACATCACGCTCGCGTTCCTCGGTGCACGTCCGAGGACAGAGCTCGAGGGCATCGTCGGCGCTCTGTGCGACGCGGCGGCGACAACGCGGCCGTTCACGCTGGAGGTGGTGCGCTACCGGGAGACTCGCTCCGTCGGGATGCTCGTCCTCGACGATCCGACGGGCGAGGCGACCGGTCTCGCCGAGCGGCTGCACGCCCGTCTCGAAGCGCTCGGGAGCTACCGTCGAGAGGCACGCCCCTGGCTCCCGCACGTCACCGTGCTTCGGTTCCGGGAGCGGCCGCGACTCGACCCGCCGGTTGGTCCCCTGCGGGAGGAAGTCGGCGCCTTCGCACCGTCCGAGGCGGCTGCTTTCCTTTCACGCCTGCACCCGAGTGGGGCACGGTACGAGATTCTCGAAAGGTGCGAGCTGAGACAGCACCAGCCAAAGCAGGGCCAGCCAGACGTTTGCGAGGGAGGATGAGCACATGAGTCGTGAGGAAGCGCTCGAGACCGCGCTCGGGCAGATCGAGCGCCAGTTCGGAAAGGGATCGGTGATGCGAATGAGCGACCGTCCGCAAGTCGCGGTCGGCGCCGTGTCGACGGGCTCGCTCGCCCTCGACCTCGCACTCGGGATCGGCGGGCTTCCCCGCGGGCGCATCGTCGAGATCTTCGGCCCCGAGGCGTCGGGGAAGACGACGCTCGTCTACCACGTCATGGCCGAGGCGCAGCGGCGCGGGGGGATCTGCGCCTTCATAGACGCCGAGCACTCGATGGACCCGTCCTACGCACGCCGGATCGGAGTGGACATCGACCAGCTGCTCGTGTCCCAGCCGGACACCGGCGAGCAAGCCCTCGAGATCGCGGAGCTCCTCATCCGCTCGGGGGCTCTCGACATCGTCGCGATCGACTCGGTCGCTGCTCTCGTGCCGAAAGCCGAGATCGAGGGCGAGATGGGAGACAGCCACGTCGGCCTCCAGGCACGGCTCATGAGCCAGGCGCTCCGCAAGCTCGCCGGCACGCTGAACCGGACGGACACGATCTGCGTCTTCACGAACCAGCTGCGCGAGAAGATCGGCGTCATGTTCGGGAACCCGGAGACGACGCCCGGCGGGCGCGCGTTGAAGTTCTACGCGTCGGTGCGCCTGGACATCCGCCGGATCGAGACGCTCAAGGACGGGGCCGAGGCCTTCGGGAACCGCGTGCGCGTGAAGGTCGTCAAGAACAAGGTCGCTCCTCCGTTCAAGCAGGCGGAGTTCGACATCGTGTACGGCTCGGGAATTCCGTGGGAGGGCACCGTTCTCGACGTCGCGCTCGAGAAGAAGATCGTGCAGAAGGCGGGCTCGTACTTCAGCTTCGGCGACGAGCGGCTCGGCCAGGGGCGCCAGAACGCGACCGCGTTCCTCTCCGAGAACCCCGACATCGTCCAGCAGATCCTCGTTCGCGTCCAGGCCGAGGCGCCCGAGGAGCAGGTGATCTCCGCACGGTTGTTGCCGTCGAGTGTCTCTTCTGAGACGGTGGCCGGCAGCGGGCCCGAGATCGGCTCTGATGGATCCGACTCCGATGACAGCGAAACGGAGGCGGCGGAAGAGATGGCTGCGACGAAGAGCGCCGTCGAGCGCTGACATGTCAGGCGGGCGGGCGGCGGAGACGGCGCTCGACGCGTCGCTCGCCGCACTTCGGCATCGCGACCTAAGCGAGGCCGAGTTGAGTCGCCGGCTCGGGGAGCGGGGCTTCGACGAACGCGAGCGCGACGACGCGCTCGCCACGCTGCGGCGTACCGGTCTCCTCGACGACGAGCGTTATGCCGCGGCTCGGGCCGCTTCGCTCGCGGCCCGTGGAGCGGGCGACGCGCTGATTCGTCACGACCTCGAGCGTGCCGGCGTTCCACGTGAGCTCCTAGACGCGGCGCTCGAGTCGCTCGAGGACGAGCTCTTCCGGGCGCGCAGGATCGTCGGGCGGCGAGGACCCGGGCCGAAGACTGCGCGGTACCTCGGCGCCAAGGGTTTCGCCAACGAGACGATCGAGACCAGCGTCACCGTCGACTCCGATTCCTGACGTCGTTCGTGATTTCGATTGCTCGGGAGGGGGCGAGGCGGTAGGATGAGCGCGCTGCACCCGACATTTGCCTGCTCCCAAGCGATTTTTGAACTGGTGACCTGGATGTACGACCTCGACGACGATCTCGACCGACTGAGTCTCGTTGGCATGGGCTTGAGCCATGGCAGGAGGATGCGACTACCCCTGACGTAAGGGCGTAGCGCCGGTTCGAACGCGGCCGGATGGGCCGTGCCGGGTGGAGCGCCGCGGCGAGCGCCGCGGTAATCGATTCCTCCACGGAGGCTCAATGCTCACGGTCGTCGCGGTGTTCGTCGGAGTCGTCGTCGGAGCAGTCGCGACCGCCGTACTTCTCCTGACGCTCTCCCAGTCACGCGTCGGCGCCGCTGAGCGCGAACGGCGCCGCATCCTGAGTGAGGCCGAGCGCGAGGCCGAAGCTGTGCGCCGCGAGGCGCAGGTCGACGCGCGAGAGCAGGCCGTCCTGCTCCGGAGCGAGATCGAAGAGGAGGTCCAGGACCGGCGCCGCCAGATCGTGAAGATCGAGGAACGCGTCCTCCAGAAGGAGGAGGAGATCGACGAGAAGCTCACGGATCTGATACGCCGCGAGCAGGGCCTGGGCGATCGCGAGGTCCACATCAAGCAGCTTCAGGAGGAGCTGCGCGAGGCGAAGGTCGATGCGGTCAGCATGCTGGAGAAGTTGTCGGGTCTCACCGCGCAGGAGGCAAAGCAGCAGCTCCTCGAGCGTTCGAAGGACCTCATTCGCCACGAGCTCGCGCGGGACGTCCGGCACATGGAGGAGGAGGCCCGTGCGGATGCACGCCGACGCGCACGCGCTCTTGTCGCGGACTCGCTCCAGCGGGTCGCGGCAAGCCACACGGCGGAGGCGACCGTCACCGTCGTCGAGCTCGCATCGGACGATCTCAAAGGCCGGATCATCGGGCGCGAGGGGAGGAACATCCGCGCGCTCGAGCACCTGACGGGAGTCGACTTCATCATCGACGACACGCCGCATGCGGTCGTGCTCTCGTCGTTCGACCCGCTGCGCCGCGAGGTCGCGCGGCTCACGCTCGACAAGCTGATCGAGGACGGCCGCATTCATCCGGCCCGGATCGAGGAGATGTACTACCTGGCCAAGACCGAGCTCGACGACCACGTGCGCCAGGCCGGGGAGCAGGCGGTCTTCGAGGCGAACTGCGGCGAGGTACACGAGGAGCTCGTCAAGGTCCTCGGCCGCCTGCGGTACCGAACCAGCTACGGCCAGAACGTCCTGAAGCACACGCTGGAGGTGGTGCACCTCGGCGGGCTCATGGCGGCTGAGCTGGGCGCGGGCGTGAAGACGACGAAGCGCGCGGGGCTGCTGCACGACATCGGCAAGGGCATGAGCCACGAGGTCGAGGGCTCGCACGCGCTGATCTCCGCCCAGCTCGCGCGGCGCTTCGGCGAGTCGGAGGGCGTCGCGCACGCGATCGAGGCCCACCACTACGAGGTGCAGCCGCAGACCGTCGAGGCCGTGCT
>Ga0209640_10006647_pt1 | contig 10110 bp, 8 predicted proteins | sample RifCSP10_1_FD_184018 | JGI IMG/M metagenome (GOLD analysis project Ga0209640, IMG submission 184018) | Soil microbial communities from Rifle, Colorado - Rifle CSP2_sed 10_1 (SPAdes) (version 2) | ecosystem: Environmental > Terrestrial > Deep subsurface > Rock core/Sediment | place: Rifle... | reverse complement strand
GCTCGCACGCGTCGGTGTGATTTCCGTACAGCACGTCTTCCGCGTGCGATTGATAAGCGAGTATCTGGTTGTTGAGCACGATCACGATCACTTTGACGTCAAGCCGCTTGGCGGTCTCAAGTTCCGACCACACGTGGGCAAAGCCGCCGTCTCCGGTGATGCAGAAAACATCGCGCCCGGCCACCGCGAGCCTGGCACCGATCGCGGCGGGCAGCCCCCAACCCAGGCCGGCGAGACCCCGCCCGGCCAGGAACCGCATACCCGCGCGCTGCGCGGTCAGATAGTTCGCCGCCCAGATCGGCGCGTAGCTCGCATCCGACACCACGACGGAGTCTGGTCGCAGCACCTGGTTGAGTTCGAACATGAGCCTCTCGGGACGGATGGGTATTGCATCCGGGTTCATCACGGTTTGCGCCTCGGTCGTGAATGAACGACGTGCGGCAGCGATTCTTTGCTCCACTGCGGCGCGACCCTCGCGGCGCTTGCTCAGATCCCGTTTGGCCAATGCGCGGTCAAGAGCTTCCAGCGTAAGCTTCGCGTCTCCGGCCAATCGCAACGCTTCGTAGTTGCGGCCGATCTCCTGGCTGTCGATATCGATATGAATGTACTTTGCCGTGGGCGGGTACAAGGTCCACGAGTCCGTCCCGTTCTGGTTGGTGCGATTGCCGACCAGCAGAATGACGTCAGCTTCGTCGACGAGCCCGCGCAGATGCTTCGCCACGCCGCGTGTGCCCATGAAGTAGCCGATCACGCCGACCGACAACGGATGCCGCTCGTCGACCGCGCCCTTCCCCATGCTCGTAGTCGCAACCGGAATTCCTGCTGCTTCCTGCAAATGAGCAAGTTCGCTGTGCGCTTCCGACAAGTGCACCCCGCCGCCTGCGACGAGCAACGGGTGCTCGGCATCTGCCAGCAACTGCGCGGCCTTCTCGATACACGCCGGATCGGCAACGCTGCGGTCCAAAGGATAGATTCCCAGGTTTTCGCGTCTGACTTCTGCCGCGCCCGCGCCCACCGCCTCCAGCAATAAGTCCTGCGGGCACAGCAGCACCGCCGGTCCGGGACGCCCGCTCGCAGCGGCCGTGAAAGCCATGTCCACGTAGTCGTCGATGCGCGACATTTGGCTCACGCGGCGAACCCATTTGCTGCAGCCGCGGAACAGCTCGAGATGGTCCAGTTCCTGAAATGCATTCTTGTCGGTCTGGGTGCGCCGCACATCCTGCACAATCGCAACAACCGCAATGGATGCCTTGAGTGCTTCCGCGAGCCCTGCCACGAGCAACGCCGCCGCTGGGCCGTTCTGCGCAGTGACGACCGCCACCTTGTGCGAGACGCGCGCGTAACCGTCCGCCATGGCCGCTCCCGCATTCTCGGTGCGGTACGCGATCTGGCGGATCCCGAACTCCGGGGCAACGAGATAAAGCGCCGAAGGCAGGCTCTGCCCGAACATCAATTCCACGCCGTGCCTTTGCAAGGCGCGTGCGAATACATGCGCCCCGCACGGTGCGGGCAGCTTATGGCGCGAAGCCTGAGCGATTTTTCCGGGCGTAGTGTCCATGCATTGTCCCTTCGTTGATCAGTGTGCCAGTGCTATCCGTTTGCATGTTACCATCGTGCTGGAATCAGGGAACATCGTGGGCTCGAAGCGAGGGCCGCGGAAAGACAACGGGGAGGAATCATTCCATGCATCCGACACCCGGAAGAAACACCGAACCTAATCCTTCAAGGCTGCTGTGGGCAGTTCTCGTCGCCGGCGCATCGCTGATCGCGCCACACCCGGGTCCGGGTTACGCGCAGCCCTATCCTTCGAAGCCGATTCGGCTCGTACATGGATTTGCCACCGGCGGCCCGATCGATGTGTTTTCGCGGCCCATTGCGCAAAAGCTTTCCGAGTCTTTCAAACTGCAGGTCGTGGTCGACAGCCGGCCCGGCGCGACGGGAACCATCGCCAACGAACTGATCGCAAAGAGCGCGCCCGACGGCTACACCCTGCTGGCCGCCCCTTCTTCCGGGATGACGGCAACCCCGCATCTCTTCAAGGTCAACTACAGTCCCATGGGCGATTTTGCGCCGATCATCCAGATCGGTGAATTTCCATTCGTGCTGGTCGCGCACCCCAGCGTGCCGGCCAAGACCGCGCGCGAGCTGATCGTGCTCGCCAAGGCCAGGCCCGGGGTTCTCACTTACGGGTCCGCCGGAATCGGCTCTGCCTTCCATCTTGCGGGGGAACTCTTCAGCATGACTGCAGGGGTGAAAATGCTGCACGTGCCCTACCGAGGAGGGGGAACCGCGGCCCACATCGACTTGATCGGCGGGCGCCTGGACCTGATGTGGGACAGCGTCGGGCTCATGCTGCCCTACCTGCAAGCGGGAAGACTGCGCGCGATCGGAGTGACGGGGCCACGACCCTCGCCGGCACTGCCAGGGATCCCGACCGTGGCGGACAGTGGCTTGCCGGGCTACGAGATCAGCGGCTGGCTCGGCGTGTTCGCGCCCGCCGCGACGCCGAAGGAGATCATCGGCTTTCTCAATGCTTCAATCGCGAAAGTCCTGGCTTCCCCCGAGATCAAGGAACTCTGGAAGACCCTCGCGATGGACGTCGTGCCTTCCACGCCCGAGCAGTTCGCCGCGAGGATGCGCTTCGACTACGAACGCTACGGCAAGCTGATCAAAAGCACCGGTGTCAAAATCGACCACTAGAGCTGCGGAAACATGAACACGTTCGCAGGTTCGAACGCGCGCTCCTGCGAGCCGCGGACCCGGTCTATCATTTCGAGCAGAGGCGGCGCCGCGGCGCAGAGCAGCGCGAAGTGCTCGTCGGCAAGGCGCAGACCGGCACTGTGCGCCGCGTGCGCGCAAAGATCGACGATTTTCCGGTCCATCGACCCGATCGCGATCGGAGACGCGCCGTGCACAATCGGCGCAGGTCGCGCGTCCGGCGCAACCACTGCGCGCCGCTTCGACCAACTCATCGCCTGCTCGTAGGCGTGAGCAATCGCGAGTACGTTCACATCGTCAAACGGCCTGCCGACCAGTTGCATCGATAGAGGCAGGCCGGCGCGGCTGAATCCGGTGCACACCACGACCGCCGGATTTCCGGTCAGCGCGAACGGCGCGAAACAATTGGGGCTCGGCCATTTCGCCAGGCCGGGATCGAGCTTTGGGGCAGGACCCGCACCGGGCGTCACCAGCACCTCGCAGTCCGCAAGAGCGTCGTGCATCTCGCTCAGCATACGGCTGCGCTCCTGCTGTGCCCGCACGTAATCGGCGCCCTGGATCAAACACGCGACCAACGTTCGTCCGAGAAAAACCGCGCCAAAATCGTGTGCACGCTCGATCAGCGCCCGCCTTTGTATCGCGAAGGTCTCGGGCTCCTGGATCAAGGTCCACACGTCGTGGTAGTCCCGCAGCGGACGCAGGCGAACGTCGTGCAGACGCGCGCCCAGTTCTTGCAGCACCTGCAGCGCAGTGCCGGTGGCACCGCGCAGTTCGTCGTTGCCGGCCGCATCCTCTGCGCCGAAATATCGCACCACTCCGACCCGCACGTCTTTCAAATTGGATCGCAGCCCCGCCCGGAAATTTTGCTGGCGGCCGCGCACACTTGACCGGTCTTGCGGGTCGTAGCCGACGATCGCATCGAGCACAATCGCGCAATCCTCGACCGTCCTCGCGAGCGGACCGCAGTGATCGAGGCTGAAAGAATTCGGAATCACCCCGCGGCGGCTGACCAGGCCAAAGGTGGGCTTCATTCCAGCCAGCCCGCACAGCGACGCAGGCGTTCGGATCGACCCTCCGGTGTCGCTGCCAAGCGCGGCCAGTACCAATCCTCCCGCGAGCGCCGCAGCCGAGCCGCTGCTGGAGCCTCCCGTGAAGTGCTCCGGATGCCACGGGTTGCGCGCGGGGGGCCAGGCCAGATCGAACGAAGGTCCGCCGTGCGCAAGCTCGTGGGTGGCGAGCTTTCCCATGAGGATGGCGCCGGCATCATAAAGCTTGTCCACGACACTCGCGTTCGCGCACGGTACGTGATTGGCATAGGCTCTGGAGTGGCCCGTCGTGCGGATTCCGGCGGTTTCGTAAATGTCTTTGGCGCCGAACGGTATACCGTGCAGCGCTCCGCGATAGCGGCCTTTGCTGATCTCGCTTTCGGCTTGACGGGCCTGAAGGACGGCTTGCTCGGCCGTCACCGTGATGAACGCGTTGATGACCGGGTCGATCGCTTCGATCCGCGCCAGCAGTCCATTCACCAATTCGACGGGCGACAGCTCGCGCGCCTCAATCAGGCGCGAGGCTGCCGCAATGGTGTCGGGCAGGTTCGCGGGCATCAACTCCGTCCACTCGTAGGTCCGCGTAAAGACGATAAGCGTCTCGGCCGCAGTACCGGCCCCCGCGACACGTCGTTGGCAGAACCATCCAAGGCGGAAGCGGGGGCGAAGGCGCGCTTCCCGCAATCGGGCGACTGCGTCGCTAACGTGTCCACGCGCCCCTGCGTTACCTGCGCTTTTTCTTCGCGGCTTTTTCCAATGCCTCGACTTCCGGCAGGGCGGCCTGAACGAAGTGAAACGCATCCAGCGATGCAGGCCCGCCGCAATAGCAAAACGAGTGCAGGCACAACTCCCGAATCTCGGTCTTGGTTACACCATTGCGAAGCGCGCCGCGCAGATGAATCCTGATCTCGTTGGGGCGGTTGAGCGCGATGCACTGGGCCAGCGTCACCAGGCTGCGGTCGCGCAGCGAAAGTCCGGGCCGCGTCCACACGTTGCCCCAGGCAAACTCGGTGGACATCTCCTGAAACGGCATGCCGAACTTGCCGGCTTTGCTGAGCGAGTTCTCGACGTAATCCGCGCCCAGCACCTTTTTGCGCATGGCCAGGCCTGCCTGGAACCCTTTGCTTCTCTTTGCTTTCTTGTTGGTAACGATCGCTGCTTCTCCCGGGTTAGATAGGCGGTCAGTGGGCCTTGATGTTGGCCATTTTCACGACATCGCCCCATTTCTTGAGTTCCGATTTTATGTAGGCAGCGAACTCCTCGGGACTGGAAGGCGTAGGCACGGTACCCGCGGTCAGCAACTGGTCGCTGACGTTTTTCTGCTTGAGGATCTCGACGATTTCCTTGTTGAGCCGCTGGACAACGTCCCTGGGCATGTTCGCGGGTCCGATCATGCCGGTCCACGAATAAGCTTCATATCCGGGCAGACCGGCTTCGGCGATCGTCGGAATCTCGGGCAGCGACGCGACCCGCTGCGCGCTGCCGATTCCCAGGGCAATGGCCTTGCCGCTGCGCACGTGAGGAAGTATCGGCGGGATGCTGCTGAAAAGAAGCTGGCCTTCCCCGGACAACAACGACAGGACGGCAGGCCCCATGCCCTTGTACGGGACGTGAACCATCTTGACCTTCGCAATCGAATTGAAGAGTTCCGACGCGAGGTGCGACGAGTTGCCGACCCCGGGCGACGAATAAACGATATCGCCGGGCCGCTTCTTGGAAAGTGCGATCAATTCCTTCACGTTCCTGACCGGCAGCGACGGGTGCGACACCAGCAGCAGCGGGACACTCACCATGTTGGCGATGGCGGTGAAGTCCCGCAGCGTATCGTACGGCAGCTTCACGTAAAGATGCGGATTGACCGCCAGCGGTCCGGCGGAGACGGTCTCGATGGTATAGCCATCCGGCGGCGATTTTTTGAGCAGATCGAGGCCGAGGATGCCATCGGCGCCAGCGCGGTTGTCGACCAGGACTTGCTGCCCGAGGCGCTCGGACAAACCCTGCCCGATGATCCGCCCCACGAAGTCCGTCGCGCCGCCGGGCGGGAACGGAACGATGAGCCGGATCGGTTTGCCCGGCCAGGCCTGGGCCAGCGCGATGGCCGGACACAGGCTCAATACGCCGAGCGCCAGCGCGAACGTTCTAGATAGGGTACTCGTGATCATTGCGTCCTCCTGCTGTTAAACATAACGTCCTAAAATGCCGCATATCGGGTAGGTCACGTTGCGAAGCTACGTGACAGCGATGTCAGGTAACCTGCGGCAACCTGACCTACGTGGTTATCGGTCGTGCGGCATTATTCATGTCGCCCCGTATATTGGCGGGCTCAAGCATCGACAGCGCTTCAGTGATTATCGCATGAGCACGCGGCAGTAACGCGGCCTGCAATACCGGGGATGCCGGAATGCGGGTATCCGGCGTGCCCAGGCGCCGGACCGGGCTCTTCAAATGCGAGCTATGCCGCTCCGCGATACGTGCCGCAACTTCGGCGCCAAAGCCCATCGTCTGGTTCGCTTCATGGACGACCAGAATGCGCCCGCACGAAGTCACTGCGGCTGCAATGGCAGCATCGTCCAGCGGAGATAGCCAGCGCAAATCCAGTACCCCGACGTCGTGTCCCCGGTCCGACAGGCTGCGCGCGGCAGACAATGCGTCATGTACGGTGGTGCCCCACGAAATGATCACAAGGTCTTTGCCTTCCCGCCGCATTTTGGCGCCGCTGGCGGATTCGATTGCGCCGCCGAGCGTTACGGTGCCAGGGGTCTGATACTGCGCACGGGCTTCAAACAAAATGCAGGGATCGGGATCCTGCGCCGCGGCACGCAGCATCGAGTACGCGTCTTGTGGAGTGCTGGGGAGGCCGACTTTGAGCCCTGGAATGTGCGCCAGGAGGGCCTCCAGACATTGCGAATGCTGCGCGCAAGAGCCTGGCGTCGCACCCTGCTGAGTGCGCACTACCATGGGCGCTCCATATTGTCCGCGCGTCAGATAGCGGACATTGGCCGCCTGATTGATGATGGAGTCGAGTGCGACCAGCATGAAATCGCCCCACATGATCTCGACGATCGGACGCATGCCTTCCATTGCGGCGCCCACTGCAGAGCCGAGAATGGCGCTTTCCGCGATGGGTGTGTCGAAAACCCGCTTTTCACCAAATGTCTTCTGCAGGTCGCGGCTTACGCCAAAGATACCGCCGGCGTGGCCGACATCCTCCCCATAGACCAGGGTGGCCGGATTCATGGCGAGTTCATCACGCAAGGCGCGGTTGATCGCTTGAGCCGTTGTCATTTCCTGTTCGGAAATCTCGGTACCGGAACCGACGACTGAGGCTCGCGGCGCATAATTATGATCGCGCGCAGTCGCCGGATCGGGCTTGGGCAGCGCGAGGCAGCGCCGGACCACGGCGTCTATCTCTGCAGCCACTGCGGCATCGATCGCGTCTATTTCGTCGGCGCTGCAATCGTTCGCATCTATCAGACTTGCGCGTAGCCTGATAATGGGATCACGCTCAGCCGCGTTTTTCTTATCCGACAGGGGCCGGTAGTGCTCGATATCCCGATTGTAGTGTCCCCAGAGACGCACGGTTTTGCACTCGATCAGACTGGGGCCCTTGCCGTCGCGTGCCCGCTCGGCTGCCTTGGCCACGGCGTCGCGCACCGCGACGGCGTCGCAACCATCCACGGTAACGCCCTCGATGCCGTAGCCGAGCGAGCGCCGGCCGAGCCGCTCGATCCGCGCAATCTTCGCGGTTGGCGTCAGTTCAGACCAGCCGTTGTTTTCGCAAACGAAGATGACCGGCAGATCGCGCGCAGCGGCAAAGACCAGCGCTTCGTGCAGCGCGCCCTGGCTCATCGCGCCATCGCCGAAAGAAACGATGGCAACGCGCCCGCTTCCCTGAACTTGCGCCGCCAAAGCTACGCCGCAGGCAATCGGTCCACCGGCGCCCACGATGGAATTTTCGCCGATGAACCGCCGCTGCGGGGCGGTGACGTAAGGGGAGCCTGCGCGGCCGCCGTTGATGCCTGCTTCTCGGTGGCAGATTTCCGCCATCAGCTCATCGGGCGTGATACCGCTTTCGAGCGCCCAGCCATGCCCGCGATAAGTTGCCACGACCCGGTCGTCAGGGCGAAGCGCGGCCAATGCGCCGACCGGAATCGCCTCCTGTCCTGCGCACAGGTGGACCGAGCCCACCACCTCCGGCGCATCGCCACGGCTCAACTGCAAGACCTGGCTCTCAAACATCCGGATCGTCTGCATGCTGCGATAGGCATCGAGCAAAAATTCCGGTACGCGGCCGGTGGCAACCTGCTGCAAAGGACGAGTTTCGACCATAAGCCTGGATACCTTCGGGAATGGCAAGAGTCTTGAAATACAACAGAGGGGAGCTTGGAGGGTAAATCGCCCTTCCATGCGTTGTCAATACTTACATGGACTCTTCCACTGCATGAGATTTGCGATTGACTGCGTCTGCCAGGCCCGGAGATACTCTCCGCAGTGCCGCCGAGTTTCCTTTATTTCGGAGCCGCTGGAGACCCGGTGCCGGATCACTGACGATCACATCGTCGCGACCGCGCTCGAGATGATCGCATAAGGCGGCTTGCCTGAACTGCAAAACCTGTGATCTCAGGAGTTCGCCTGGATCACGCCGTCGACGACTTTTACGTGATCCCCCGTCCGCCACGTCGGCGCGCTCGCTGCGCTGATCACGCGGCTCGATCCGTCTTCAAAGCGGACCGTGATCTCATAACCTTTGGTCGATTTCACCCTTTTCTCAATTTCGTTGCCGGCAATCACTCCGCCCACCGCACCGACGACGGTCGCCGCCGTATTGCCTCTGCCGGAACCCACCTGGTTGCCGAGAAACCCGCCCACGACAGCACCGCCGACTGCGCCCAATCCGGTGCCTTCGCCGCGGGTTTGAATCTCCCGCACCGACTCGATCACGCCGCATTCAGCGCACTTCAGTCTGGTGGGGGCGTTGCTTGCCACCTGCACCGGGGCCGGTGCCGCTTGCGCCTTCGGGGCAGCGGGTCTAGCGGTGTTCGTCTTAAGCTTTTCAACGGCGGCGGGTTTAGCGGTGTTCGTTGTAAGCTTTTCGAGCGCGGCGTTGTTGCCGGGGGTGCCGGTCGAGGTCGGGATCCAACCCATGATGGCCGCGATTCCGGCGGCACTGAACAGGATCACTGCGATGCCCGCGGCCCACGCCAGTGGGTGGGGCGACTTGTTGACTTGCGTTTCCATGTTGATTTCCTTTTGCGTTGTGCTGCCTTGAACGACACTCATGGCACCGTTACGTGAACAGAAAGGCCGTGGTTTGCGGCGTGCAACTCGCCCGCCGCGCTGAAACTTTTCGATCTCCACCGCTTGCGCAGGGGTGTCGCCGAGATCGACGACCTCGGCGATTACCGCGATCCCGATTAATTCCGCGTCGTCTAATTGCTGCCGCGGGTGGCTTTACCTGGGTTTGCCGACCTGGTTGCCGATGAGGCCACCGACCGCCGCACCGCCGACCGTTCCGATCGCGCTGCCGCCCGTAAGCACAGCGCCACCAACGGCACCTATGCCGGCACCGATCGCGGTGCTTTCGTCCCGCGCGGACATCCCGCTGCAACCACCCACGCCGAGCAGCACCGCTGCGGCCACCGCACTCACTGCCAATCTTTGCATCGTTTTCATAGTAATACCTCTTGTAAAAAACTTCAGTTTAAAAAAACCGCGCCTGTTGTACCACCATCATTGAAGCGATTGTCACCCTCTTCCGGGGCTTCCTCTGTTCGTTGGCGAACATAATGCGAAATAATTAAACCGGCCACCAGCAGCAAAAACGGTGCAAGCCAGATCGCCAGCATTTCCAGCAGATACGGCCCTCTTTGCTCGTCCGCCTCGACATCCAGCAGTTGGCGATACTCGCTCGCGACCAACGCTGCTCGCTCATGAGTGGTAGGCGCCGGAAATGTCAGTCGCGTGCCGTTCGACATGCGCACGATCATCGGGGTCTGCGACCAAACCAATGTGGCACGGGCCGGTTCCGCTTGAGCATCACTCCCGAACAAAATCGACGCAGCGTCCATCGAGAGTTTGCCCAGGAACTGGGGATGGTGCGGCACCTGCTGCGCCCGGGGCAGATTCATCCATCCGTAGGTGATAACCGCGATGGTCCACATGACCGTCAGCGTCACCCACAGTTGCCACGATCTGCCGAGTCGACTAAACATACGGGTCATTGTGGTCCGCTCCCGTGACCCGGTCTGTGCGCTAGCGAGCATAGGAAAAGATTTTTAACGCCCAAGCAATTCGCCGACTGGTTTGAGCGTTAAAAATCTTTTCCTATGCTCGCTAGCGCACAGAC
>Ga0209640_10006646_pt1 | contig 10110 bp, 11 predicted proteins | sample RifCSP10_1_FD_184018 | JGI IMG/M metagenome (GOLD analysis project Ga0209640, IMG submission 184018) | Soil microbial communities from Rifle, Colorado - Rifle CSP2_sed 10_1 (SPAdes) (version 2) | ecosystem: Environmental > Terrestrial > Deep subsurface > Rock core/Sediment | place: Rifle... | reverse complement strand
CAACAGCAGGAACGTGGCGCCGAGCCGGTCGGTCAGGGCGCCGGCGTCGTAGCTGCCGCCATAGGCCATCGCGTACAGCCCGGCCTTGCCTTCCAGCGCCGCGACCGCTGCGCCCAAGCCCGCATGCGCCAGCAGCGCGGCCAGCACGCCGCCATAATTCGGGAATGCGCCGTATACCGCCTTGGCCGGCGGATCGCCGTCGAGCACGATCTGCATCGAGCCGGATGCCTGCATGAGCGCAAGCCCGAACGCGCTGTGCATCTGCTCCGCCGTCAGCCCCAGCACGCGGCCCGCGCCGGCGGCGGCGCCGAAATAGCCGAGCATCTGGCCGTTCAGGAACTTGTCGCTGGCATGCTTGCCGGTGCGCATCACCGCCGCAGTCACGCGGGCGGTGATTTCGGCCGCGGCGGCCGCGGCGGCGATCAGCTCGCGTCCGGACACGCGGCCGACCGCTTCGGCCATTGCGAGCGGGGCGGTGAGCGCGACGACCCCGACATGCCCGGCTTCGGGTCCGATCGGATCGTAGTTCAGCGCATGGACCAGAGCGCCGTTGGCGAACGCGGCGTTGGGGGCGGCGATCTTGGCGCCGCTGCCGAAGACGGTGCTTTCCGGCTTGCCGCCGAGGTTGCGCATGACCGCGACGACCTCGCGGCAGCCGGCGCCGAGCGTGGTCGCCGCAAGAGCGCAGCCCAGCGCATCGAGCAGGACGTGCTTGACGTGGGTGACGACCGGCGCCGGCAGATCGTCGAACTCGAGCGTCGCCGCGAATGCTGCCAGCCTAGGCGTCATCGAATGCCCGCCCAAGGGCTGAGCCCCGACCGGGCGGCCGCTACTTCACGTCCTTCTCGAAGAAGCTCACCCCCGGCGCCTCGCCGGGCAGCCCGAGCGACTGCCATCGCGCCGCCACCTTGTCGTACACGCGCTTGTCCAGCGCGGTGCGCTTGGAATAGCTGGCGAGGAAGCGGTGCTGCTTGCAGGCGTTGATCAGCGCCTTCGAGCCGTAGGGGCGCAGCTCCGGCGGGTTCTGGCTCGGGTCCAGCGGGGTGCTCCAGGTGTTGCGCAGGATGTCGATATCGTCGACCGGATTGCACCGGCTGCCCATCGCCCACAGCACCTCGTCCATGTTGGACGGGTCGATATCCTCGTCGACCGCGACGATCCATTTGGTGAAGTAGGCGCCGCCCGGCACCTGGGCGGCCAGGGCCAGCACCTGCGCCGCGTGGCCCGCGTATTTCTGCTCCATGCTCAGGATGGTCATGCCGAAACCGCCCGAGGCCGCGGGCGGCGAATAGACGCCCTTGATGCCCGGCACGCCGAGCTTGTCGAGATCGTCCCACACTTTGGCCGAGTGGATGATGGCGAAGAACCCGCTCTGCTCGCACGACGGGTAATCCGCCATCAGCGCGTTGGTGAGGATCGGCTTGTCGCGGAAGTGGACCGCGGTCACCTCCACCAGCGGCGCCTTGCCGGCGTGGCGGCCGTAATAGCCGGTGAACTCGCCGAACGGGCCTTCCTCCCTGAGCGAGCCGGGCTTCAGCACACCCTCGATCACCAGATCGGCGTTGGCCGGGATCAGGAGGTCGGAGGTCTTGGCCTTCACCACCGGCACCGGCTGGCCCTTGATGCCGCCGATGTATTCGTACTCGGAGACGTTCTTTGGGAAGCCCTGCGAGCCCACCAGCATGAACAGCGGGTCGATGCCCCAGGCGGCGGCGACCGGGATCGACTGGCCCAGCTGCCAGGCGCGGGTGATGTGCAGCAGCGCGTCCTTGCCGGGCGAGAGGTACAGCCCGACCTCGCGCTTGCCCTGCTGCATCATGCGGTAGGTGCCGACGTTGAGGTAGCCGCTGTCGGGATCCCGGGTAATCACCGCATCGCCGGTGCCGCCGTAGCGTCCGCCGTCCAGCGGCCAGTGCTTCGGGATCGGGATCAGGTCGAGGTCGATGTCGTCGCCGGTGATGGTGTTCTGGTAGATCGGCGCCTCGTCCGCCGGCACCTCGCGCGGCGGGGTGCGGCGCATCAACTTGGCCTTCACGCGCCGGACCAGCTCGATCGGCGGCGTGTCGATCGGCTCCTCCAGCGTGAGGGCGATGCGCTTGAGGCTGGGCCCGACCAGATTCCACAGCATACGCGCGCCGATGCCGTTACCGCCGTCGAAGCCCGCCGGGCGCTCGAACAGCACCGCGGGGGAGGGCTGCTGCTTGGCGATCAGATAAGCGATCGCGCTCATCTCCTCGTCGCGGCTCACCGGCTGGGTCACGCGCACCAGCTCGCCGATCGCCTCGACCTCCTCCAGCCACTCGCGCAGATCCTGGATCGGCTCGTTGTCGGAAGGCTTCGGGCCTTTGCGAACGTCAGTCGTATCGCCGTCCATGGTGCGCTCCAATTCGTTCGTTCCGGTCGCGTGGAAGTATAGCCTAGCAGCGGATGACGGTGACGCCGTTTCGCCGTGCCGCGTTGGCGAGCGCACGGTCGCGCGTCGCCAGCGGGAGGCCGGATCGCATGGCAAGCTCCAGGTAAGCGGCATCGTAGCTGGTCAGGCCGGAAGTGCGAGCAAGCGGTAGCAGGACGTGGAAAATGTCGTCCGCCGGCATTGGGTGTATCTGGATATCGAGCTCATCGAGAATGGCAATGAAATGCTGGGTGTCCGCCGTCGTGATCCGGCGTCTGCGCTCGGAAGCGACCAGGATATTGGCGAGCTCGATTGGCCAAATCGATGGGACCGCCACGGAATCGGTTACAAGTTGGTCGTACAGGGAGCGTGTTTCCGGAGTGGCCTCATCGTCGAAACACCAGGTGAGCGCGACCGACGCATCGACCACGAGAGGCACTACTTCTTGCCCTCGTCGCGCAACGCTTTCCAGTCCAACCCGCCTAAGCTATGGCGCTTCGCAAATTCCTTGAGACGCGCCACCGCCTCAGCCCGTCGCTGTTGGTTTGCAACCGCGGTCACCGGGACCAGTTTCGCAATCGGGTGGCCGTGCTTGGTGATGGTGATTGTTTCACCTTTCGCCACCCGCTCGAGCAAGCTGGCAAAGTGGGTTTTGGCCTCGAATGCGCCAACCGTATCCATGACCCAACCTCAGACTGGTTGGCAACTAGTTTAAATGCGACTGCGTAGGGCGGCAAGCGTTGATCGCGCGTCCGCTTTGCGGTTATGGTTCGCCCACAACAAATCCAACGGGGAACGCCATGCGACTCTGCCGCTACGACGACAACAAGCTCGGCCTGGTTCAGGGCAGCGACGTGCTCGACGTCACCAAGGCGCTGGACGTCATTCCGGAGCAGCGCTGGCCGTTCGCCGCCGGCGATCCGCTGGTTGCCAATATCGACAAGGTCGCGGCGGAGGTGAAGAAGCTTGCGCCGAACGCGGCGAAGAAGCCGCTGTCCTCGGTGAAGCTCATGTCGCCGGTCGCCAACCCGTCCAAGATCATCTGCGCGCCCGCCAACTACATGCTGCACGTCAACGAGGGCAAGGCCGACCCGGGCATCAATTTCGGCCGCGAGACCAAGACCATCGACCATTACGGGCTGTTCCTGAAGTCGAACTCGGCGCTGGTGGGGCCGAGCGAAGGCGTGGCCACGCGGTTCCAGGACCGCCGCCAGGACCACGAGATCGAGCTGGTCGCGGTGATCGGCAAGCCGTGCGAGAACGTCTCGCGCGACCGCGCGCTCGACGTGGTGGCGGGCTACGCCATCGGGCTCGACATGACGGTGCGCGGCACCGAGGACCGGTCCTTGCGCAAGTCGGTCGACAGCTATGCCGTGCTCGGGCCGTATCTGGTCACCGCCGACGAGGTGAAGGACCCCGACAAGCTGAACATGGTGATCACGGTCAACGGCGAGAAGCGCCAGGATTCCAACACCGACAAGATGATCTTCTCCACCCGCCGGCTGATCGAATACGCTTCGCGCTTCTACAAGCTGCTGCCGGGCGACCTGATCTACACCGGCACGCCCGAAGGCGTCGGCCCGGTGAAGCCGGGCGACACCATGCACTGCAAGATCGAGAGCCTCGGCGAGATGGACGTGAAGGTCCGCGCGGCCTAAAGCCGATGGCGGAAGGCGGAGCACACGCCGACTTCTACGCCCGCATCGCCGCGCGGAAGCTGCTGCCGCTGTGGATCGACACCGAGCGCTTCGTGCCGGCCAAGCCGACGCCGCCTTATGCGGCGACGGTGTGGCATTACGACGAAATTCGGCCGTTCCTGATCGAATCCGGCGGCGTGGTGACGCCGGAGCAGGCGAGCCGGCGCGTGCTCGTGCTGCAGAACCCGGCGCTCGACGGCGCGCAGGGCACCACGCGGACGCTGTATGCCTGCCTGCAACTGATCCTGCCGGGCGAGACCGCGCCGGAGCATCGCCACACCCTGTCCGCGCTGCGGCTGATCCTGGAGGGCGAGGGCGCCTACACGACCGTGGACGGCGAGCGCGTCCCGATGGGGTTCGGCGACTTCATCATCACGCCGGCGTGGTCGTGGCACGGGCATGGCCATGACGGCGACAAGCCGATGGTGTGGCTCGACGGGCTCGACAATGGGCTGATGCTCGCGCTCGACACCACGTTCTTCGAGCCGTCGCGCGGCAAGGTGAATGCGCGGCCGGAGCTTTCGGATGCGCGCTATGGCGCCAACATGCTGCCGATGGACCGGCATGGCGGCGGGCGGCTGCTGCGCTGGCCGTTCGTCGCCAGCCGCGCCGCGCTGGCCAAGACTGCGCAGTCCGGCGGCCCCGATCCGTGCGACGGCTACAAGAGCCGCTATATCGATCCGGCGACCGGCGGCGATCCGCTCGCGACCATCGCATGCTTCGCGCAGCTTCTGCCGACGGGTTTCAAGGGCAGGCCGCACCGCACCACCGAGGGCGCGGTCTTCGTCGCGCTGGAAGGCGAGGGGCGCACGATCGTCGGCGGCCAGACGCTCGCATGGCGCGAACGCGACGTATTCGTGGTGCCGTCGTGGGCCGAGCACCGCCACGAGGCATCGAGCGATGCCGTGCTGTTCAGCTTCTCCGATCGCGGCGTGCAGGAAAAGCTCGGCGTGTTCCGCGAGGAGCGGTGAGCGTCACCATCCGTCCGATGGCGGAGTCCGATCTGGATGCCGTCGACCGGATCAATCGGCTCGCGTTCGGCACGTTCTTCGGACTGCCCGATCCGCCGAAATTCCGCGGCGACGGCGACGGCGTCCGCACGCGGTTCCGCGCCGGCACGGCAAGCGGCGTGGTGGCGGAGGACAACGGCGTGGTGGTCGGCGCCGGCATGGGCTCGGTGTGGGGCTCGTTCGCGGTGATCGGTCCGGTGATGGTCGAGCCGTCGCGCTGGGGCGGCGGCATCGCGCACGCGATGACGCCCGCGCTGGTGCGGCATATCGAGGCGCGCGGGCCGAGGCTGCTCGGCCTGTTCACCCACCCGCAAAGCGCCAGCCACATCCGGCTCTACGAAGGCGTCGGCTTCCACCCGCAGACCATGCATGCGTGCATGGCCAAGCCGGTGGCGGCTGATCGCAACGGCGGCGAGCAGGTGTTGTATTCGACGCTCGATGGCCCGGCGCGTGCATCGGCGCTGAGCAAGTGCCGCGAGATCTGCGGCGCGTCCTATCCGGGCCTCGATGTGGGCGGGGAAATCGAGGCGGTGCGCACGCTCAAGCTCGGCGACACCGTGCTGCTGCGGCGCGAGAACGACATCGCCGGCTTCGCGGTGTGCCACAGCGGCAAGGGGTCGGAATGCGGCTCCGGCGCGATCCTCGCCAAGCTCGCGTTCGTGCGGCCGGGCACCGGCGCCACCGCAGAATTGCGCGCGCTGTTGCAGTGCTGCGAGGCGCTGGGCGGGCAGCTCGGTGCGCAACGGTTGGTCGCCTGCACCAATGCGGCGCGCGGTTCGTACGGCGTGCTGAAGGACTACGGCTTCCGCGCGTTCATGAACGGGATCGTCATGATGCAGCGCAACGACCCGGGCTATCACCGGCCAGACGTGTTCGCGCTCGACGATTGGCGGTAACGAAATCCGTTCGCCCTGAGTAGCGCCCAAAGGGCGCGTATCGAAGGGTGAGCGGAATTATATTCTGTGTTCGTCCTTCGATATGCCGCTTCGCGGCTACTCAGGACGAACGGAAGCGGCCTTGCGCTTCCCGGCCGGCACGTCGAGCTTGAACAGCTTGGCGGCGTTGAGGCCGAGGATGTTGCGCTTGTCCTGCTCGTTGAGGAACGGCAGGTCCCAGATCACGCTCGGCGCGTCGAAATCCCAGTGCGGCCAGTCGGACGCGTAGAGCAGGGAGTTCTTCGCATCGGTCATCTTGAAGGTGAGCTCGGTCGCCTCCAGATGGTCGGTCTCCAACGGCTGCGCGGTATAGAACATCTGGCGCATGTATTCCGACGGCTTGCGCTTCAGCAGAGGCGCTTCGGAGGTCCGCATCATGTAGGTGTGGTCGAGCCGCTGCATCAGCCACGGCACCCAGGCGAGCCCGCTTTCGATCCAGATCGGCTTCAGGCCCGGGAACCGCTCCGGCATGCCGTTCATCACCCAGTTCGTCATGTGCACGACGTTGCACCACACGAACGACAGCGCGTGCATCGAGCCGAACCGGTTGATCTGCGCCATCGACGGGTCCTGCCAGTAGTAGCCGGCGTGGAACCCGATCGGCAGCCCGCGCTCTTCGAGCGCGCGGTACAGCTTCATGTAGTTGTTGTGATGCACCGGCTTGTAGCGGATCGAGGTGACCATGAAGCCGATCACGCCGGGCTTGCCGGAGAATTCCTCGACCGTCTTGAGCGAGGCTTCCGGATCGCTGAACGGCAGGAAGATCAGCGAGCCGAGCCGCTTGTCGGCCGAAAGCAGCCGCTCGACGCTCCAGCGGTTGTAGGCCTCGCCCAGCAGCACCTCCATCTCGGGCTGCGGGTGCACGCCGAGGAACAGCATCGGCGTCGGGAAGATCACCGTGTAATCGATGCCGAAGCTTTCGAACGCGCGGCGCGCCAGCACCACGTCCTTGTGCACGCTGGTGTCGTCGATCTTCTCCGCGCGGGCGGCCTGATGTGGAATCCGCCCGCCGCAATCCTGGTAGCGCAGCCCCAGATCGCCGTTGATGCCGTAGGGCGGCGAGCCGGTGCGCTGGCGCTGATAATCCTCGGCCTGCGCGCGCACCACCGGATCGGGGATGTACTTGATGATCTCGCGCCAGGATTCGGACTCGGTGTGGTGCGAGTCGGTGTCGACGATGAACACGTCGTCGAACCGGCGTTTCACCGCCTGCTGCTTGGCGCGGGCGAGGATGTCACGGGTATCGGTGTCGGTGTCGATCTGGCTGACCGGCAGCTTGCGCCGGTTCTGGACTCCGCTATCCATGACGTCCTCCGCCTACTCGTTGCGCGAGCGCCGGAACCACATCGCAAGATCGAAGATGTTGAGGTTCACCGCGCGCAGCATCTCCGAAACCGTGGTCACCACGTCGGTCGCCGTGCACGCCCCGGTCGAGGTGAAGGGCAGGAAGTAGCGGTCCTCCATCTCGGTCTTGTGGGCCAGCAGGCGCGTCCCGGCGGTGAGCAGCTTCTGCACCGTCTCGTCGGAGATCTTGTCGGTGGTGCCGTCGCGCAGCGCCTGCTCCGCGACGGCAAGCGCCGTTTCCGCGGCCTTCGCGATATCGGTTGCGGCGTTGCCGTCAGACAACGACGTACACCTCGCCGTTCTTCACCTTCACCTCGTACGGCTTCAGGCGCACGTTCTTGTCGCCCGGATGCCGGCCGGTCTTGATGTTGTATTCGTAGCCGTGCCACGGGCAAACGATGTGGATGTCCTTCTCGGAGAACTTGAGCCCGCGGCTGGTCTTGTCGGGCGCCAGCAGCTCCTCGACCTTGTTCAGGATCTTGCCCTGACACACCGGTCCGCCCTGGTGCACGCAGTTGTTCTCCCAGGCGTAGAATTCCCCGTCCAAACGGAACACGCCGATCTCCAACTCGCCCTGGGCGATGATCTTGCGGTCCCGTTCCCCGAAATCCGATTCTTTTGCGACGTACAACTCCGCCACGGCGGCGTCCTCCTGATTATTGCGTCATCCCTGCGCCGGGATTCCCCGGTCGCGAAAAGTTCTATCATGTTGGCTGCGCGCGCCGAATACAAAACTTGCATCAAACACGTGCCAAATCGTGTGCCGTGTTACGGTTTTCTTTGCTGGAATGGAAAGCATACGCGTCAAAGGAAGCTCTTTTGCGTGGCCGAACCTGCTTGCCAGGTCAGCGCCGGGAAGGTTAGCTTCGGGGTACGCCGCTGCGGGGCGTAAACGGCGAAAAGGCCGTGCGCCGCGTCAGCCGGGAGGGAGCATCGCCCAAAGCTAAGGGTGGGACGCTGGACGGACCATGGTGTCCATCCATACGCCCGAATGCGCGCCTCCCGACGTCGATGAACGGGTGGGGAGGCGGCAATGCACCGCTATGACGGCGAGTCATGGGTGAAGGCCATTTGGCGTCAGTTGGCCGCACCGCTCTGGAGCGAACGTCAGCTCATCATGCGATCGGACGGCCGGGTGCGGACCATTGCGGTACCGCGGTCGGCGCAGGCAATGGCGCTCCTGGGCGGACTGGGCATCGCAGGCTGGTTCAGCTACGCGACCGCGATCTACTTCGATTTTGACGATCTGATCACCGGCCGGGATCGGGTTATCTCGTCGACGCAGGGCGCGTATCGCGGGCTGGTCGACGAAATGTCGAGCTCGGGCGAAAAATTCCTCGCGCTCACCGATGCGCTCGAGCAGAAGCATGCGCTGCTCGCGCGCACGCTGGAACAGAACGAAAGGTTGCGCAAGAGCCTGGCCGCGGCCGAGCACCAAGTAAGCAGCGCGGAATCCGAGAAGAACCAATCCAAGGACCAGACCGTCGACCTCGCCGGCAAGGTTGCCGTTCTCGAGCAGCAGGTCGGGACGGCGGAAACTCACAACGCGCGGCTGCATACCGACCTGCACGCGGCGGCGCAGAAGCTTTCCGCCGCGGTCGGCGAGCGGACCAAGGTCGAGCAGGAGCGCGATGGGCTGCGCGGCCGGATCAAGGATCTGGAGGGCCGGCTCGCGCAGGTCCAGACACTGCAGGAAACCCTGGTCCGGCAGATCGCCGACACCACGCGAAAGGATATCGAGGCGGCGGAGAAGCTGCTCGCCCAGGTCGGCATTTCGCCCAACCAGATCGCGAAAAAGCCGCCGCGCGGCGTCGGCGGGCCGTTCATTCCTGCGCGCCCTGGCGACAATGTCGATCCATTCGGCAAATCGATCGCGGCGCTTTTGGCCAATCTGGAGCGGCGCGACGACCTGAACGGCGTGATCAACGGCCTGCCGATCGGCGCGCCGCTGGCGAACTATACGACCGGCAGCAATTTCGGCCCCCGCATCGATCCGTTCAACGGCTCGGCCGCGTTCCATCAGGGCATCGATCTCACCGCTGAGAAGAAGAGCCCGGTGCACAGCCCGGCCGCGGGTACGGTCGTCACCGCGACGACCGACAACCGGCTCGGCCGTCTGGTCGAGATCGATCACGGTCATAATCTGGTAACCCGTTACGGTCATCTTTCGGCAAGCAACGTGAAGGTCGGGCAGAAGGTGGCCAAAGGCGATGTGCTCGGCTTCGTCGGCTCGACCGGGCGCTCGACGGGTCCGCACCTCCACTACGAGGTGCTGGTGAACGGTCAGCCGGTAGATCCCATGCGGTTCATGAAGGCGGCAAAGCATGTTCAAAAAGGTTGAATCCAAGCTGCGGCCCGATGGCCGCTCGCTTTCGATCATCGCGGCCGACATGAAGCTGGTCGGCGATGTGACGAGCGAGGGCGAGATCCAGATCGACGGACATGTCGAAGGCGACGTGCGGTGCGGCAGCATTACGGTCGGGCAGAGCGGCGTGATCAAGGGAGCCGTGCGGGCCGACGGCGCGCTGGTCCGCGGCCGCATCACCGGCGAAATCAGCGCCCGTTCGGTCAGCCTGACCAAGACCGCGCACGTGCTGGGCGACGTGCTGCATGAGTCGCTGACGGTCGAGCCCGGCGCCTATATCGACGGCCACTGCCGGCGGCTGGACAAACCCGCGCAAGGCGGGCTCAACCTGGTGGTCAGCGACATCACGGCGCTCAAGCGGGGCTGA
>Ga0209640_10006645_pt1 | contig 10110 bp, 7 predicted proteins | sample RifCSP10_1_FD_184018 | JGI IMG/M metagenome (GOLD analysis project Ga0209640, IMG submission 184018) | Soil microbial communities from Rifle, Colorado - Rifle CSP2_sed 10_1 (SPAdes) (version 2) | ecosystem: Environmental > Terrestrial > Deep subsurface > Rock core/Sediment | place: Rifle... | reverse complement strand
ACCGCCGAGGCCGCCTTCGACGAGTTCATAGGGTTTCCGAGGGTCCAGGCGCTGGCGGCGCGCCACGGCCTGGGATGAGGCTCAGGCGGAGCCTCCTCTCTGTCCGGCGGCTGGTCGCCGCCTTCAAGGCCGGCGTAGGCCAGGGCAGGGGATTGTTCGTGTTCGAGGGGCGGGCGATCGACTTGCCGGTCGTGGAGGCGGAGCGGAGCATCCTGGCCAGGGCGAGGGCCGCCGCCGGCCCCGCCCGCGAGGCCCAGGAGCAGCCGGGGACGGGATAGCCGGCAATCACGTTTGTCAGTCATGGCCCGCCTCGCCCGAGGGGCTTCCCCTGGGTCTGCAGGGGCACGGCACCGGTCGACACGCACCCACCACGGGACCGAAGGGACCGAACCGATCGGCGCGGGGAAATGAGTAAAACGCACTATTGCCGCGCGGCGCCTCGACGAAGACAGTTGGGGGGCACCAATGCCCGGCTATCTCTGCGGAGTCGACATCGGGGGGACCTTCACCGACTGCGTTGTGGTGGACGAGTCGGGGTTGGTCGTCACCACCAAGGCGCCGTCGACGCCGCACGACTTCTCGCTCGGGATGATGGCGGCGCTCGAGGAGTCGGCGCTCAAGCTCGGCTTGTCCCTGCCGGTTCTCGCTCGCTCGATCGCGCGCCTCTGCCACGGCACGACGGTCGGGACGAACGCGATCATTCAGCACCGGGGCGCGCGGGTGGGGCTGATCACCACCCGCGGTCACAACGACGTGATCCACATGATGCGGGGCTCGCGCGGGATCACCGGTCGCGACATCCGGCGGGTGGTGCACTTTCCGGAGAGCAGGAAGCCGGACCCCATCGTGCCGAAGCGCCTCATCGAGGGTGTCTCCGAGCGCGTGGACTGCTTCGGCAACGTGATCGTGGCGCTGAACGAGGAGGAAGTGGAGGCGGCCGTGCGCCGTCTCCTCGAGCGGGGCGTGGACGCGATCGCGGTCTGCTTCCTCTGGTCCTTCAAGTACCCGCACCACGAGGCGCGCGTGAAGGAGATCGTGCAGGCGCGGGCCCCCGACGTGTTCGTGACCTGCTCCCACGAGCTCACGCCGAAGTGGGGCGAGTACGAGCGTACGACGGCCGTGGCGCTCAACGCCTACATCGGACCGGTCACCTCCGGCTACGTCCGCGCGATCGACCGCACGCTCGCCGCGCTCGGCTACGCCCACCCGCTCCAGATGACCCAGTGCGGCGGCGGCACCATCTCGGCGGCGCGCGCGGCGGAGGCGCCCCTCCTGACGCTCGACTCGGGGCCGGTGTCCGGGGTGACGGCGTCGAAGTACCTCGGGGACCTCATGGGCTACGCGAACGTCATCACCACCGACATGGGCGGGACCTCCTTCGACGTCGGGGTGATCCACGACGGCGTCCCCGCCTTCTCGTACCTGAGCCTCGTCAACCAGTACGAGTACTTCCTGCCCAAGGTCGACATCCAGACGATCGGCAGCGGCGGCGGGAGCCTCGCCTGGGTCGACGAGGTGACCGGCACGCTGCGCGTGGGCCCGCAGAGCGCGGGCGCCGTGCCCGGTCCGGTGTGCTACGGCAAGGGGGGCGAGGTCCCGACCGTGACCGATGCCGACCTCGTCATCGGCTATCTCAACCCCGGCAACTTCGCGGGCGGCACGATCACGCTCGACCGCGCCAAGGCCGCGCAGGCGATCCAGACGCTCGCCGACCGGCTGGGGATGGGACTCTACGAGTGCGCGGCGGGTATCGCGACCATCGCCGAGTTCCAGATGGCGGACCTGATCCGGAAGGTCACCATCGAGAAAGGGTTCGATCCACGCGAGTTCGTCCTCTTCGCCTTCGGCGGCGCCGGTCCGACGCACGCGGGCGTGTTCGCGCGGGAGCTGGACGTCCAGAAGGTTGTCGTGCCGCAGAAGGAGACGGCCGCGGTGTGGTGCGCGTTCGGCGCGGCGGCGGCGGACGTCCTCCACGTCCACGAGCAGGTGGACATCATGGCGTCCCCCTTCGATCTCGGTCACGTCAACGCCCGCCTGGCCGCGCTCGCCGGCCAGGGACGCCAGCGGCTCCTCCGGGAAGGCGTCGAGCCCGACCGGCACGAGCTCCGGTTCTCGCTCGACGTGCGCCACCGCGGCCAGATCAACGAGGTCGAGGTGGGCATCGCGAGGGGAACGCTCGGCGGCGAAGACCTCGACGCGCTGCGGGGGGACTTCTTCACCCGCTACGAGCTCTTGTACGGGCGCGGCTCGTCCTTCCCGGGGGCGCGGCTTGAGATCGTCACCTTCCGGTGCCGGGCGACGGCGGTGACACCGAAGCCGCAGCTCCGGCCTGCCGCCACGCTCGAGGACGGCGTGGCGGCGGGCGCCCGTACCGGCTCGCGCGCCGTCTGGTGGGCAGAGCGGAAGGAATGTGTTGACACGCCCGTGTACGACGGACAGGCGCTGCGCCCGGGGAACCGGATCACGGGACCGGCCGTGATCGAGACCCCGGACACCACCGTGGTGGTCCATCCCGGGCAGTCCATGCGGGTCGACCGCTTCGGCAACTTCGAGATCGCCCTGCGCGCGTGAGCAGGAGAGACGGATGCCCCGCATCAGCGAGATGACCGGGACGGTGTTCGACGGCGTGAGCTACCCGTACGTCCCGCCGAAGACGCTCCGCATCTCGCCGGGCCTCGCGCTTCACCGGGGCGGGCGCGGCGACCTCGATCCGGTGACCTACGAGGTGATCCGCCACAGCCTCTGGCACATCAACGAGGAGCACGGCGCCACGATCCAGCGCATCTCCGGCTCGCCGGTCGCCATGTACGCCCTCGACTTGAACCCGTCGATCATGACGGAGGACGCCGAGTTCGTCTACTTCGGGCCGTACATGCAGTACATGTCCGGCGTCGCCGACACGCAGGTGAAGTGGGTCCTCGAGCACCGGAGCGAGAATCCCGGCATCGCCGACGGCGACATGTTCCTCGCCAACGATCCCTGGGTGGGCGCCGCGCACCAGATGGATGTGATGCTGATCTGCCCGGTCTTCCACGAGGGCGAGCTGTTCTGCTGGGTCACCAACTGTCTCCACCAGTACGACATCGGCGGGATCACGCCGTCGAGCTTCTGTCCATCGGCGCGGGACTCGTTCGACGAGGGGATCCTCATCCCGCCGATCAAGATCATCGAGGGCGGCCGGATCCGGAAGGACATCGAGGATCTCTACCTCCGGTCCTCGCGGAAGCCCGAGATGGTGGCGCTCGACTTCCGCGCGCAGATGGCCGGCAACACGACGGCCCGCGAGCGCATCCGGCGCCTCATCGAGCGGTACGGCGCGGAGACGGTGAAGGGGGTGATGCGGCGGATCGTGGACAACGCCGAGACCGCCTTCCTCGAGAAGATGCGGCGGCTGCCCGATGGTGTCTGGCGGGAGCGGACCTACGTGGAGTGTGCGAGCCCGGGCGACCGGCGCACGCATCGCGTAATCCTGACCCTCACCAAGCGTGGCGACACGCTCCGGTTCGAGAACGAGGGCACGGCGCCGCAGGATGGGGCGATGAACGCCACGTACTCCGGCTGGCGCGGGTCCATCATGGTGGCGCTGAACGAGCTGCTCTGCTGGGAGCAGTACTTCGCGATCGGCGGGGCGCTCCGTCACGTCGACTTCGACCCGACCCCCGGCACCTTCACCTGCGCGCTGCACCCGGCCTCGGTGTCCACGGCGCCCGTGCAGGCCATGGAGATCTCGCTCTACCCCGCCTACAACGCGATCTCCAAGATGATCCACGCCGATCCCGAGATGCGCCGGGACATCGTCGCGATCGGCGGGACGAGCCAGTGGCCGGCCACGATCTTCCGCGGGATCGACCAGTGGGGCGAGCGCTACGGCTACGTGCTCATCGACCCGATCTGCGGCGCCATCGGCGCCTTCTCGACCGGCGACGGCATCTCCACCGGGGGCCAGGCGCGCACGCCGATCTGCAAGATGCCGAACATCGAGCACACGGAGCAAAGCTTCCCGCTCCTGTTCCTGTACCGGCGAGAGCTCACCGACTCCGGCGGCGCCGGGAAGTACCGGGGCGGGCTGTCGGGCGTGAGCTGCTTCGTCCCCCACGGGACCGACCAGATCACCCACGACACCCTCGCCTCGGGGTGCGCCATCCCCACCTCGATCGGGATGATGGGCGGTTACCCCTCGACGACCAACGGCTACACCTTCCTCCGGGACAGCGACATCCTGGACCGTTTCGCGCGCGCGCGGATGCCCGAGGACGCCGGAGAGATCGCCGGCGAGCGCGTGACGCTCGGCCTGCGCCAGGAGAACTTCGCGCAGATGCCGCGCGACGTCTACGCCGTCTGGTGGTGCGGCGGCGGCGGGTTCGGCGACCCGATGGCGCGGGATGTGACGCTGGTCGAGAAGGACGTCGAGGACCTGGCGGTGTCCGTCGAGAGCGCCCGCGCGATCTACGGCGTCGTGGTCGATCCGTCGACGCTACGGGCGGACCTCACGGCCTCCCACGCGCTCCGGGAAGGGGTTCGCCGCGCGCGCGTCGCGCGCCACGGACGTCCCGCGGCGCGGCGGGATGGAGACACCCTCCTGGCCGTCACCGACGCGCTGGTGGCGAAGGCGGACGCGCGCGGCCCCTTCATGGCGTGCGCGACGTGCGGCGCCTGGCTGGGCGGCCTGCGCGAGAACTACAAGGCCGGCTGCATCCGGGAGGAGCACCCGATCGAGCGCTCGAACCCGCTCGTCGGTGAGCCGGGCCGCTTCATCGACGACCGGGTGGTCTTCCGGCAGTTCTTCTGTCCAGGCTGCGGCAGGCTCGTCGAGAACGAGGTGGCGGTGGAGGGCGAGCCGCTGCTGCACGACATCGAACTTGATCTCTGAGGCGGGCGCCGCCGTCCGCCGGGCCTTCGACCGGACGGCCGAGGTCGCCAACGGCCTCGGCTCGGCGTGGATCCTCGGCCTGATGTTCCTGATCGTCGGCGACGTCCTCGGTCGCGCCCTGAGCGGGGCGATCTTCCGGCTGACGGGCGTCGCCGTCAACCTCGCCATCCAGGGCACGCCCGAGCTGGTCAAGCTCTCCATCGTGGGGATCGTGTTCCTCCAGGTGGCCCACACCCTCCGCCACGGCCGCCACGTGCGTTCGACGCTCCTTGTCGACCGGCTCCGGCCGTGGCTGCGCGAGGCGCTGACGCTGGTCGCGCACCTGGTGGGCGCGGCGCTCTGCGCCCTGATCGTGTGGTCGAGCTGGGACAACATGGTGCGGGGCTGGCGGATCGGCGAGTTCGAGGGCGAGGGCGCCCTCCGCGTGCCGGTCGCGCCCAGCCGGACGATCGTCATTGTCGGGACGTCGCTCCTCGGTCTGCAGTTCGCCCGCCTCGCCCTCGGCAACCTGCGCAGCCTGGTGTCGCACGCGGGAAGGACCCGGTGGACTCGAGCCTGATCGGCGTCGTCATGGTGGGGCTCCTCGTGGCCACCATCCTGCTGGGCGTCCACGTGGGCGTCGCCCTCGGCGCGCTCTCCTTCCTCGGCGTCTGGTGGGTCAAGGGCAGCTTTGCCGTCGCGCTCAAGCTCCTCGGGATCGCGGCCTTCGGCGCGGTCTCCGACTACGTGTTCGGCGTGCTCCCGCTGTTCGTGCTCATGGGCCTCCTCTCCGCGGTGTCCGGGGTCACCGGCGACCTCTACGACGCCGCCAACGTGCTGATGCCCCGCGTGCGCGGGCGCCTCGCCATCGCCACCGTGCTGGCCAACGCCGTCTTCGCGGCGATCACCGGCGTGAGCGTGGCGTCGGCGGCCATCTTCAGCAAGGTCGCCCTGCCCGAGATGCTGCGGCTCGGCTACGAGAAGAAGTTCGCGCTCGGGACGGTGGGGGGCAGCTCGGTGCTCGGGATGCTGATCCCGCCGAGCGTCCTCTTCATCATCTACGGGATCCTGGCGGAGGAGTCGATCGGCAAGCTCTTCCTCGCCGGGATCGTGCCGGGGTTGGTGCTGACCGCCGTCTACTCTGCCGGTATCTACGCCATGGTCTCCCGGAACCCGCGCCTGGTGGGGGGGGAGCGCGCGATGGCGCGCGCGGGGCGCGCGGACCGGCTGCGGATGCTCGTCCAGCTCTGGCCGACCGCCTCGCTGATCGCGCTGGTGCTGGGCGGCATCTACGGCGGGCTCTTCACCCCCACCGAGGCGGGCGCCATGGGCGCCTTCGGCGCCCTCTTGCTGGCGGTGCTCAAGCGCCAGCTCACGCTCCGCCGGCTGTGGGAAACGCTTCTCGAGACGGGCCACGCCACCGCCGCCATCTTCTTCCTCCTGATCGCCGCGTCCATGTACTCGCGGATGCTGACGCTCACAGGCCTGACGGCGCGATTCAGCCAGACGGTGATCGGGCTGGAGCTGCCCGCGCACGTGGTGATCGCGGTGTTCATGCTGGTCTTCCTCGCGCTCGGCACCATCCTGGACTCCACCTCGATCATGCTCGTCTCGATCCCGCTGATGCTGCCGGTCGTGCGGACGCTCGGCTTCGACGTGATCTGGTTCGGAGTGGTGAGCGTGGTGGCCGTCGAGACCGGTCTCCTCACGCCGCCGTTCGGGATGGTGGTCTTCGCCATGAAGGCCATCCTCGGCGACGCGGCGTCGCTGGAGGAGATCTTCGCGGGTACCATGCCGTTCATGGTCATGATGCTCATCGTGCTCGTCATCCTGATCCTCTTCCCTGTCCTGAGTACCTGGCTGCCCCGGCTGACGTGAGGGCCCGCATGGCGGACCCGCCAATCTTCGTGACTTCGTGACGACATGGAGGGCGAGATGAAGACAAAGGCGTTCTGGATCGCGCTCGGTGTGATCGCCGCTTGCCTCGTAGGCCCGGTCGCGTCGGCCCAGCAGAAGATCCCGCTCACGATCGGCTCCGGCCACCCCGCGGGCCCCGCCATCTGGGTGGGCACCGTCAAGGACTTCCTCGTCCCCGAGGTGAACCGCCGGCTCCAGCAGCGCGGCAACCGCTACCAGATCGACTGGCGCGAGGCCTATGGCGGCACGGTCGCCAAGCTCGAGGACGTGCTGGAGGCGATCGAGTCCGGCGTGCTCGACATGGGGCTCGTGGCCTACCCGTTCGAGCCGACGAAGCTCTTCCTCCACAACTTCAGCTACTACGTGCCGTTCGGCACTCCCGACCCTATGCAGGCCTACCGCGCCAGCCTGCGGCTGCACAAGCAGGTGCCGTATCTCTCCGAGGTCTTCGAGAAACAGTACAACCAGATCTTCCTCGCCACCACCGCCATCAACAACTACAACCTCGTGACCACGTTCCCCGTGAAGAAGGTCGAGGACCTCAAGGGACGCAAGATCGCGGCGGCGGGGCCGAATCTCCCGTGGGTGTCCTCGGTGGGCGCGATCCCCGTGCAGGGGAACCTGAACGAGGCGTACACGTCCCTCCAGTCCGGCCTGTACGAGGGCTGGGTGATGTTCGTCGACGCCACCTGGGGGTTCAAGCTGTACGAGGTCGCGCGCCACTACACGTTCACCAACTTCGGCGCGATCGTCGTCGCCGCCATCACCATCAACAAGGACTCCTGGGGAAAGCTGCCGGACGAGGTGCGCACGGTCCTGCGAGAGGTCTCCGAGGAGTACGGGCTGAAGCAGGTCGAGGCCGGGCTCAAGAAGCAGGAGCTCGGGCTCGAGGCCATGAAGCAGGCGGGCACGACCTTCCACACTCTCCCGTTCGTGGAGATCCAGAAGTGGGCCAACATGCTCCCCAACATCCCGCAGCAGAAGGCGGACGAGGCCAATGCGAAGGGGTGGCCGGGCACCGCGGTCATCCGCGGCTACATCGAGGGGCTCGAAGCCGAGGGCTTTAAGTTCCCGCGCCGCTGGACGGTGAAGTAGGCGGGGGAGACGATCCGCAACGGCCTGACACGAGCGCCGCAGCCCCGGGTGACGAGGCTTGCTCGCGCAGCACGCGCTTGAGCACCTTGCCTGAGGGGTTGCGCGGCAAGGTCTCGATGACGCGCACCTCGCGCGGGACCTTGAAGCGGGCCAGGCGCTCGCGGCAGAATTCCACCAGCTCCGCGGCTGAGGCCTGCTTCCCCTCGCGGAGGACGACGAAGGCCACGGGCACCTCGCCCCACCGAGGATCCGGCCGGCCCACCACCGAGGCCTCCAGCACCGCCGGGTGCTCGTAGAGGACGCGCTCCACCTCGGGCGAGGCGATGTTCTCGCCGCCGCTGATGATGAGGTCCTTCTTCCTGTCGGCGATGTAGAGGAAGCCGTCGGCATCCAGCCGCCCGATGTCCCCCGTGTGGAACCAACCGCCCCGGAAGGCCGCGGCCGTCGCGTCGTGATCCTTCCAGTAGCCCTTGAAGACCTTGGGGCCGCGCAGGACGATTTCGCCCAGCGCCTCGGCCGGCACCGGCCTGTCCTGCTCGTCCCAGATCTCGACCTCGAGGTGCAGACACGGCTTGCCCACCGACCCGAGCCGCTCCACCGTCTTCCGCTTGTCGAGGAAGGTGTCGCCGGATACGGTCTCGGTGAGCCCGTAGGCATCCGCGAACCAGGCGTTGGGGAAGGCGCGCACGAGCCGCTCGATGAGCGGCAGGGGCATCTTCTCACCGCCATCGATGATGAGCCGGACGCCGGAGAGGTCGCGCCGCTCGAGCGTCGGGTGCGCCAGGATCTGGGTCACCATGGACGGCGCCAGCCACACGTTGGTGATGCCGCGCCCCTCGAGGGCGTCCAGCACCGCCCCGGTCTCGAACTTCCGGTGGATCTCCACCGTGCCGCCCACGTAGAGCACGGTGGTGCTCGTGAGATCCAGCGCCCCCACGTGGTAGAGCGGCCCGCAGGCCAGTCCCTTGTCGGCACCCGTGAGCCCGAACTCCACCACATGCCCGATGTTCTTCCAGTACAGGTTCGCATGCGTGATCATCACGCCCTTGGGGCGCGCCGTGGTGCCCGAGGTGTACATGAGCCGGTGGAGGTCGTCTCCCTCCACGGCCGCGGGCGGGGGCGGGGAGCCGGCCGCGCGAAGGGCGTCGAAGCGCGTCCACCCCGCGGGGGCCTCGCCCACGGAGATGAAGGGCGCGCCGCCAAGCCGCGCCCGCGCGGTCTCGGCCAGCGGCACGAGCTCGGGCTCCGAGATCACCGCGGCGGCGCCGGCATGCTCGGCGATGTAGGCGACCTCCGCCCCCGCGAGCCGCCAGTTCAGCGGCATGACGACGGCGCCGAGGCGAGCCACCGCGAACATCGCCTCGATGAACTCCGGGCAATTGTAGAGGAGGAGAGCGACCACGTCCCCGCGTCCGATGCCGAGCGCGGCGAGTCCCGCCGCGGCCAGACCGGCGCGCCGGTCGAGCTCGGCGTAGCTGATCGTCTCGTCCCCCCATTCGAGGCAGGGACGATCGGGGAAGCGGTCGGCGTGATGGGCGAGGATGCCCGCCAGGTTGAAGGCGCTCATGTCAGGAGCTGGCCGCCGTCGATCACCAGCACCGAGCCCGTCATGAAGCGCGAGGCGTCGGAGGCGAGATAGACGATGGTCGGCCCCAGCTCCGCCGGGTCGCCGAGGCGGCGCAGGGGGATCGAGCGCTTGATGACCTCCTGGCCGGCGGGCGAGGCGAAGAAGGTTTCGTTCATCGGTGTCGCGAAGTAGCCGGGACAGAGCGCATTGACCTGCACGTTGTGGCGGGCCAGCTCGAGCGCCATCACTCGCGTGAGCTGGATGAGGCCCGCCTTGCTGGCGCAGTACGGAGCCAGCCGTGCCACGGCCCCGAGCCCGCCGATGGAGGCGATGTTGACGATGCGTCCACGCTTGCGCTCGATCATCCCGCGCGCTACCGCGCGGGCGCACAGCGCGGGCGCGCGCAGGTCCACGGCGAGCACCTCGTCCCAGTCCTCGGCCGTCAGATCCACGAACCGCTTCTCCGCACCCGAGATCCCGGCATTGTTCACGAGGACGTCGATCCTGCCGAAGGCCGTCTCCGCCGCCGCCACCATCGCCTCGATGGCCCGGGGCTCGCGCATGTCGGCCCTGAAGATCTCGGCGCGCACGCCGTGGCGCCGCGCATCCTCCGCCGTCCGATCGAGATCCGCCTGGCTGCGGGCCGCCAGCGCGAGATCGGCGCCGGCCTCGGCCAGCGCCA
>Ga0209640_10006643_pt1 | contig 10111 bp, 10 predicted proteins | sample RifCSP10_1_FD_184018 | JGI IMG/M metagenome (GOLD analysis project Ga0209640, IMG submission 184018) | Soil microbial communities from Rifle, Colorado - Rifle CSP2_sed 10_1 (SPAdes) (version 2) | ecosystem: Environmental > Terrestrial > Deep subsurface > Rock core/Sediment | place: Rifle... | reverse complement strand
ACAGATCCATTGACGCCATCGCTTTTAATATCACTGATGAAGACTGGCCGGAAGCCACCGGCAGGGTGCAGACCGTCTATAAACTGGACATCAATGAATTTGCCGGCCGCCGGCAACTGCAACTGGTGGTGGATTACATATCACCAATTGAATGATTTTTTGTTATTCTGATTCAACATGATAAAAACCATGCCAGTCTTCAATGGTTAGCAGTAATTTTAGTCAAGTTGTCACTTGACAACTTAGTATAATCTTCCTAGCATGGAGAGCAGAACTTGAGGAAAAAACACCCCAATAAAGAGATTGAAGCAGTTCTTTGTTACGCAGAATCAAAGGGTTGGCAGGTAGTGGAGCGGCAAGGACATGCCTGGGGCAGTTTACGTTGCCCGCAGAATAAAGACGATTGCCGGTGTGGATTATTCTGTCAGATGTCAATATGGAGCACACCCGGAAACCCGGAGGCACATGCCAGACAATTACGGCAAAAAGTTGACGGGTGTATCTACAATCAAGGTAGTTCAAATGAACAAATATGAATTTACACTGACCTTTTCCCTGCCGGATACGCAGGATGATCCGGAACGTTATCTCGATGCCTTGTATGAAGCAGGTTGTGATGACGCACTTATTGGAACCGGACAGGTGGGCAGTATCGCCCTTGAGTTTGTGCGCGAGGCAGAATCAGCGGCTGCTGCGGTCAACTCCGCCATTGCCAATGTGAAGGAGGCAATCCCGGGTGCTGAATTGATTGAAGTGAAACCTGACCTGGTTGGGCTTACGGATGTGGCAGAGATATTACAATGCTCCAGACAGAATATACGCAAGTATATGGTTGGATATGTTGATTTTCCTAAACCGGTTTATACCGGCACTGCTTCGCTGTGGCATCTTTGGGAATTGGCAAGTTTTAAGAAATTTAATTTTCCCCAGACCATCGCTGAACTGTCAAGAACCACATTCGAGATCAACCTGAATATACAACAGCATCGATATAAAATAGCGGATAAGGACAACAAGCAGAATCAAGAAATCGCAGGTTAAATTGGTTCTTCTCATTTTCTGATTCTCAGCCTGTGTTAATAATCCCGGTGTATTTCGTGCTCTCTGTGCTTAATGCGGTTAGAAATAATACTTAACGGATTTTCTGCTTCCGATTACAATGTGCCCTCCACAAATTTATCAGAGAAAATTACCTGCCATGTTTGAGATTAATCCTGTACTGAACCAGATCAAGGACCTGAAAGACCGAGTTTTCGAACTCAGGAGGTATCTTTGACTACGATAACAAGGCGGAACGGCTGGTAGAAGTAGAACACGAACTGGCCGAACCGAAGGTATGGGACAATCCTGAGCGTGCCCAGTCACTGGGCAAGGAACGCGCTTCGCTGGAACTTATCGTTGATTATATCCGTGAAATAGAAGAGGGATTACGCGATGCCTCGGAATTATTGTCCATTGCTGCCGAGGAAAAGGATGCTGACACAGTGCAGGCAGTCGCAAAGGACGTTGACAAATATGAAAAGAAAGTCGAGGAACTGGAGTTTCGCCGCATGTTTTCCGGTGAGATGGATGCCAATAATGCCTATCTTGATATTCAATCCGGTTCCGGCGGGACTGAAGCCCAGGACTGGGCCGAGATGTTATTGCGCATGTATCTGCGCTGGGGGGAACAGCATGATTTCGATACGGAATTGATCGAAGTGTCTCCCGGCGAAGTTGCCGGCATCAAAAGTGCGACGATTAAATATGCCGGGGATTATGCTTACGGCTGGCTACGCACGGAAACTGGCGTGCACCGGCTCGTGCGTAAATCCCCTTTTGATTCCAACAACCGCCGGCATACTTCGTTTGCCTCGGTGTTTGTATCACCGGAAGTTGATGAGACGATTGATATCGAAATTAACCCGGCTGATCTGCGTATTGATACCTACCGATCCAGCGGGGCAGGCGGGCAGCACGTCAACAAGACCGATTCAGCAGTGCGTATTACTCATAACCCGTCGGGTATCGTTGTACAATGTCAAAACCAGCGCTCGCAACACAAAAACAGGGACCAGGCCATGAGCCAGTTGCGTGCCAAGCTGTATGAGCTTGAAATGCTGAAACGCAACGCAGCGAAACAGGCGCAAGAAGATGCCAAGGCCGATATCGGCTGGGGTAGCCAGATCCGATCTTATGTGCTGGATCAGGCGCGCATCAAGGACCTGCGCACCGGTGTTGAGACGGGGAATACACAGGCAGTACTGGATGGTGATCTGGATAAATTTATAGAAGCAAGTTTGAAGAGTGGACTTTAAATAATGTCAGACAACGAAAATAATAATGACAATGATCTCATTGCGCAGCGTCGTGCGCATTTGCAGAAATTGCGAGAAAAAGGCAATGCCTACCCGAATCATTTCCGGCGCAGTGCCCTGGCGGCAGAGTTACTTGCTGAATATACAGGCAATGATCAAGCGGAACTTGAGCAACTGGCGGTCAAAGTCAAGATTGCCGGCCGCTTGATGACACGCAGAGTAATGGGCAAGGCAGCATTTGCGCACATGCAGGACATGTCCGGCCGGATACAGATCTATGTGAAACGTGATGATCTACCTGCAGGACAGTATGACGATTTCAAGCAATGGGATCTGGGTGATATCCTTGGTGCAGAAGGGATATTGTTTAAAACAAAAACCGGCGAACTTTCTGTACATGTTAATCACGTCGAGCTGCTGGCAAAATCCCTGCGCCCGTTACCGGAAAAATATCATGGCCTGAGTGACCATGAAATCCGTTACCGGCAGCGTTATCTGGATTTAATCACCAACGAAGAAACACGCCGTACTTTTGCCATCCGTTCAAAGACGATTGATTTTATCCGCAACTATCTCAGGGACACGGGATTTATCGAGGTAGAAACACCCATGTTGCAGGTAATTCCAGGTGGTGCCACCGCACGTCCGTTCATTACTCATCACAATACCCTGGATATGCAAATGTATTTGCGTGTTGCGCCGGAGCTTTATCTGAAGCGTCTGGTTATAGGAGGAATGGAAAAGGTGTTCGAGATCAACCGCAGTTTCCGCAATGAAGGATTGTCGCCACGGCATAATCCCGAGTTCACGATGCTGGAATTTTACCAGGCCTATGCCGGTTACCGTGACCTCATGATATTGACGGAGGCCATGATAAAGAGCCTGGTGCAGGAAATCCTGGGTGATACAAAAATATGTTATCAGGGCGAAACCTGTGATCTGGGCCAGCCATTCGAGAACATGACTGTAAAAGAGGCTGTCCTGAAATTTAATCAGGGACTTCATGCAGGTGACCTTGAGTCACTAAAGTCATTGTGCGCTGTTGCCCGCAATCTCGATATTCCTGTTGAAAATAATTACAGTCCCGGCAAGGTTTTGATCGAGATATTTGAGAAGACGGTGGAATCCAATCTCAAACAGCCTGTTTTTATTACCGCCTATCCAACCGAGGTATCACCACTGGCCCGAAGATCGGATACCGATCCTGACGTGACTGACCGGTTTGAGTTATTTATCGGTGGGCGCGAGATAGCCAATGGTTTCTCCGAACTGAACGATCCGGATGACCAGGCAGAGCGTTTCCGTAAACAGGTAGAGGACAAGGAATCCGGTAATTATGAAGCAATGCACTATGATGCCGATTACATTACAGCGCTGGAATATGGCATGCCACCTGCGGCCGGCGAAGGTATCGGCATAGACCGGCTGGTCATGTTGCTGACTGATTCTCCCTCCATACGGGATGTAATACTGTTTCCCCACATGCGCCCCAAATAAGTGCATGAATATTCCCTGGTGATTGAAACAATTGCAGTTGATGTGAGTCTATAGGCAAGTGTTAAATATATTAATGTAACAGTTACTATGCTCGTATCTGTTAAATTAATAATTAAATAGAGGGAAGCACTTATGTTCCCTTACCATGGTTTTAACCGGGCCAGAAATGGCTTTTTTTCTAAAATCCCAGGAGGAATCCTCAAATGAACAAGAAGACATTAATACCCATTGCAGCTGCCCTAGGTACCACCTTTGTTGTATCCCTGGCCGCGAGCCCGGTGGTACTGGCTGCAGAAAATCCGTTTGCACTGAATGACCTGTCCCGCGGCTACATGGTTGCCGAAGAAGGCTCATGCGGTGAAAAGAAAGAAGCTGAAGGCAATTGTGGTGAAGAAAAGGAAGGCGAAGGTCACTGCGGTGAAGAAAAGGGTGATCATGAAGGCAAGTGTGGTGGAATGAAAGAAGGCGAAGGCAAGTGCGGCGAGAGCAAGTAATCGTCTGAACGCATATTTTGTATGGTTATTTCGTAAAGGATTATATCTGGAACATTTGTCCTGTAACAAGTACCGGGAGTATGCGTCCAAGATCTGCGGTATTCCTTCAGTGGCCTGCCGCAGATCTTTTTTATAGTGTTAATAATCATTTCTGGAGGAAATTTAAATGAGCAAGAAGACATTAATACCCATTGCAGCTGCCCTGGGTACCACCTTTGTTGTATCCCTGGCTGCGAGTCCGGTGGTACTGGCTGCAGATAATCCGTTTGCACTGAATGACCTGTCCAGTGGCTACATGGTAGCCGAAGAAGGTAATTGTGGTGAAGAAAAGGACGCTGAAGGCAAGTGTGGTGAAGAGAAGGAAGGCGAAGGCAAGTGTGGTGAGAATAAAGACACCTCCGCTGAAGGTAAATGCGGTGAAGGCAAGTGCGGCGAGAAGAGAAAAACGCATGAAGGTAAATGCGGCGAAGGCAAGTGCGGCGAGAATAAGTAAGCGCAAAAGCGCCTACAGCATTTAAGCACTGCATCATGCACCTGAACAACAGCAAATATCCAGTAACAGGTGCCGGTTTGGGTCTGCGGCGGGCCTTTATAAGCTCGCTTGCAGATCAATTTCCTTCCCAGGTCGATTTCATGGAAGTGGCCCCGGAGAACTGGATCGATGTCGGTGGCCGTTACGGTCATTTGTTCCGGGCAATCGCTGAACGAATTCCCGTTGTCTGTCATGGCCTCTCGCTGAATCTGGGTGGTCCCGCACCGCTGGATGAGGCATTTCTGCACAAGGTCAGGCAATTTCTGGATACCCATAACATCCGTTGTTACAGCGAACACCTGAGTTATTGCGCAGATGATGGTCATCTCTATGACCTCATGCCCATCCCGTTTACTGAAGATGCCGTGCACTATGTTGCAGATCGCATCCGGCGTACACAGGACATCATCGGGCGGCGCATGGCGATTGAGAATGTTTCCTACTATGCAGCACCCGGCCAGGAGATGCCGGAAATCGAATTCATCAATGCCATTCTCGAAGAAGCGGATTGTTATCTGCATCTCGATATCAATAATATCTATGTCAACAGCATCAACCATCGTTATGATGCAGAAACCTTTCTGCTGTCCTTACCTGGTGAGCGCATCGCCTATGCCCATATTGCCGGGCATTACGTAGAAGCCGAGGATCTGCGCATAGACACTCACGGCTCCGATGTGATCGATCCGGTCTGGGACTTGCTGGCAAAGGCCTATGCACATTTCGGTGTGTTTCCGACCCTGCTCGAACGTGACTTCAATATCCCGCCGCTGGAAATCCTTCTGAAAGAAGTTGAACAGATTTCCAGTATGCAGCGGAAGTATCAAAAGGAAACAAAAGGCCATCATGTCCGCCACGCCTAAACCCCGTTTCCAGGAGATCCAGTACGGATTCACCCGGCATATCCGTGATCCGGAAAATCAACCGGCCCCACCGGACATTGAAGACCGTCGCATGGAGATCTACCGCGGACTGTTGTACCGTAATGTAGAAGGATTTATTGCCAACAGTTTTCCGGTACTGCGCAGGATCACGCCGGATGATCGCTGGCATGTGATGATCCACGACTATTTCAAACGTCACCAGGCGCACACCCCGTTATTCCCGAAGATGCCGCAGGAATTCCTGCAATATCTGGAACAGGAACGCGATGCGGAAGATGATCCACCCTTCCTGCTGGAACTGGCCCATTATGAATGGATAGAACTCGCGGTCTCGCTGGATACCCGGGACATCAGTTGGACAGGTATCAATCCGGCCGGTGATTTACTGGAAGGCATACCGGTCATGAGCCCGCTGGCCTTGCCATTGAGCTACCAATTCCCTGTCCATACCATCAGTCCGGAGTTCCAGCCACAGGAAACGCTTGGCCAACCAACCTACATCGTGGTCTATCGTGACCGACATCATAAGGTGGGTTTTACCGAACTGAACGCGGTTTCCGCCCGTCTGCTGGAAATGATCCGGATGGATACCGGCCAGACTGGCCACAGACTTCTTGAAAGCATTGCAGCAGAACTCAAACACCCCAACCCTGGAGTCGTGATCAGGGGTGGTCTTGAAACTATGCAGAATCTCTTACAGAAAGATATCCTGCTCGGCGTAAAATTAGCCAATCAGGCAGGAAGATTCCAGTAATAATCTGATATTGATCATCAGACGGGGGTACAGTCCATGATATCGGATCAATTCCAGAGTTTTGTATTTACCACCCTTGAGTTCATGGTGGCGTTGTTTGTATTTATGATCGGGGTTGCGGTTATTGTGGTTATCATTGTCTATATACTCGACGTCAGCCAGACCAAACAGGCGATAAGACGTAATTACCCCGTTGTCGGTCATTTCCGTTATTTCTTCGAAAAGCTGGGCGAATTTTTCCGCCAGTATTTCTTCGCCATGGATCGGGAAGAGATGCCATTCAACCGGGCGCAACGATCCTGGGTCTACCGCGCTGCAAAAAACCTCGATAACACCATTGCCTTTGGCTCTACCCGCGATCTGAGGGTGCCCGGGACAGTACTGTTCGTCAACTGCCCATTCCCCACGCTGGGTATAGATGCAGTCGCACCGGAGCTGGTCACAGTTGGACCTGATTGCAGGAAACCCTATACCACATCCTCTTTCTTCAATATTTCCGCCATGAGTTTTGGCGCCATCTCGAAACCTGCCGTACTCGCATTGTCCAACGGGGCACGCCTGGCTGGTTGCTGGATGAATACGGGTGAAGGTGGATTATCTCACTATCATCTTGAAGGTGGAGCAGACCTTGTTTTTCAGATGGGAACCGCAAAATACGGCGTGCGTGATCTGGAAGGACATCTCTGTGATAACAAATTGCGGGAACTGGCCAGTCATCCGCAGATTAAAATGTTTGAGATCAAATTAAGCCAGGGTGCCAAACCAGGCAAGGGCGGTATCCTGCCGGGTGGCAAGGTAACAGAAGAGATTGCACACATACGCGGCATCCAGGCGGGCAAGGATTCCATCAGCCCGAACCGTTTTCCGGAGATTGCCAACAACCAGCAACTGCTGGACATGATCGAACACATTCGTAGCGTGACTGGCCTGCCGATCGGTTACAAGGCAGTGATAGGTTCTTCTGTCTGGTTAGATGAACTGTTCACCGAAATAAACAAACGTGGTATAGAGAGTGCACCCGATTTTATTACTGTTGACAGCGCCGAAGGCGGTTCGGGTGCCGCACCCATGCCATTGATGGATGATATGGGACTGCCGTTACGTGAAAGCCTTCCCATACTGGTCGATAAATTGAATGAGCATGGTCTGCGCGACCGGGTCAAGGTCGTTGCCTCCGGAAAACTCGTCACGCCCGCCGATGTGGCCTGGGCACTTTGTATCGGTGCTGATTTTATCAATACCGCCCGTGGCTTCATGTTTGCCCTGGGTTGTATACAGGCATTGCAATGTAATAAAAATACCTGTCCGACGGGTATTACAACCCATAACAAGAAACTGCAACACGGACTGGTACCTGAGGAAAAGGCAGTGCGGGTGATGCACTATCAGAAAAATATGGTCAAGGAGGTCGGGACACTTGCGCATTCCTGTGGCGTTGAAAGTCCGCGGCAGTTACGTCGTCATCATGCGCGGATAGTGACAGACAATGGTTTGTCCATAGCCCTGTACAAATTACATCCCGATGTGGTACCCAAATCGATGAAATCAGTTGCCTGAAAAAAGATTCAAGACTCAAAAAATCAGCTACAGCCATTTACCCATGGAGAACAGATGACAGCTTTAATCCGATTACTGAATTTTGCACAGGACATCCTTGACAAGGTCCGTGAACACCTCGCATTTATTGGCTCAGTACTGCTGCGTATTTATCTGGTACCGATCTTCTGGGTGGCGAGTAATAACAAGTGGAATCCGTTTGATAAAGACAGTTCATTGCAAAACACCATAGACTGGTTTGGCAATCCGGACTGGGGGCTTGGTTTACCCCTGCCGGCGCTTAACGCCTACATGGCCTGGTCGGCTGAATTTTTCGGGGCCATTCTGCTGGCACTGGGACTGGCCACACGCTGGATATGTATACCGTTGATGATCACCATGGTTGTGGCTGCTGTGACTGTTCATATCAATAACGGCTGGCAGGCCATTCACGATCCGATGAGCCCATATGCCTCGGCCAATGCCGGTGAAGCCATTGAACGTCTGGGACGTGCCAGGGATATTCTGAAAGAACATGGCAATTACAGCTGGCTGACCGAACATGGAAATTTTGTGGTCTCCAATAACGGCATTGAATGGGCAGCCACATATTTTATTATGCTGCTGGCCTTGTTTTTCCTTGGTGGAGGAAAATATATCAGTGTCGACTACTGGATTGCACGTCATTACCGTAAAACATGATTTGTCTTAAATCACATGGTATTGATACAGGGATGTATCGTACCCTGGTGATCATGTTTTTATGCTGAGCGTTAATGCTTTCCTGTTTTTCATGTTGCTGCTGCTGGTGGCTGCGCTCCTTGCCCCCCTCATTGAAAAGCTGAAAATCCCGTTCAGTATTTTCCTGATTTTACTGGGATACGGCAGTTCCGAGATCGCAACCAAAAACTTTGGCATTGATATTGGAATCAACTGGGAAAATTTCAGACCATTAATCATTCACTTTATATTGCCCATCCTGATTTTCCAGGCGGCGATCATGACGGATATCCGGGCACTCAAGGAAAATATCCTGCCTGTTTTTATGCTCGCATTGCCGCTATTACTGGTATCTGCCGGTATCATTGCCATCGGAGTCTATTACGGCATCGATCATCCCGCAGGTTTTCCCTGGATAGCCGCATTGTTGGCCGGGGCGATATTATCGGCCACTGATCCATCTGCAGTCCTGGCCCTGCTCGGAAAATATGGTGCTCCCAAACGTCTGATTCTCTTACTGGAAAGTGAGGGTTTGTTCAATGATGCCACATCCATTGTTTTATTCAGCATTTTACTGACTGTAGCATTGACCGGCAGTGAACAGGGTAATAACTGGATGACTGCCGGAATGCAGTTTCTGACTATTTTCTGTGGTGGCATAGCAGCGGGAGCGATAACAGGAGTGGTTGCCCATTTCATTATCAGGATCCATGATTCGGAATATATTCACATCCTGGTCACAATCATCAGTGCTTATATCTCGTTTATCCTTGCCCAGGATTTTCTCAATTTATCCGGTGTTATGGCGGTGTTGTCTACCGGTTTGACTGTCCGCATACTCAACCGGCAGATAGCAACAAGGCAATCCCAGAAATTTGTGGATGATTACTGGAGATTCACCGCCTCAGTAGCGGAGACATTAATTTTCCTGCTCGCCGGTGTCACAATCACGCTATCGATGTTTACCAATCAATGGCTGGCGATGCTGATAGGTATTGCAGCGTGCATTGTTGCGCGGACATTGATTATCTTTGGCAGCTTTCCCTTGTTTAATCTGGTATCGGTGGCCAACCCAATTTCGATGAAACAACAACTGGTACTGACATGGGGAGGGGTGAGGGGAACCATCACGCTGGCACTGGCATTGTCCCTGCCTCTCAGTCTGGATTACTGGTACACCATACAATCCATTGCCTATGGCGTGGTGCTGTTTACCCTGTTTGTACAGACCACGACCATGATCCCGCTGATAAAAAAACTGAATTTAAAAAACGGGCAATAATGCAGTTGGCTGAAATATCTGTATTACCTGAACAACAACCATGAGACGTAAATGATCAGCAGAATCAGAACCGGCACTACAATAATAAACACTTTGCGCGCACTGCCGATGATCT
>Ga0209640_10006642_pt1 | contig 10113 bp, 9 predicted proteins | sample RifCSP10_1_FD_184018 | JGI IMG/M metagenome (GOLD analysis project Ga0209640, IMG submission 184018) | Soil microbial communities from Rifle, Colorado - Rifle CSP2_sed 10_1 (SPAdes) (version 2) | ecosystem: Environmental > Terrestrial > Deep subsurface > Rock core/Sediment | place: Rifle... | reverse complement strand
AACCATGCTGAAAGAGTTTAAAGACTTTGCCATGAAGGGCAACGTGCTCGATATGGCGATCGGGGTGATTATCGGCGGCGCCTTCGGAAAGATCGTCTCCTCACTCGTCAGTGATGTGTTAATGCCGCCCCTTGGATTACTGGTGGGCGGCGTCGACTTCTCGAGTCTCTTCGTCACGCTGTCCGGGACGGCCCAACCGTCGCTCACGGCCGCCAAGGCGGCGGGAGCCCCCACCATCAATTACGGGGTCTTCCTGCAGGCGACCTTCGACTTCATCATTATCGCGTTCGTGATCTTTCTGTTGGTCAAGCAGGTCAACCGGTTCAAGAAGCCAGCGCCTCCGGCACCACCGCCAGGGCCGACCAACGAAGAAAAATTATTAATGGAGATCCGTGACGCTCTAAAAGGCCGCCACTAGAGCTGCTGTTGCCACGAGATTTCCCACGATGCGGGAGTAGGGAGACTCACGCACTAGATGACCCGCGCGATCAAGAAGGAGGAGAGCATCATGCAGATATCCAAAACCGCCATCCTCGCGACCAACGTGGTCGCTCTGGCAGGCTGTGCGAGTTGGGATAAGAGCCCCATTTGTCCTGACAGTCACGGATGGCAGGCTTGGTCTGACGTTCGTTGCACTCCCGAAAAGGATATGACCGACAATACAGCGAGGGATGCAGCCGCCCGTCTCGCGGCTCTCGAAAAAGAGCGTCAACGGTTGGCCGACGAACTGGCCGCGGCGCAGAAACAGAACGGCGCGCTCAGCAGCCGCGTGAGCGATCTGGAGCGACAGCTCGCTGCCGCGAAGCAGCGCAACGCGGATCTTGAGGCACAGCTCGCTGCGATGGGTGGCATGGCCGGCAACAAAAATAAACTCGCCGCCGAGCTGGCCGCTGCCAGACAGCGGATCGCGGATCTCGAAAAGCAGTTGGCGGATTGCGAAGCCCGCGTGGCCGACCTCCGAAGCCAGCTGGATCAGAGCAAGGGCAGCCTGGCCAAGGCCGAGGAGGATCTGCTGAAGGCTCTGCAACCGGAAATTTCCAAGGGCACGGTGTCGGTCCAGCAATCCGGCGATGCGCTCACGATCAATCTGGCCTCCAGCCTGCTGTTTGCTTCAGGACAAGACCAGCTGAAGGCCGGCGGAACCGATGCTTTGAAGCGCGTGGGCGGCGTCCTCAAAGACTTCCCTGAAAAGTAGGTGCATGTCGCGGGATACACCGACAACGTTGCGATCAAGGGTTTGTTGCAGAAGAAGTTCCCATCCAATTGACGGACCTCTCGTTTAGAAGAAACAGGCGGTCTGATCGAATTCTCCCGCAACCGTCTCTCCCGGAACCGTGGCCAAAATCCTGTAGTGTCCGAACCCCAATTCCTTGCCGAATGCTTCACCGATCAACACATTCTGCACATGCTAAAGTGGCCGCCCACTATCAGAGGAAGCGGAACAATCCAAAGCATTGAACAGGCGGCTAGGGGTAGGGCCTAGAAAGATCCGGCCGCAAACTGGGGCCTAGGGCCGGTAGCAGATCTTAGCTGAACTGATCCCACGTATCGCACTGTTTGATCGACCAAAACACCGCCTCTTTGAGTTTCTTCAACAGCACGTTCTCCGGATCGCGCATGGCTTGTAGTTTCTTGTCGAGATCGTAGAGCGGCTGGATTGATCGCTTATCCGGGATCTTGCCCAGCGACCAGGCCACTTCCGTGAGCACGGACCAGTCGGTCTTGGGATCCTTCAGCTTGGCGAGCAACGGCAACACGACTGAGGCATCCCCATGCAGTCCGCCGAGTTGGCCCAACGCCTTGGCTGCCGCGGCTTGCACCTCGAGATCCGGTGACGTATTCATGATCTCAACAAGCAGCGGAATGCCCTCTTTACCGAGACTACCCATTGCCCCAATCGCTTGCTTCGCCAAGTCACGATTCTTGAGCACCTCTTTCAGCTTCGGCAAGGCCTCGTCGGCTTGCATCTCGCCTAACAGAGAAATAATTTTGAACTTTCTAGCCTGGGACGTGTCTGATAAATCGAGCAACTTCAAAAGGCGCTCCGGCTGACCCCATTCAGCGGCCAGCAACAGGGGAAACTCGTATTTCTCGAGTACGTCCCTCAATTTGCCCATGGCATAGGTTCCCGGATCTTCCGCGTTAGCCGATTGCGCGGCTTGTCCCGCATCTTCAAACTCGGTTCGGACCTCTTTCTGCCATTTGACCTTCATGTCACCGAGGAGATAGGTCATCTGACAGGCGGGGCCCTTCCACAGCCGAGACGGGGCATCGGGCAAATCCGCATCCCCTCCCGTAGTCGTCGTGCCTTCCCATGTTTTTCGCTGTTCGCATTTTACTTTGAACACAGCGTCATGCGGTGTATCGGCTTCGCGCACGACCGTGTATCCCAATTCACCCATCCGGCGAGCTACGAGTTCGGCAAGCGGAACAGCGTCAGCAGCGCCCTTATCCGTCAGTGCAATCGCGTCGATGCGCACGATTTGAATCTTATCCAGCAGCGCTTTCTGCTCCGGCGTGAAATAGTCCCGGTAGGCCCATGCAGGAGGAGAGGAAAGTGCCACAAAACTGAAAGCCAGAGTTGAGAGCAGTAGCGCCACGCGCATCGTGCACCTCCTAACCGGTATGCTGGCGATAAATTACGTATGCTGCCTGATTATACCCGTCAATGAAGGCTGGGGCTACCTTAGCCCGTATCATTCACGAAGGCTTCTACTGCAACCGCCGATGTTTGGGCGTGGGGCCAGAGGCTAGGGGTGACCAGAAGGAATGTCTTCCCTCTCGCCTCGTGCCCTTCGCCTGGCTTCCAAGCGATCTCGCGACGGCATTCATGAGTAATCCGGGTTAGAAATGGATGCTAACCCTCCCATGGGCACGCAAGTGAACACACTTCCATCCCCGCAAGAGTATGGGTTGACAGTGGGATACATCCAACGGTACAAAATACCAGCAGGAACATGTATTTTCGGTTGTTTGCTTATCGTGCTGGAGTCGGCTCCTACAGACCCCACCATGCGAGAGTGGCGGAACTGGCAGACGCGCGAGACTTAGGATCTCGTGGGTAACCGTGGGGGTTCAAGTCCCCCCTCTCGCACCAGACCACGACCGGGCGGCCGGCGATGGCTCGGCAGCCCGCGCACGGCTTCGTACAAAGAAAAGGGTTCGCACCAGCTATGAAAATGGAAGTCACTGAACTAGGACCAATGAAACGCGTCCTCAAGATTGAGGTGCCGGCCGATGAGGTAACTCAACGGCTTGCCCGAGCCTACGTCGAGCTGAACCGCCAGGTCAACATTCCAGGATTTCGCCCCGGCAAGGCACCCTTGGCCTTGCTGGAAAAACGCTATGCTAAAACCGTGGAAGAGGACGTGATCCGGAGCCTCGTGCCGGACTTTTACGACAAGGCCGTCCGCCAAGCGGGGATTGTGCCGGTCGTTGTCGAAATTCCCCCGCTGGACCGGGTCAAGATTAAGAAGGACGAACCCTTTACCTTCACCGCAACCGTCGAGATCAAGCCGAACATCGAATTGCGGGACTATAAAGCGCCGAGTCCGATCTCGCTCAAGCCCGACAAACGCACCGTCACCGACGAACAGCTCGACCGAGGGCTTGAGGTCTTGCGCGAACAACAGGCGCGCCTGGAAGCCGCACCGGCCGGCCATACCATCGTGGACGGGGACTATATCGTGCTGGACGTGCACGGCACTCTCGATGGCGCACCGCTGGAAGGAACGAAAAAAGAAGGTCAACTCCACAAGGTCGGATCACATGCGTCCGTCTTGGGCTTGGAAATTGATTCGCATGTCGGGGGGAAGAAAGAGGGCGACGTGCTCGAAATATCCCAGCCGTACCCAGCCAGCCATCCCGATCCTCGCGTTGCCGGCAAGACGGTCGTATTTACGCTGACGGTCAAATCCGTCAAGGAAAAAAAGCTGCCGGCCCTGGACGATGAATTTGCCAAAGACTGTGGCCCCTACACCTCGCTTCAGGAAATCAAAGACAGACTGCGTGACGGGATGGAACAGGCGCTGAAACGAGAGATCGAAGACACCTATAAGGATACGATCATCAAACGGCTCGTGGAGACCCACCACTTCGATCTCCCGGAAACTCTGGTTAAGCGTGAGTTGGAGGCCATCATCCGCCAGCACATGCAGCAGCAACAGCGGAAGGGTGGCGCCCAGGAGTCGCCTGGCACGGAGGATCTCGCAAGCCTTCGCAAGGAGCATCGGGACGAAGCGGCACGACGCGTGAAGGTCAGTCTCCTATTAGAGGAGATCGCCGGGGAAGAAGGGCTGACGGTCACGCAAGACGATTTCAACGCCGAAATCATGCGGCTGGCATCGGAACTCAAAATGCCGGCTGCCGATCTTGTCAAGATGATCAAAGCCGGAGGACAAGAGTCCATTGATGACTTGCGCACCAGGATTTTGGCGGATAAAGCGTTGGATTTCGTTTACCGCAATGCGGTGATTCAGGGATAGTGCCGAGCGGTGCGGGCAACCTTGCATCGCTCCTTCAAGAGGCTCTAACGGGTTGCGGAAAACTCTGTGGGCACGCCGGAATTTCATTGGTCAGTAAGTTTGGAATAACAGGAGCACACCACGCGGGATGCTCAAAAAGGCCGTCCAGCAAGGCCGCAGCAAGCGAAGAGGCGAGGCGTACGCTTCGGTACGTTGAGCCTCTGAGCGATGCGAGAACGAAGCTGGCGGACTTTTTCAGCATCCTGCTAAGCGGAAAGGAACGACGTGCATGCTAGTTCCCATTGTTATCGAAACGACCAACCGAGGCGAACGCGCCTACGACATTTACTCTCGGCTCCTGAAAGACCGGATCATCTTCCTCGGCGCGCCGATCGACGACGTCTTTGCCAACCTGATTATTGCCCAGCTCTTGTTCCTCGAAGCGGAAGACCCTGAAAAAGACATCAATCTCTACGTCAACTCCCCCGGGGGAAGCGTCACCGCTGGATTGGGGATTTATGACACCATGCAGTATGTGAAACCTCCGATCAACACCATCTGCCTTGGCCAGGCCGCCAGCATGGGGGCATTTTTGCTCACCGCTGGAACCAAAGGCAAGCGATTCGCCCTGCCGAATGCGAGGATCATGATTCACCAGCCCATGGGCGGGTTTCAGGGACAAGCCACTGAAATCGACATCCATGCCAGAGAGATTTTGAAAATCCGCGAGCGACTCAATGAGATCATGGCCAAACATACCGGCCAACCTCTGGAGAAGATATCCCAAGACACCGAACGGGACTACTTCATGTCGGCAGAAGAAGCCAAGCGATACGGTCTCATCGACGAAGTCATCACACGGCCGCCGAAGCTCCTCAAGGCCGTCAGTGGCGACGCAGGAAAAGACGCGGCCAAGGACAAGTAACAGGGGAGGACGCATGGCGAAGCCGGATAAGATGGATCGACATCTCCGCTGCTCATTCTGTGGAAAGAGCCGCGACGAAGTCCGCAAATTGATTGCCGGGCCCACTGTCTACATCTGCGACGAATGCGTCAACCTCTGTAACGACATCATTGCCGAGGATTGGGAAGAAGCCAAAGAAGAGATTTCGTCGAAACTCAAAAAGCCGGTGGAAATCAAACACCATTTGGATCAATACATCGTAGGACAGGAGCGGGCCAAGAAAATTCTCTCGGTGGCCGTTCATAACCACTACAAGCGAATCTCGGCCAAGGACAAAGACGTTGACGACGTGCAACTCCAGAAGGGCAACATCCTCATGCTGGGGCCCACAGGTACCGGGAAAACGCTGTTGGCCCAGACCCTTGCGAAGTACTTGGACGTCCCCTTCACGCTGGCCGATGCCACGACGCTCACAGAAGCGGGGTACGTCGGCGAAGACGTGGAAAACATCATCCTCAAACTCCTGCAAGCAGCGGACTACGATGTCGAACGGGCCGAGCGGGGCATTGTCTACATCGATGAAATCGACAAGATCAGCCGCAAAAGCGACAGCCCGTCCATCACCCGCGACGTCTCGGGCGAAGGGGTGCAACAGGCGCTGCTCAAGCTCATCGAGGGAACCGTCGCCAACGTGCCGCCTCAAGGCGGGCGCAAGCATCCGCACCAAGAGTTTATTCAGGTCAATACGAGTAATATCCTGTTCATCTGCGGTGGAGCGTTCGTCGGGCTCGAACAAATTATCGAGCAACGCCTGAATCGGAAGGCGATGGGATTCGGAGCCGAAGTTCGCGGACGGAGCGAGATTCGACTTGGCGAACTGTTCGCGAAAGTTCAGCCTGAAGACTTTCTTAAATATGGCTTGATTCCGGAATTCGTCGGTCGGCTGCCAGTCGTAGCCACGTTGGATGAGCTGGATGAACGCGCCCTCATTCGAATCTTGACCGAGCCGAGAAACGCGCTCACGAAACAGTACGAGAAATTGCTTTCCTTTGAGAAGGTGAAGCTCAGGTTCACGGAAGGCGCGCTCGGGGCGATCGCACGGAAAGCGTTTCTCCAGAAAACTGGCGCTCGAGGATTGCGTGCCATCCTCGAAGACGTGATGCTGGACGTGATGTATGATGCTCCCTCCCAGAAGCAGATTAAAGAAGTCCTCCTCACCGAGGATGCCATCCTCGGCAAGCACCCTCCCATCCGAATCTTCGAACAAGACAAGGATGTGAAGACAGCCTAAGTCGTTATAACTGTAGCTTTTTTCGCGCGCCACACAGAATGTCTATTCAGAATCCTCCAGGCCAGGATCACCCTGGCCTGGTAGCTCCTTCACCACTTCCCTGCTCAAATACCTACAGCTCTCTGCTCCTTCTTCCTCCCTCTAACTTGTGGCGACGCTCATGCCTCTACGCTTTCCCTCGACAAGATGAAATGCTGCGCTATACTTGCGTTAGAGATTGAACGTGGAGGACCTGTGAAATATCCCGTGTCTTCAAGCCTTCGACACAAAGGGAAAGCCCTTGATCTTGACGCAACCCGTGAGTTGATCACCCTTATGGGGATCAACGGCGAACCCATGGGCACCCTGTCCTGGGACTTCGTCATCGACCAGATTCTGGCCTATCGTAAGCCCCTGGCGAGCCGCGAAACCAGGAATGAGCCACGCGTGACACTCACCTTCCGTGTCAAATACACAACCCCGGAAGGTCGACAGTTTGAAAGTCGTGCAGGCGGCATCGGCGGAGGTGGGCTCTTTATTGAAAGCCTGAGCCCGCTACCGGCCGGCACCAAGCTTGCGCTTGAATTTTCGCTACCGGAGCAGCCGCCAGAATGGTTGCCGGCAAAGGGTCTCGTCGCGTGGGTGTGCCCTAAAGCAGACCAATATACGTTTAGCCCTGGCATGGGGGTGCGCTTTACGGAAATTAACCCCGATATCCGTACCCGCGTGCTCGAACTGGTGAAATCCCTCCAGACCGTTGAGCAGTCGGTCTAGTGACTGTCCATCTGCCACCGAATTGTCCCACGTTCAATACAAGGACATGACCATGAAGTTTCCTGTGATCACGACGGAAGGGCATGAGGACAAAGTCCTTGAGATGAATGCCGACCAGGAAGTGGTCACGCTTCATGGCGCCACGGGAGAACTGCTCGGCGCCCTGTCTTGGGGAGCGATCATTGAACAGATTCTTGCCGGCGACGATGACGCGCGATTTGCCCATGCGCGCTCTCATCCGAGAGCCCCGCTCGCCGTGAAGGTTCGCTACACGACCCCGGAAGGCAAACAATTCGACAGCTTAACCGGCGGCATCGGTGCAGGCGGGTTGTTCATCGAAAGCAGCGCCCCGCTGGCTCCCGGGACCGAGCTATCCGTCGAGTTTGCACTGCCCGATCGTCCTTGGGAAAAACACAAGACCAAAGCGAAGGTCGCCTGGACCCGCAACAAGCCTGAACGGCATCTGCTGTTTCCTGGAATGGGCGTCCAATTTACCGACATTGACGAAAAAGCCCGCAAAGAGCTTGTTGAACTCGTCGATGCGTTGAATCGTTCCCGCCTAGCGACCTAAGTTCCCCGTTTTGCCCAGCGCCGCACCCCACTGTCAGCATCCTTCGCGACCGCCGTTTCAAGCGCGGCCCTCGTATCAAGATCACTGAGCATCCCCAGCCGATAGGCTGCTTCTGCTCGCACCCCAGGCGAGGGATCTTGGGCTAAACGCTCTCTGAGCCAAGAAGAGACCGCCGCCCCATCCCACTCCCCCACCGCCGCCACAATCCCCTGGCGAACCTCCGCATCGGAATCACGTCCTGCTGCGACGAGAGCAGAAATCGATTGGGACGAGTCGACTTGCAGCAATGCCCGCACCGCCGCTCTCCTAATCGCCACATCCGAAGATCGTAGCAACCCTACGACTGGCTGCAGCAATCGAGAACCTGGTTCGATGTCGCCGATCGCCATAACCGCCGCCTGCCGAACCGATTCGACAGGGTCCTCCAGCGCCTGCGTCAACAGGCCAACCACCCCATCGGTGGCTGTGGGTTTCAAGCGCCCCATGGCCAGCACCGACGCTTCGCGGACTATTGCTGCTGGATCCTGTAGAAGGGGAAGAACGGAGTCCACGGCTCGTGGGTCGCCGATCTTGCCCAGAGATTCTGCAGCCGTCCGCCGCACCTCGGGCCCCTCATCGTGAAGCAACTCCAGCAATAGCGAGACCGTGCGCTCCCTCGATGAAGATGGAGAATCCTGGACACAACCGGCAAGACCGAAAACTGCCAGGATGACTGAGTACCCTATGGTGCGAGAGGAAGTACGACGGAGCAGGGTCCAGACATCGGGCAGGCTGATGAAGACTGCACCACAGTTCACGCTTGTTTAGGAGGCTCTTCGTGCAAGGCAGGCAATTCTTTGGCCGCATCGATGGATTGCTGGAATTCCTTCTGAGCAGAATCCATCTCGGCTTGGATTGTCCGCATCTCAGGATCGACCGAATTTCGAACATCGGCAACGGCCTGCTTGAACGTCCGCACCACATCGCCAAGCCCTTCTCCCAAACTCTGCATATCCCTTGGGGAAATGCCGGCCGGCTGCGTGGCCTTCACCTTCATCGCCGCCTGCTGCGCCTGTACGCGGGCCACGGCATCCTTGTTAACAATGGCCGACGGGCGTTTGGCTACTGGTTTTGCCTGGGCGCCCGCAGGAAGAGGCGGGTACTGCGCCCGCATCATCGGCGTGGGAGCAGCCGCGCGTTCTTCCATCGTGGGAGGCTGCTGGCCCTGCCCCGTCGATTGGGCTGAGACTGACTGGGCTGCCGTGGAGTTCAATGGCCGAACTGGCTGTGGCGGAGCCGCCATGTTGTACAGCAAGGCGGCGGTGGTCCCGGGAGTCATTTCTGGCCCAGGCGTATAGGGTGCCGTGGGCTTCGGAGCGGCGGAAGCCTGTCCCGACGTCATCGCCGGTGCCGGTGCAGCCTGGACCGTCGATTGGACCTGCACGGGTGCCGGTTGATTCGCTTCGGGCGGTGCAGCAACCGGCGGGGGAATATCGTTGACTTCTTTTTTAAACCCTCTGAGCGCTTTGCCGACTCCCTCACCGATTTGCGGGAGCTTTCCCGCCCCGAAAATGATCAGGACAATGACGAGGATAATGATGAGTTCCGAGATCCCCATGCTACCAAACATGGCGTGGTTCCTTTTCCCTAGTTCCGGTAAATCGTCTGCCCTGCCTGTTTGAGAATCGTATCAACTCTATAGGGCGCTAGGAGGCACTGTCAAGGAAGGGACAGAGGGCTAGAAGAGCGGAACGATCTCGCCCTGCAACGGCAAACCGAACACCATCGCCTCGTGCTCAGCGAGGTACACGTCCAATTCACTCCTGATTCCAAACTCGCCTGGCAAGTAGATCCCTGGCTCAATAGAAAAGCAGGTTCTCGGCATCAGACGGCGGGTATCCTGCGTCTCCAAACCATCAATGTTGGCTCCGTTTCCATGAACTTCTTCGCCGATCGAATGGCCCGTGCGATGAATGAACCGATCGCCGTAGCCACCACGTTGGATGACCTGCCGGCAAGCTGCGTCCACTTCCCAACCGAATGGACGATGGCCGGCAGCTATTTCTGTCCGGACGAAGGTCAAGGCCGTGTCCCGTCCCTGCCGGACCAAATCGAAAATTTCACGGTGTTTCACCGGCACGGTCTGACCGAC
>Ga0209640_10006641_pt1 | contig 10113 bp, 6 predicted proteins | sample RifCSP10_1_FD_184018 | JGI IMG/M metagenome (GOLD analysis project Ga0209640, IMG submission 184018) | Soil microbial communities from Rifle, Colorado - Rifle CSP2_sed 10_1 (SPAdes) (version 2) | ecosystem: Environmental > Terrestrial > Deep subsurface > Rock core/Sediment | place: Rifle... | reverse complement strand
CTTGGGATCGCCGAGCACTTCCAGCTTGACCAATTGGTGGCCGCCCAGCAGTTCGCGCGCCAGGCGGCAGGTGCGGATGGCGTCATCCGCCGTGTAGCAGCCGGCGGTGTTGGGCAGGATGGTGTAGCGTTCCGGCGGCAGCACGTCGAGCAGGTTGGGTTCGTCGGGATTCTGGCCGATGTTGCTGCGGCGGATGGCCACGGTGACGATTTCCGCGCCGCTGGCTTCGACGGCCCGGCGTGTTTCGTCCATATCCTTGTATTTGCCCGTGCCGACCAGCAGCCGGGAGCGAAACTCGCGCCCCGCCATGATCAGCAAGTCGTCCGCCTGGCCGCCGCCGATGGCGTGGACGATTTCCACTACGTCGCCATTCTTGAGCGCTTGCCGGGAATAGTGGCCCTGCGGCACGATGGCGCGGTTGAGTTCCACCGCGATGCGCTTTTGGGCCAGATCCATGTGCGCGACGAGATCGGCCAGGGTGGCCTGGCTTTGTTCCAGGCGGACGGCGTTGCCGTTGACAATGATTTCCACGCCGGAATTCCCTCAGACTGCACGGCCGGCGCGGCGATCCCGGGCCGCCTGGGCCAGCTGACGCAGCAACAGGGCACTGTCTCCCCAGCCGATACAGGCGTCGGTGATGCTCTGCCCGTAAGTAAGATCGCTGCCGATCTTGTGGGGCTGGTTGCCCTCCACCAGATGGCTCTCCACCATGACGCCGATGATGCGCCGGTCGCCGGCGGCGACTTGGTCGGCCACGTCATGGCAGACTTCCATCTGGCGATAGTACTGCTTGAGGCTGTTGGCGTGGCTGAAGTCGATCATGATATGCGGCGGCAGTCCTGCATCCTGCAGGGCCTTGGCGGTCAATTCCACGCTTTCGGCGTCGTAGTTCGGCTTTTTCCCGCCGCGCAGGATGATGTGGGTGTCCTCGTTGCCTGTGGTCGAAACAATCGCCGAGTGGCCGGCCTTGGTCACCGACAGGAAATGATGCGGGCGTTGTGCTGCGCCGATGGCGTCGATCGCGACCTTCACCCCGCCGTCGGTGGCGTTCTTGAAGCCGACAGGGCAGGACAGGCCGGAAGCCAGTTCGCGGTGCACCTGGCTTTCCGTGGTGCGGGCGCCGATGGCGCCCCAGGCGATCAGGTCGGAGACGTATTGGGGGGTGATGAGGTCCAGGTATTCGGTGGCCGCCGGCATCCCAAGTTCGTTCAGATCCAGCAGCAGCTTGCGCGCCACCCGGATACCCTTGTTGATGTTGAAGCTTTCATTGAGATCGGGATCGTTGATCAAGCCTTTCCAGCCCACCGTGGTGCGCGGTTTCTCGAAGTAGACGCGCATGACGATGAGAAGATCGTCTCGCAACTCGTCGCGCAGGTTGGACAGACAGCGGCTGTATTCCAGCGCCGCGGCCGGATCGTGAATGGAGCACGGGCCGATGATGGTCAGCAGACGGTCGTCCTCGCCTTTCAGTATGCGATGGATGCCCTCGCGCGCCTCGTAAGTGGTGCGGGCGGCCGCTTCGCTGATGGGATGTTCCTTGAGCACCCGGGACGGGGAAATGACTTCCTTGATCTCGCGAATGCGCAAATCGTCGGTGACATAGTGCGGGGAACCTAGGGATTGGAGCTGCGATGGCATGGGCTTCAACGAAATCGGTTAAATCGGATTTGCATTTTACCGGTTACGGGATAGACTGAAAAATCTAATCATCGGGCCGCGTATTCGGGTCAACCGGCCGGCACGCCGATTTCCGATTAAATCAGTGTATTATTCCGTTCCCAAGCGCGGGAATGGCCATCGCGGGTCCCGCTGCCGCGTGCCAGCCGCCCAGCGATATTCCGCAACTCAATCCATCAATGGAGGTATGAAATGAGCGTATTAGTAGGCAAAGCCGCCCCGGATTTTTGTGCCGCCGCCGTTTTGGCCAGCGGCGAGATCGTGTCGAACTTCCAGTTCGGCAAGGAGACCGCCGGCAAGTACGCGGCCATCGTGTTTTATCCGCTGGACTTCACTTTCGTATGTCCTTCCGAGTTGATCGCACTGGATCATCGCATCGACGAACTGAAAAAGCGCGGTGTGGAAGTGGTCGGCGTCTCCGTCGATTCCCAGTTTACCCACAACGCCTGGCGCAACACGCCCGTGGAAAAAGGCGGCATCGGCCCCCTGAAGTACACCTTGGTAGCCGACGTGTCCCACGCAATCTGCAAGGCTTACGACGTGGAAGTGGAAGGCGCAGCCGTCGCTTACCGCGGCACGTTCCTGATCGACAAGTCGGGTAAAGTGCGCCACCAAGTGGTGAACGACCTGCCGCTGGGCCGCAACATGGACGAATTGATCCGCATGGTCGACGCGCTGCAATTCCACGAGGAACACGGCGAAGTCTGTCCGGCCGGCTGGAACAAAGGCAAGCCCGGCATGAAGGCTAATCCGGAAGGCGTTGCGGACTATCTGGCAAAAAACGCCAGCGGATTGTAAAAATCCGGCAAATCAGGCTGCGCAAAAAGCGCCGGGATGAAAAATCCCGGCGCTTTCTATTTGGTGCCGAAAAAAGGCTATTCCGCTTTGGGCTTGAGTTTGAGCAGCACGAACTGACGCAGCAGGAAAGCCGCGCCCAGGCCGACGAGCGTCGGCAACATCAGGCTGAACCAGGGCGTGCCCGCCGAAGTGGGGTGGGGGCTCAACATCTTCGGCATGACGAGCCACGTCCACAAGCCCATAGGCACATAGTAAAAAATCACCCCGGCAATTGCCCATTGAATCGGATTTGCGCCTTTGGTTTCCGCCGTACGGTAAAACCAGACGGCGATGGCAATGGCGATCAGTCCACCAAGAACACGCATGGCAAGGTTCTCCTCGAAGTTTGTTTTCGTTATGGGAGTCCGGATTGTAGGCGCAATGCCTAAGCATGGGAATTCATGCCGCGCATCCCTGAGCGGCCTGCGGTCCCCTTCGCGGTCGCAATGGGCTCTCCAGCCGATTGAAGCAATCCGGCAGCAGTGTGATAATTCCCGCGTCACCCGGCGCGGGTGTAGTTCAATGGCAGAACTGTAGCTTCCCAAGCTACTAGCGTGGGTTCGATTCCCATCACCCGCTCCATCTCCCGTCATGCCGGCGCGCGCCCATGACTTTCATGACGTCTCTTCGGCGCAGGAAAGGCTCGAAGAACATGACTCGACTTCGTTCATTCCGAGAATCCATCGGCGAGCAGCCATGCGCGTTCCATCCTTCCTTCCGGCTGTAGCCGCAGCGATTGCACTGCTGGCCGGGCTCACGGGCGCCGCGGGCTTGTGGCTGGACATTACGGTGCTGGAAACGCTTTTTCCCCGGTTGCCGCCCGTCAAGCCGGGCGGGGCGGCGTTGTTGATCCTTCTCGCCGCCGCCCTGCTGTTGACTTCTCCCGGAGGCGGCCTATTCCGCACGGCTGTGGCGAGGATTCTCGGTGCTGCCGCCTGTGGATTCGGCATCGTCATGCTGCTGGGAATTCCGCGGCTGGGGAGTCTGTGGCCGCCGCCTGCCGCGACCGGCCTGTCGGGGGCGATGCTCGCCTTTGCTCTTCTCCTGTTGCAGGCCGCAAATCCACGCGCGATGACCATCGGCGTTCTTGCCTTGCTCGGTGGGCTACTGCCCCTGCAGCGACTGATCGGTTTTGCAGTGGAGTCCGGTGCCAGTGCTTCGGTCGGCCCGTTCAGCAGCATGTCGCTGCATGTGGCGTTGGGGTTCTTCGCGCTCGCATTCCTGGGGATACTTCCCCATCCCGTCTTGCCCTTTGCTCGCCAGCTGACGTCGGACAGCGCGCAGGGGCGAATGCTGCACCGTGGACTGCCGTGGGCCACGCTGCTGCCGGTCCTGGGTTGCATCGTTGCGGGCTACGGCATCGGATCGGACCTTTACGACGCCCGACTTGCCCTGTCCCTGCTGGCGGCGGTGTTGAGCGTGACGATGATCTTCTTTCTCTGGGAGATTTCCGGCCAATTGCAGCGGCGCGAGGACGCCATGCAGCGGGTCAGCGCCGAGTTGTCGCGCGCGCAGTCCATCGCCCGGGTCGGCAGTTGGTCGATATACCTGCCCGCTAAGCGGTTGACGTGGTCCGATGAAACCTATCGCATGTTTTGCGTACCGAAGTCCACGCCGCTGACCCTGGAGACATTCGCTGCCATCGTGCATCCGGACGACCGCGAGGAGGTAAGGTCCGCCTGGAACGCCGCATTGCGCGGCATGCCTTACGACATCGAGCACCGTATAGTCGTCGCCGGGACGGTGCGCTGGGTGCACGAGCGTGCCGACGTGGAATTCGGCCCGGACGGCGAGGCGCTGCTCGGAATCGGCACCGTGCGGGATGTCACCGACATGCGGTCGGCCGAGGCAGCACGGAGGGAGGCGGAGCTGTCTTTGCTGCGTGCCCAGTCCATGGCGCATCTGGGGAGTTGGGTCGCGGACGTCGCCAGACGGACCTGCACGTTTTCCGAGGAAACGGCGCGCATATTCGCGATGCCGAATCAGGTTACCGCGTGGAAAGATATTTTTGCCCGATTCCATGCGGACGATCTCGACCGGGTGCTCGCGGAGTGGGAAGCGGCGCTGGCCGGCGCCCCATTCGATACCGTGCACCGCATCGTGGCAGACGGCCTTCTCAAGTGGCTGCACGTCCGCGCAGAGGTGTATTTCAACGAGGCCGGCGAGCCTGTTTCGGCCAGCGGCATGGTTCGTGACATCACCGCCGAGCGCGAGGCGCAACTGGAACTGGAGCGCTACCGTCTCTATTTGGAGCAACTGGTCAAGGAGCGCACCGCTATCCTGGAAACCGCCCAGGACCGGCTGCGCCTGCTTTCGCGCGCCGTGGAGAACGCGCCGTCCATCGTGATCATTACCAATTTTCTGGGGCAAATCGAATACGTCAACCCGAAATTCTGCGAGCTGACCGGGTTCACCCCGGACGAAGTTCTGGGCAAGACGCCGCGCGTCCTCAAGAGCGGTGTGCATCCGGAAGCGCTGTACCGGGAACTGTGGCGCACCATCCTGGCCGGCGACGTCTGGCGGGGCGAGCTATGCGACAGGCGCAAGGACGGGGACTTGATCTGGTTGCAGGAGTCGATTTCGCCCATTCGCGACGACCGTGGCGTCATCACGCACTTTGTGGCGACCAACGAAGACATCACCGCGATCAAGCGCCAACAGGAAGAACTGCTGCAAGCCCGTGACGCGGCGGAGGCGGCGACGCGGGCAAAAAGCGAATTCCTGGCCAACATGAGCCACGAGATACGCACCCCCCTCAATGCCGTGCTCGGGTTGGCGCAATCGGGGCAACGCTTCGGCGGCGGCCGGAGGACCCAAGAGTATTTCTCCCACATTCTGGACGCGGGGAAAATCCTGCTGGCGGTGGTGAACGACATCCTCGACTTTTCCAAGATCGAGGCCGGAAAGCTGAGCATCGAACACGTTGTTTTCAATCTTGGCGACGCGCTTGATCGTGCCGTGGAGGTCGACGCACCGCGGGCCTATGCGCAAGGACTCGCTTTCGATCTGGACGAAGCGGACGATCTGCCCGTGCAAGTCCTGGGGGACCCCACCCGGGTAGTCCAGGTGCTGGTGAACCTGCTCGGCAACGCCGTGAAGTTCACGTCCGGCGGACGAGTACTGCTGACGGTGCGGCGCGCGGAGAATGACTTCGTCGTGTTCCGGGTCGAGGATACCGGGATCGGCATGACGGAAGCGGAGATGGCCAGACTGTTCCGCCCTTTCGAGCAGGCGGACAATTCGACTACGCGGCATTATGGTGGAACCGGGCTGGGACTGGCCATCTGCAAACATCTGGTGGACGCGATGGGCGGAAGCATCCGCGCCGAAAGCCGGCTGGGATACGGTTCGATCTTCGAGGTGCGCTTGCCCCTGGAGGAAACGGGGAACCGCCATTCTCCGCCGGTCTTGCGCTGTCGGCGGGTGGCCACGGCCGGATTGGCGGAAAAGGATGTGGACGTGGTGCACGCCGCCTTGCAAGAACGCTGGGGCCCGGTGCAGTCCCTGCCGGTTTTGACCGCCCTCGATCCGGATGCAGCCGATTTGGCGATTCTTGCCGACGGGGCGTTCGCGGATCCCGCCGTCGTCGCAGCTGCGCTCAAGGCCACCGGGTTCGGACAACGCGTGGCGGTGTTGGCCCTGCCGGGGGCGAGCGTCGCCTTGCCGGAGGAGCTCCAGAACCGGCTGGCCATCCTGGAGCGTCCGCTGAGCGCTCGGCGGGTTTGCCGGGCGTGTTGCGCGTCCTGCCTCCCACAAGCGCAGCAGCGTTCCCACCACGCCATGGCCGAGCCCGGACGGCTGACGGGTCTGCAGGTTCTGGCGGCGGAAGACAGTGAAGTCAACCGTTACGTGCTGGAAGAACTCCTCAGCCGCGAGGGGGCCGTTCTCACCTGCGCCGCCGATGGGGGCACGGCACTGGAACGGTTGCGGGAATCGGGCGCGGAGGCGTTCGACATCCTGCTTACCGACGTGCAGATGCCGGGCATGAACGGCTACGAACTGACCGGGGAGGCGCACGCCATTGCGCCGAATCTTCCGGTCGTCGGCCTTACCGCCCACGCCATGCCCGAAGAACTGGAGCGCTGTCTCGCCGCCGGCATGCTGGACCGCGTCACCAAACCGATCGATCTCGACCTGCTGGTGGAGACCATTCTGCGTTACGCGGCGCGCGCTCCGCAGGCTCCGCCAAGTGTCGCGGCCCTGCGCCGCATTCCATCGGTTTCCTCCGCAACAGCCGCGGAAAGCGGTGCGGACCTGGAGACGACACACGGCGACGGCATCGTCGACTACCCGGCGCTCTTCCAGCGCTTGGGCAATCGCCCGGCGTTGATCGCCGACCTGACGCAAATCGTTCGGACGACTTGCGCCGATGCTCCCGAGCGGCTGCGCGACGCCGCCATGCGCCGGGCGTTCAGCGACATCGCCGCCCTTGCGCATTCGCTCAAGAGCACGACGGGAAACCTGTGCGCCCAGCGGGCATTCAGACTCGCCGGGGATACGGAATCCCTGGCCCGTGCGGCTAATCCGGATACCTTCGCCGCGGCGGAAAAATTGGCGGGAGCAATGCAGGAATTGCTGGACGTTCTTGCGAAACGGCGGGCGGATGGGGTAGGTTGATGCCCCCTGTACCGGATCAGGCGAAAGACCCGTTCGATGGCCCGCTCCACCCTTCGCCGGGTCCGGTGCGGAAGCGGCAACAATCGGATCTTTCGTCAGGAACGCTATTGAGAATCCTGCCGTTCTCTGCCTATTCATCGGAAGCCGTCTAGACCTTCGCGGCTTCACTTGATCGTTTCGTTACGAAGCAGATAGTCGCGGCGGATTGCGGCACCGAAGAAGGACAACACGCAGGACCGGAGCTAACAATGGACTCAACCCCTTTTCGCATTTTCGTCGTCGACGACGACCCGCTTACGCGCATGATCGTCGCCAATCAATTCGACCCTTCCCATTACGAGGTCGTCGGCTTCGATAGCGGGGAGGCCTGCCTGGCCGCCCTGGAACAGTCCCCCGACCTGATCCTGCTGGATATCGAAATGCCGGGGATGGACGGTATTTCCGTCTGTCGCGCCATCCGCGAAGCCGGCAACGAGCACGTGCAGGTCCTGTTCATCTCGGTACACGATGACCTGGAGACCCGTTTGGCGGCTTACGATGCGGGCGGCGACGATTTCATCGTCAAGACTTTCGACCCCAAAGAGCTGGAGCGCAAGGTCCAGGTGGCGGAGCATTACGTCGCGCTGCAGCGGGGAATGTCGCGCCAGATCCAGTTCGCCCAGCAAACCGCTTTCACCGCCATGTCGTCCATGAGCGAGATGGGGGTGGTTCTCCAGTTCGTGCGCGCCTCGTTTGCCTGCCGGACGCCCGAGCAACTGGCGACCGCCCTGATGGATGCTTTGCAGCAATTCGGCTTGCAGGGCTTGCTGCAGTTGCGCCACCGCAGCGGCGCGCTGTGCTTTTCCTCGCAGGGGGAATGTTCGCCGCTGGAAGTCTCCATCCTGGAATACGCCGAACATAAAGGCAGGATTACCCAGTTCGGCGTCAGGCTCGCCATCAGCTACCCCCTTGCGACCCTGATGGTCCTGGACTTGCCGTCGGATGAGGAACGTGTGGGCCGCCTGCGCGATCATCTGGCCGTACTCGTCGAGGCCGCCGACGCCCGGCTGGAAGCGCAGGAAAACGAGAACCAGCGTCTTTTGCAGGCCGAGGCCATCATGGCCGCCGCCGCCGAAATCACCGATAGCCTCTCGGAAATCGAGCAGAGCCAGGACACCAACCGCAACCAGGCTTTCAAACTGGCGGACAATTACCTGGATGGCCTGGAAGCGGCCTTTCTCCATCTGGGATTGACCGAAAAACAGGAAGAAACGCTGGTCGAAATGGCCAAAAACGCTACCGACCGGCTGAGCCAGTTGCTGGATATCAACGCTTCCCTGGGCGAGCGTCTGCGGCAGACCATCGCCACACTCCGACAGATGGCGGAGGGCGCGTGAGCCGTGCGGCCTGGCGGAGCAACGAACCCGTGGACCGTGCTTGAATGGCTTCGGTCGAGTGCCAGCACCTCGATAAGACCTGGCCGAACGGGGTGCGCGCCGTCGTCGACCTGAACCTGAACGTCGCCGACGGCGAATTGCTGGTCTGCGTCGGGCCTTCCGGTTGCGGCAAGTCCACGACCTTGCGCATGGTGGCCGGGCTGGAGGAGCCGAGCGCCGGGGTGTTGCGCATCGGCGGCGCAGCGATGAACGGCGTTCCGCCGCAGCGACGCAACGTGGCCATGGTGTTCCAGGACTACGCGCTGTATCCGCATTTTACGGTTCGGGAAAACCTGGAATTCCCGCTGAAAATGCGCCGTCTCCGCTCGGTCGACAGGAACAAGCGGGTGGACTGGGCGGCCGGGGTGCTGAATCTCGGCGAACTGCTCGACCGTTATCCCAAGCAGCTTTCCGGCGGCCAGCGCCAGCGCGCGGCGATGGGACGGGCGCTGGTGCGCGAGCCGGCAGTGTTTCTGCTCGACGAACCCCTATCCAATCTCGACGCCAAGCTGCGGGTGCAGGTGCGCGCCGAAATCGGCGAATTGCAGCGGCGCATGGGCGCGACCATGCTTTACGTAACCCACGATCAGGTCGAGGCCATGACCCTCGGCCAGCGGGTGGCGGTGTTCCATCAGGGGCGCTTGCAGCAGGTGGCCGCGCCGGCCGAGTTGTATGCGCAACCGGCCAATAGTTTCGTCGCCGGCTTCATTGGCAATCCACCCATGAACTTGTTTCCGGTGCAGCTTGTGGCCCAGCCGGACGGCGGCTTCGCCGTCCGGCTGGGGGAGCACGCCTTGCCGCTGCCCGCTGAAAAGAACTGGAGCCACCGGGAGGGGCGGGCGCTGATGGCCGGTGTCCGCCCGGAACTTTTGCATTTGGCTGAAGCGGGGGAGGGCGGGTCATTCCCCGCGCGGGTGGTCAACATCGAGTTTCTCGGCCACGAAACCCTGCTCTACGTCCGCCCGCGCGGGGTGGAGGCCACGCTCATCGCCCGTCTCAAGGGGATGCGCTCCTTCGCTTCCGGCGAATATGTCCACCTCGCTGCGCCTGCCGGGGCGCTGTACCTGTTCGACGACAACGGTTTGGCCGCGTGAGCACATCTTCATCGTTTCCGGAAAGCTTTCTTTGGGGCGCGGCGACTTCGGCCTACCAAGTGGAAGGCTCGCCCCTCGCCGACGGCGCAGGGCCGAGCATATGGCACCGCTTCTCCCACACGCCGGGCAAGGTGCTGAACGGCGACACGGGAGATGTGGCCTGCGACCACTACCGCCGTTTTCGCGACGACGTGCACCTGATGAAAGCGTTGGGAATCAATGCCTACCGCTTCAGCATCGCCTGGGCGCGGGTATTCCCGGAAGGAAAAGGGCGCATCAACCCGCAGGGGCTGGATTTCTACCGGCGCTTGATCGAAGAATTGCGCGGGCAGGGCATCGAGCCGCTCGTGACGCTCTATCACTGGGACTTGCCGCAGGTGCTGGACGATCGCGGCGGCTGGGTGAATCGGGACAGCGCGGAATGGTTCGCCGATTACGCCCACCGGATGTTTCGCGAATTGAGCGGCGGCGTG
>Ga0209640_10006640_pt1 | contig 10116 bp, 7 predicted proteins | sample RifCSP10_1_FD_184018 | JGI IMG/M metagenome (GOLD analysis project Ga0209640, IMG submission 184018) | Soil microbial communities from Rifle, Colorado - Rifle CSP2_sed 10_1 (SPAdes) (version 2) | ecosystem: Environmental > Terrestrial > Deep subsurface > Rock core/Sediment | place: Rifle... | reverse complement strand
GAGCCGATCCCGGTCGAGAAGCGCCCCGGCGACGCGGTCGTGGGCGCCACCCTGAACGGCACCGGCGCCCTGGTGATGCGCGCCGAGCGCGTCGGCGCGGAGACGCTGCTCGCGCGCATCGTCGCCATGGTCGCCGAGGCGCAGCGCAGCCGGGCGCCGATCCAGAAGGTCGCCGATCTCGTTGCCGGCTGGTTCGTGCTGGCGGTGATCGCGGTCGCGGCGATCACCTTCGCGGTCTGGGCCCTGGTCGGCCCCGAGCCGCGCCTGGCCTACGCGCTGATCAACGCCGTCTCGGTGCTGATCATCGCCTGTCCGTGCGCGCTCGGCCTGGCGACGCCGATGTCGATCATGGTGGCCACCGGCCGCGGCGCCACGATGGGCGTTCTCTTTCGCAACGCCGAGACGATCGAGAACCTGCGCAAGGTCGACACGCTGGTGGTCGACAAGACCGGCACCCTGACCGAGGGCAAGCCGAAGCTGGTCGAGGTGCGGGCGGTCGCGGGCGTCGACGAGCGCGAGCTGCTCGGGCTCGCGGCCGGTCTCGAGCTGGCGAGCGAGCACCCGCTGGCCGAGGCGATCGTCGCCGGTGCGCGCGAACGGGGCGCGCGGCCGGAGCCGGTCGAGGAGTTCGATTCGGTGACCGGCCAGGGCGTGCGCGGGCGGGTCGCCGGCCGCGTGGTGCTCGCCGGCAACCGGAGGTTGATGGAGGAGTCGGGAGTCGACCTCGCCGCGCTCGCCGGCGAAGCCGAGCGGCTGCGCGGCGAGGGCCAGACGGTGATGTTCGTCGCGCTCGACGGCCGCCTGGCCGGGATCCTCGGCGTCGCCGATCCGATCAAGGCGTCGACGCCGGAGGCGATTCGCGCGCTCCACGGCGAGCGGGTGCGGATCGCCATGCTGACCGGCGACAACCGGACCACAGCCGAGGCGGTGGCGCGCCGGCTCGGCATCGACGAGGTGATCGCCGAGGTGCTGCCGGACCAGAAAGTCGAGGTGGTGAAGCGGCTGCAGGCAGAAGGCCGCTTCGTCGCCATGGCCGGCGACGGTATCAACGACGCGCCGGCGCTGGCGCAGGCCCAGATCGGCATCGCCATGGGCACCGGCACCGACGTCGCCATGGAGAGCGCCGGCGTGACGCTGGTCAAGGGCGATCTGCGGGCGATCGCGCGCGCGCGCCTGCTCTCGCGCGCCACGATGCGCAACATCCGGCAGAACCTATTCTGGGCGCTGTTCTACAACGCCGCGGGAGTGCCGATCGCTGCCGGCGCGCTCTACCTCGCGACCGGCTGGCTGCTCTCGCCCATCTTCGCCGCGGCGGCGATGGCGTTCAGCTCGGTGTCGGTCATCGGCAACGCGCTGCGGCTCCGGCACACCGCAATATGAATCACGGAATCAACGTACGACTTTCATCGAAGGGGAGACGACGACCATGAAGCTCGTGAAATGGGCAACGATTTCGGCCACGGTCGCGGTCGCAGCAGCACTGTTCTCTTCGGCGCCTGCGGTTGCGCACGAAGGCCACCACCACCAGGCGATGGGGACGGTGAAGTCGATCGAGGCGGCGAAGCTCGTGCTCGAAAAGGCCGACGGAGCGGAGCAGACCTTCGTGCTCTCCGACTCGACGCGGTACCTGCGCGGCGAGTCCGAGGCCAAGCGCAACGACGTTGCGGCGGGCGAGCGCGCGGTGGTGATGTACGAAAGCAAAGACGGCGCCGACCGGGCGCTCGAGGTGAAGCTCGGCGAGAAGAAGCCGTGAGACGGCCGCTCGCAGCGCTGTTCGCAGTCGGGCTGCTCGCGTCCGGAATCGGGCGGGCCGAGACGCCGACCGCGACTTCCGACATCGGAGCGGCCGAAAGCGCGCTCGACGCCTTCCACGCCGCGCTCGCCGCGGGCGACCGCGAAGCCGCGCTCGCCCGGCTCGCGCCCGAAGTCGTGATCTTCGAAGCCGGCGGCGCCGAGCTCTCGCGCGACGAGTACGCGGAGCACCATCTGGACGCCGACATGGAATTCCTCGCCGCGACGTCGACGTCGCTGGTGGATCGCCGCTCGGGCGCGGGCGGCGATCTGGTCTGGGTCCTAACGCGCACGAAGACGAGCGGTTCCTTCCGCGGCAAGGATGTGGCGACTTCGGGCGTCGAAACGGCGCTCCTCGCTCGCTCTCCCGATGGCTGGCGGATCACGCACCTGCACTGGTCCTCGCGGCGCGCTCAGGAATGAGCGGGGATGCGGATGTGCGACCGGAAGCGCGTTCTCTTCAGTGGGTCTCGACGCGAGCGAAGACTACGACGGAAGTCGGATCCGAGGAGTACGCGGCGTCGAGCGCGCGGGGTGTGAAGTACTGATTGACGAGCCCGCCCACGCCCCAGCGCGCGGCGTCGCCGAGCGGCCACTTGCGGACGTAGCCGACACCGAGCTTGACGATCTCGAAGACGCGGCCGTGGAGCGGGTCGCCCGCTTCGAACAGGTCGTCGTTCTCGACCCGCTCGGCGCGCGCGAAGAGGGTGTGTCGGCGGTCGAGCTCGACGGCGGAGTCGAGCAGCCAGGCGTCGGTCGGCTCCTCTGCCCCCTCTTCGTTGCGGCCCCAGGCCAGCAGCGTCTGCCACTCGGCCCGCGCCGCGCTGTGGTGATAGATCGCCGACGCCGTCGTGCGCACGACGTCGATCCCCGGTTCGAGCTGCTCCGGCGCGTCGAGCCAGCCGCGGCTCGCCTGGAGCGACCAGCTCGGGCCGGGGTTCCACGTCAGGCGCACCGCTTCGGAGTCGAGCTTCCGCACTTCGATGTCGTAGCGCTCCTCGTCGGGCTCGCGGCCGTTGAAGAGCGAGGCGTCGAGCTTGAAGCGGTCGAGGGCGAGCCCGCCGGTGACGACGCCGAAGCTGATGTGGGTCGAGTCGAGCCAGTGATGGCCGAGCGGCGCCTCCGGGTGGTCGGCGCCCGAGAAGCGGTGCATGAAGGTCGGCGGCCCGAGCGCCGGCTCGCCGGGCAGGCCGGCGTAGACGAACCACGAGCGCCGCTCGCCGAACGGCCGGCTGTAGGACGCCGCGAGCTCCATCAGGAGATCGTGCGGATGCTGGCGGTCGACGAGCGGCCGGACACCGTCCGCCGTCTCGCCGGTCTGGAAGAGGAGCGGATAGCCCTCCTTGCCGACCAGCGCCGGATCGGCCGAGACCATCGCGCGCACGCCGAGCGTGCCGCCGCGCCACTCCCGCGAGCCCATCGCCATCGCCATGCTGGTCGCGAACAGGTCCGAGTCGCCGCGCGGGCCGCCCTGGTCGGAGTAGATCGCGTGAACGAAACCGTGGAACATCAACATCCAGTCGCCGCGCATCCGGTGCTCGGCGTGCATCGGCGAGGCCTCCGGCTGCCAGCTCGTGCCCGAAGCCTCGCGGCTCATCGGGTAGCGGCCGAAAAAGCCGAGCATCGGCATCAACTGTCTGGGCATCGCGTGCGCGGCGTGCGATTCGGGCTCACCGGCCCCCGCCGGGGGCTTCGACGTGTGCTCGCCGTGCGCCTCGGGCTGCTTCGCGGTCGGCTCCGGAGCCGGAGTCTCGGCGGCTTTCGCGTGCTCGCCGTGCGCCCCCTGCGCCGGCTCGGCGCCCGGCGGCGCCGGAGGAGCGCCTTCGATCGGCGGCGGCGGAGCCCGATGTCCGGCGTGCGGACGGACGGCGAGCTTCACCTCGAGCGCGACGTGCTCGCCCTCTCTCGTCACGTACTTGGCGACAACGCGCTCGCCGAGCTCGATCTCCTCGCGCTTCGTCGCGCCGTCGCCGCGGATGTAGAGCGTCTCCGCGGTCAGGACCAGGCGGACGAGTGGTCCTTCGCGGGATTCGACGTCGAGCCGGCCGGCCTCGACCGCCCGGACCGTGCCCAGGACGGTCTGCTCGTCGCCGGCTCGAGCGCCGGCCGGCGGCAGGACGAGCGCGAAGGCGGCGACGAGGAGAACGGAGAGGCGCAGATCGGATCGCATCTCGAGCTCTCCCTTCAATGATGATGCCGGGCGTCCTCGCCGCGAGGTTTCGGCACGTCCTCGCCGGCCAGGAAGCGCTCGGCGGCGAGCTCCTCCTCGAGCTCGGCGCGGGTCAACGGGTTGAAGCGCTTCATCTCGACGAGCTCGTCGGGCGTCAGCTTAGGGAGACGGCGGACGAAGTGGACGAGCTCCCAGCTCTCCTCCGATCCGCCGTGCTCTTCGCCGCCCCAGGCGGGCATGCCGGTCAGGCGCACCCCGTTCTCGATGATCCAGAAGAGCTCGCCGTCGGAGAGCTCCTGCGTCGCTTCGCCGGTCATGTCGGGGGCGCGCGGATAGAGACCGCGGCCGATCTCGGTCTCGCCCTTGCCGTCGTTGCCGTGACAGCTCGCGCAGTGATCGGCCCAGTGGCGCCGGGCGGAGGCGAGGTGCTCGGCTGTCGCGGGCAACGGGTTCTGCGCGGACCGCGCGGCGCGTGGAATCAAGAGGTGTCGCGCTGTCCCGGCGAGCCGCGTCTCCCAACCGGGCGGATCGGGCCGCGCCGAGACGCCCGAGGCGGCCATGCCGATCGCGCCGAGAAGGGCCGCGGCGCCCGCGACCGCGAGACCCCGAACCGTCCAGGTGCCGGCCTTGCTCATCGATATCCCCCTGCACCGCGCCGCCGAGCCTGTCCGGCCGCCTCATTCTGTACGGTTCGTGGAAGGAGCGTTCGTCCCCGCGGGACCGCTGTTTGCACGTTCCAGACCAGCACCGGGCGCGCGGCGCCGGCACGGAGCTCAGCTCAAGAGCTTGATCGCGAAGAAGCCGCCGACGCCGAGCACGGCGAGGGCGAGGAGCGCCCACTCGAGCCTCTCTTCGAGGAACGGCTTGACGCGCTCGCCGAAGGCGCCGATCAAGCCGGCGACCAGGAAGAAGCGGAACGGCCGGCCGATCGCCGAAGCGAGCATGAAGAGGCCGAAGTCGAAATGGAACCAGCCCGAGGCGATGGTGAAGACCTTGTACGGGATCGGCGTGATCGCCGCCACCAGCACGCCCCAGAAGCCGTAGACGTCGTACCAGTGGTGGATCCGGCCCATCAGCTCTTGGCCGTGGTAGAAGTCCACGATCGGCTTGCCGACCGAGTCCCACAAGCCCCATCCGATCGCGTATCCGAGAGCGCCGCCGGCGATCGAGGCGGCCGAGCACCAGAGCGCGTAGCGAGCCCATCGCCGCGGCTGCGAGAAGCACATCGCGATGAGCAGCACGTCGGGCGGCACCGGAAAGAACGACGACTCGGCGAACGAGAGCGCGACGAGCGCCGGCACGGCGTGCGGAGTCGCGGCCCAGTGCAGCACCCAGAAGTAGAGCTTGCGGATCGGGTTCTTGGTCGCGCGCGCCCGCTCCATCGCGCTCGCGGGCGGCGTCTCGACGATCTCGGGCTTCATCGGCGCGCGGACTTCATCAGGAATCGACGTGCGCGGCAAGCGCCGCGACCTCGCTCACGATCGCACCGCGCCGAACCGGGCGTAGACCGAAGGTAACACCAGCAGTGTGAAGAGCGTCGAAGTCACGAGCCCGCCGACCATGACGACCGCCAGTGGACGCTCGAGCTCGGAGCCGCCGAGGCCGAACAGCATCGGGGTGAGACCCAGAATGGCCGCGCCGGCGGTCATGAGCTTAGGACGCACTCGGCCGAGCGAGGCTTCGCGCACCGCCGCGTCGAGCGGCAGCCCCTGGCCGAGGAATCCCTTGGTCTGCGTGATGAGCACGAGGCTGTTCTGAACCGCGACGCCGAAGAGGCCGATGACTCCGACGATCGAGCTGGCGTTCCAGCTCTCTCCCGCGATCCACAGCGCCACGAGCCCGCCGGCGAAGGCGAGCGGAAGGGTCGCGAGGACGACCGACACCTCGCGCACGGAGCCCAACGCTAGCAAGAGCAGGACGCAGACGAGCGCCAGCGCGACGGTGGAGGCGATCACGAGGCGCCGTTGCGTCGTCCGCGCCTCTTCCACCTGTCCCGCGAGGCCGACGGTCGTCCCGTCCGGCAGCGCCATTGCCGCGAGCCGCGCTTCGATGCGCTTCGCTGTGCCGCCGAGATCGCCCGCGGTCTGGATGCGGAAGCCGAGGCGGCGCTGCGCGTTCTTCCGGCGGATCAGACCGGCCGTGGCGCTCTCCTCGATGCGCGCCACCTGGCCGAGCTCGATGACCTTGCCCCCCTCGACTACGATCGGCAGACGCGCGAGCGCGGCGCCGGTGAGGCGGCCGTCGTTCGGGAACCGGACCACACGATCGATGCGCTGGACTCCATCGAAGTGCGGCTCCAGGTGGATCCCCTGCAGCGCGGCTCGTGCGGTCTGGGCGAGGAGGATGCGCGGTACGTCGAGTCGCCGCAGAGCGTCTTCGTCGGGAACGACCCGCCAGGCCGGGAGCGGCGTGCCCGAATCGGGCGTCACCGAGAGCACCCCCTCGATCTCGGCCAGCTCGCGGCGGATCTCCGCTTCCCGCGCGCGCAGCGGCTCGAGGTCTGCGGCGTAGAGCTCGACCTCGATGTCGGCGGGGCTACCGCCGATCCCCTCGGCGATGCGCATCCCCATCGGCGTCGTCACCTCGACCCCGAACGGCGCCCGCTCCCCCAACTCCTCCAGCTCGGCAGCGACGGCTGCCGGGTCGGCGTCCGGCTCGAGCACGATCAGGACGTCCGAGAGCGAATGCGGCATCGGGTCTTCGGTGATCTCGCCGCGTCCGGTCCGACGGTAGACCGACCGCACGCCGTCGAGCGCCGCGACGTCGGTCTCGAAAGAGACGTTGGCTTCGTCCACCGAGGCGACGCTCGTGTCCGAGGGCAGCAGGGTCTGCGCCATGAGCGCGCCTTCGTCGAGCTCCGGAAGAAACTGCGTTCCGAGCCGCGACGCGAGCCAGAACGATGGCAGCGTGATTGCGAGCGCGAGGACCTGAACGGCGACGCCGTGCCGGAGCGCCCAGTCGAGCCCTGGCCGGTAGAACCGTTTGATCCAGATGACGAAACGAGGCTCGGCGAGCGAAGTGCCCGGTGGCAGGAAGCGATCGACCAGCACCGGCACCAGCGTGAAAGAGAGCGCGAGGCTGATCGACATCGCGGCGGCGACCGCGACGGCCAGCGGCGCGTAGAGACGTCCAGCGACGCCGGGCAGCGCTAGGAGCGGCACGAAGACCGCGAGGATCACGGCGACCGCGGTGACGATCGGCACGGCCACCTCGGCCGCCGCGGCAGCGAGGAGAGACCGCCGCGACCCGCTCTCCGAGGCTTCCCGCGGTCGCGCCTCGAGGCGGTGCACCAGGTTCTCGACCATGATGACGCCGGCGTCGACCAGCAGGCCGACGGCGATCGCGAGACCTCCCAACGTCATGGCGTTCAAGCCGTGACCGAGGAGGCTCAGCGGAATCGCCGCGCCGAGGGTCGAGAGCGGAAGAATGGCGAGCACCACCGAAGCGCCGCGCAGACTCCCCAGGAGCGCGACGAGCACCAAGGCGACGAAGCCCGCGCCGGCGAGCAGCGCAGTCGTCACGCCCGACAGCGCCCGATCGACCAGCTCGCCCTGGTCGTAGAAGAGACCGAGCGTCATCCCCTCGGGGAGCGCTCGCTGGAGCTCGGGCAAGAGGGCTCGCACGCGTCGCGCGGTCGCCAAGGTCTCCGCGGCGGGCTGCTTGACCACCCGCATCGAGACCGCCTCGTAGCCGCCGAAGCGGGCCAGCCCCAGCCGGAAGCCGGGCGCCTCGCGCACCTCGGCGAGGTCGCCGAGCTGAACCAGGCCGTGCGCCGTGTGCACGGGGAGGCGACGGATCTCCTCCGGCGTCGCGGCGAGCGTCGCGACGCTGACCAGCCAGATCTTGTCGCGGACCTCGAGCAGTCCGGCGCCCGCATCGCGTTCGCTCGCTTCCAGCGCTTCGAGCACTCGAGCGATCGAGGCGCCGGCGAGCCGTAGGTGCTCGGCGACGAGACTGATCTCCACGGTGCGCGCGGCGCCGCCCAGAAGCTCGATGCGCGCGACGCCGGGAACGGACTGAAGTCGCGGCACGAGCACTCGCACCGCATGATCTCGGAGCTTCATCGGATCGACGGCCGGCCCCTCCAGCACTAGCTCCTGGATCTCCTGGAGCCGGCCCGCGGCGCTCGTGATCAGCGGCGACTCGGTTCCTTCGGGAAAGGCCCCGACGAGGGTCGCGAGCTTTTCCCCGACGAGCTGTCGTGAGCGCCAAGGGTCGGTGTCGCTCTCGAAGGCCACGACGATCTGGGCGATGCCGGTCTGCAGCGTCGAGGTCACCCGGCGCACGCCGGGGAGCCCGAGCATCGCGAGCTCCACCGGTTGCGCGACCGCGAGCTCGATCTCGGGCGCCGAGCGCCCCGGGCTCTGGATCAGCAGCTGGAGTGTCGGGAGCGTGAGATCGGGAAAGAGGTCCCGGCGCAGGCTTCCGTAAACGAAATAGCCCGCAACGCCGAAGGCGAGCGAGAGAGCGAAGACCCATCGCCGCCGCGGCAGCACGGCGGAGAACCAGCGAAAGAACCGTGACGGTGTCCCGCCCACCGCGTCGACGAGATGCGTGTCGTGCGGAGCTTCAGTGCGCATGCTCTTCGCCTCCGCCCGAGCGCTTCATCCAGAGCGGCCGCAAGAGGTAGGCACCAGCGGTCGCGACCTCCTCGCCCGGCACGATCCCTTCGAGCACCAGTACGTTGCCGCCGAGCTCGGCGCCACGGCGCACCGGCCGAAAGATCGCCTCGTTGCCGCGGCGTACGAAGACGCCCCAGTCGCCTTCGATCTGTTGCAGCGCCTCCTGCGGCACTACGATGCCGCGCGCCAGCGGCACGCGCACTTCGAGCGGCGTACCGGGCGCCGGGAATGGCCCTGCTTCGAGCTTCAGCAAGTAGGGATAACGGCGCGTGTCGGAGGTGAGGCCCGCGGGCAACCCTTCGACCACGGCTCGCCAGCGCCGTCCGTCGCCGCGCCGCACCTCCGTCTCCGCGCCGGCGAGCCAGTCGGAGTGGCCCGGCGGCGCGAGCTCGACGCGCACCCGTGTCGCCTCCCGGGCGCGGATCGTAGCCAGGGGCTGACCCGACTCGACACCCTCCCCGATCGCCACCTCCCAACGCTCGAGCGTTCCGGCGGTGGGCGAGCGGAGGACGAGCGCGCCCTCGAACCGCTCCGGGTCGACGCCGCGCGCCACGAGCGCCGCGCGGGCGGCCTCGGCCTCGGCCCGCGCGGTCTCGACCGCGGCCGCCGCCGCCTCGGCTTCGCGCCGCGAGGTCGCCTCGACCTCGAGGAGCTTCATTTCGCGCTCGGCTTCGAGCTCGGCGCGCCGGCGCTCGGCGTTGGCCGTGCGCCAACGCGAGTAGAGGTCGGCGACCTCGGCGCTCACCAGCTCGGCGACCGCGCGCCCCTTGGCCACGCTCTCGCCTGGACCGACGAGCAGGCGCCCGACGAGGCCGCTCGCCGGCGCGGAGACGATCGCCACCGACGCCGAATCCGAAACCGCTTCGGCGGGCGCCCAGATGCCCTCTTCCTGCGGCTCACCCGCGTGGATGAAGGCCAAGCCGCGCAGCCCGGCGAGCGGCAGGCGGATCTCCGCGCCCCGCGCGTCGGCGGCTTCTGCGGGCGATTCCTCGCCGTGTTCCGCGTGTCCCGGCTCGTCGTCGCCGTGAGTCGAGACTCCGCCGTCACGTCGACAGCCGGCGGGTAAGAGAAGGAGCGGCGCGATCGCCGCGAACAGGATGGAGCGGGTCATGGCAGCGTCTCCCGAGTCAAGGTTTCGAGCTCGTAGGCGAGGCGGAGGCGGGCGACTCGCGCTTCGAGGGCGGTCACCAGTGCGCCGTAGAGCTGGCGTCGCGCCGGCAAGATCTCCGAAGGACGATCCTTGCCCGCCGCGAGGCGGGCGTCGAGCGCGGCGAGGGCACGCTCGATGGCGGCCGGCGTGGGCGCTTCGACCGCGCCGATCGACGCCGCGCGCTCGGCGGCAGCGGCCAGGCGTGCGGCGAGCTGCACGCGCTCGATCTCCTCGTCGCGCTCGGCGCGTGCGAGCGCGGCATCGAGCGCTCGTGCGCGCGCGGCCCGCTCGCCGCCGAGTGGCAGCCGGTAGCCGAGTCCGATCCGAGCGACCTCTTCTCCTTCTTCACGCTCCACCGCGCCGACGAGCGAGAAGCGGCTCGC
>Ga0209640_10006638_pt1 | contig 10118 bp, 10 predicted proteins | sample RifCSP10_1_FD_184018 | JGI IMG/M metagenome (GOLD analysis project Ga0209640, IMG submission 184018) | Soil microbial communities from Rifle, Colorado - Rifle CSP2_sed 10_1 (SPAdes) (version 2) | ecosystem: Environmental > Terrestrial > Deep subsurface > Rock core/Sediment | place: Rifle... | reverse complement strand
CGCAAGTGCGCGGCCGGACTCCGGGACTGTTATCTTGGTATTACCCTTCTTCTCTCGGTGCCTTCACAAGCTTGGCGAAGACGATTAGCCGGTAGCGGTCGCTGCCAGCCGGGTAGCAGGTGGACAGAAGCAGCCTTCCGGCTGGTTCTGGATCGAACTGCGCTCGGGGGTTGACGATTTTCCGGCGCCAGACCTTATAGGCGTATAAACCTCTTTGGGTTTTGAGTCTGATGAGGTCGCCGGGCTTCAGCTCATCCAATCGCCGGAACGGTGCCACGTGGGTGGTCCTATGCCCGGCGATAAAGACGGTGCCGATTTCCCATGGGAAAGCCGAGCACGGATAGTGCGCGACTCCCCTATCCAAAGCGCTGGTCAGACTGCCATCGCACATCTTTTGCTCGCCTTCATACAGTGGGAACGAGATGCCGATGGCCGGAATCGCCAGCCGGCCGAACCGCTGGCCGACACCTGGGTTTGCCGAGGCGTTAGCCGTGAGTGACAGCATGGCTGCCGATGCGGCCAATGCCGCGGCGACAGCTCGCCGGCTCATTTGGTGTACGCCGGCTGCGGTGCCTTGACGACGCGAACCTTGGTGATGTACTTCACCTTGTTCTTGACCTTCGTCTTGACACAGAGGGCGGTGCCGGGCTTACTCTTCAGGCTCTTGAAGCCCTTGGGGCACTTCGGCTTGCCGTAGACCGTCTTGGTGACGGCATGTACGACGACCTTCTCGATAGTTACTGTGCGGGTGCACAGCAACATGTCAGATGTGCTACCGGCGTCCTGCGTGTATCCAGCCGGGCACTGCTTGGGCGACGACGGCATCGTCGAAACAGGCGGGCTGGTCGGCGGATGAGCCGGGCCGCAGTGATCCTCATTCACCCCGCCTTTCTTGCCGTGATGTTCGCAGTCCTTGCCGTTGTCTGGCTGAGGGTCTGGACGGCAATCTTTGCCGGTATTACCGTGGCTGCATGGGTCTTGGCCTGGAGGCGACGACGACGGGTTGTTGCCGGCCGAAGCCGTAACTACGAAAGCGCTGAAAGCTAGCAGGGCCGCGATGGCCACTGCCAAACCTAGCAACTTACGCATGACGCTCCCTTCTTAGGGGTAGAGGGGTTGATACCTTAAAGTGCAAATAAACACCTCTCAAGGTGTTATGACATATATATTATCATAAACGCTTTAAAAAAGCAATACCCTAAGGAGTTATTTTTCTTGGTCGTCGGGCATGTCGTCGTAAACATCGCCTTCAGGTTTACCGGCCGCTACCGGCCTGCCCTGAGTAGGGTCGCTGGGTTCGTCTTCTTCTTCAGAACCAAAGATTTCACTGGCATCCCTTAGCAAAACTTGACGTGGCTTGGCGCCATCGGCCGGGCCAATAATCCCTTGTTCTTCCATCATGTCTATTAGACGCGAGGCCCGGCCGTAACCGATACGCAACTTTCGTTGCAACAAGCTGGTACTGGCTTTGCCGTTGGCGATCACTACTTCGATGGCATCCTTCCAGGCGGAATCGTCCTCGCTGCCGCTGCTCATGACAGTGGCAGCCTTACCCGTCAGTTGTACTGGCTGGCTGACAACTTCGTCGTCGTATGTCGGCTGGCGCTGCCCACGTAGGAAGTCGCAGACTTTGGTGGTCTCGGCATCAGTAGTCAGAGCAGCCTGCACGCGAATCGGTTTGTTGAATTCGGGGATGCTAAAGAGCATATCGCCGCTGCCTAGGAGTTTTTCAGCGCCGGCTTGGTCGATGATGGTGCGTGAATCAACCTGCTGCACAACCGTAAAAGCAATCCGGCCCGGCACGTTAGCTTTAATCAGGCCGGTTATGACATCGACGCTTGGGCGCTGCGTGGCAATTACCAAGTGGATTCCGGCGGCGCGGGCCTTTTGGGCGATGCGCACAACCAGCGCTTCAACGTCGCGGGCGGCCATCATCATCAAATCGGCCAGCTCGTCAATCACAATCACGATATAGGGCATACCCTCCTCTTTTTTGAGGCTGTTGTACTCGGCGATGTTACGCTTGCCGACTTCGCGGAAGGCCCGCAGGCGGCGTTCCATTTCGGCAACCGCCCACTTCAACGCGCTGATGCACTTTTCCGGCTCGTGTATGACCGGACTTAACAGATGGGGAATGTTATCGTAAAGGTTCATCTCAACCTGCTTAGGGTCAACCAAAATCAGCTTGAGCTCGGACGGGCTGTTGCGATAGAGCAGGCTGGTTAGGATGGTATTTATCATTACGGATTTACCGGAGCCAGTCTGTCCGGCGATCAGCAGGTGCGGCATTTTGTCCAAATCAGCCACAATCGGGTTGCCGGAAATGTCTTTGCCGATGGAAATCGGCAAGGGGCTTTTGAGTTCACGCCACCCGGTACTTGATAGCAATCCGTGAATCGAAACGGTTGCCGGCTTAACGTTGGGCACTTCAATTCCCACAGCCCGTTTGCCGGGGATGGGGGCTTCCATGCGGATGCTGCGAGCTGCCAAATCAAGTGCCAGATTATTTTCCAGAGCTGTTAGACGTGAAAGTTTAACTCCTGTCGGCGGCTTAAGCGTGTACTGGGTGACGCGCGGGCCAACATTTGCGCCCTCGACCGCCACATTGATATTGAAGTTGGCATAGGTCTCTTTAATGATTTCGGCATTGCCGGTTACGTCGCCGGCATCGGCCTTGTCTTGCTTGTCTGATAACAGGCTGAGTGGCGGGAACTGCCAGTCAGGGTCGCTAGTGGTGGTCAAAGCGGCGTGGTTTTGGTCAGGCGCCAGCTTTTCGGCGGTGTTGCGAAGTGAAGCCATTCGCCCGGCAGAATGATGCACCACCGGTACGCCTTCATTGAGCTGAAACGGCGACATTTTGCTCTTTAGAGAAGCCAAATCTTCTTCACCCTCAGCCGGCTGACGCCTGAATAGCCCGGCCAATTTAAGCAGAATCCGTGGGTCGATCTTAAAAGTAAAGAAGGCGGCAAAGACTGTTAGCACAAAGAATACCAGCGAAGCTAAGAATTTGCCCATCGCACCAACCAGCCCGTCGCCAACTACTCGGCCAACGCTGCCACCAACATCACCGGTAGTGTGCAGCAGGCTGGCAAAAAAGACTATCAGCCCGACGCTGCCGGCCATCTTAGACAGCGGTATCTGTCCATCCTCACTTAGGAATTTCAGCGCGCCCAGATAGACCAATAAAAATGGTGACACTATGGTGGCTATACCTAGTAAATCCCAAGTTCCATCCCAAAAACCGCGCGGTATCGGAGCGTTAATAAAACTGCCAAAAGACAGCACGATACCACCGATAATCAGTGTTACGGCGCCGACACCGCGCCAGAAACCGGAGGATTTAATCTCTTCGGTTTTTTTAGAGTTCTTTTTTCGTCTTTTAGCCATTTCTAACAGTATAACTTAAGCACTACCCTATCGGGTAATGTTGTGCTAATTATAACACATTTGTGCTTATGGTGTCAAGATTTATTAGTTGAACCTAGGCCGCTTGGTCATAAGTAACCAGAAATTCTTCGGCGGCAGTCCTGCCAATTTTACTGAAGAGCATCGGATAAGAGTGATCGCGTGCTTCCAATACCTTGTCCCCTGGCACCTCTATATCGAACCCAGCCATACTTAGATGTACAGAATTATCTTCGGGATTCCATAACAGACGGACCATGTTGCCAAAGGCGTCTTTTCGCGCATCGATCTCGCGCATTTTTGGAACTAACTCTTTTAGAGCTACTGCTAATTCACTCATAGCTATTTTGCGGTCTTTTTATTTCTAAGACCAACTCCTGTACCCCGTTATACGCTCGGTTGGCGTACTAGTCAAGTCTTTAGTTTGGCTTTATGGTGACGGGGTTGGAATAGTCTGGGCGTTGGCTGGAATGTCTATAGTTACATCCTTATATTCGTAAACAATCTTCGATGTTTTACCGGCAATTGTGCTTTCTACCTGCGTGATGCGCTTGGTATCTGCATCTATGTATATGGTGGAGGTGTTCCCACTAACGCTCACAGACCAGACATCGCAAGTGCCAGATGGACAGCTTTGTTTGCCTTTGTAGCTGGAGCTACTTCGGTAGTTGGCTAGTTCGGTCTGGTCGTAAGTATAGTCGCCCGGGTTAAAGCCGCTGTTCGATGACTGGGAAATCGGGAACTTAACGCAATTATCACCCTGGCAAGAGTAATAGGCATCACTGGTATAGACTACCTCTATTTGCTGGCCGTTTTGAGTGGCGACGTAGCGAGTACTGCCCTTATCGTCGTGTTCAAATGTAGCGCTGCCCGCTCCTGCTGTGGTTATTGTGGCCGTGAACTCCAAATCTTCTGTGGATGCCGGATTAAAGTTTGCACCATTGGCTGATTGGCCGCCGCTGGTTTGCGAGGTTGAAGGCGTGGTCGTATCGTTATCTTTGGTTGTGAAATAGGCCGCCGCACCGCCACCTATTAAAAGCAGCACAATCACGCCGATGACTAATCGTCTTTTCATCTTTCCCTAACTCCTAATTAACTACACCATATTGTACAGCGCTTAAAACGCTCACGCCAAACTAGTCAACCCTCGCGTCTTGATTCAATAACCTCTGACGCATTTGGGCGAAACGGCGTTGCTGCTCGAGCGCGATTTCTTCAGGCGTCTTCTGGGCCTGTAACTCTCCGTTTGTGGCGGTAACAATCCCCTGTTTCGCAGGTCGGCCGCCGATGACGTTTACTACCGGGATGACAATCGGGCTGCGCTGAGTCTGCTCATACAAGAAGTGAGTGATGTAGTCCTTGAGCTCGGACTTGAAGCGGTCCAAATCCACTCGCTTATAGCGCTGTGTTACGGCCCGGCGCAGCTCATTGCGCAGAGCTGTCATCAGCTCCTCGTTTTCCTTCATATATATGAATCCGCGGCTGATGATATCCGGGCTGGTTAGGAGTTGGCCAGTTTTTTTATCGATTGTCAGTACCGCCGTTACCATACCCTCTTCACTCAAAAGCACCCGGTCTTTAACCACCACCGTGCTGACAATCGCACCAGTTTGATCGACCAAAATCGTGCCGTGTGGCACTTGGCCGTCCACTTGGATTTTGTTGGCGCTGACAGATATGACTTCGCCGTTTTCGACATTCAGGCAGTTGGCTCTTGGTACTCCGGACTCGACTGCCAAATCGATATGGTATTTCTTAGCGGTGTAATCGCCGTATACCGGCACGAAGAACTTGGGCTTGAGCATAGAGACCATCTCACGGTACTCATCTTGGCTGGCGTGACCAGAAACGTGAAGCGGGCCGGCGTGGTCAATTTCGTGCGTCTCATGACGGTAAACATGCACGCCTTTACGGTGCAAATCATCTACCATATCGCGGATTAAGGCGTCATTACCGGTATAAGGGATAGCTGTGCTGGAGAGGATAACAGTGTCCTGCTCTTTGAGCTGAACGTGTTTGTGATCACCCATGCTCATGCGCTGGAGCGCCGAGTTCGGCTCGCCCTGTCCACCGGTACAAACCACCACAACATCCCTATCTTTGAGGTTAGGTGCTGAAGCGATTGGCACGAACGTGCCCTTAGGGATTTTCATGAAGCCGTTTCTAACGGCCATTTCCACCGTACTTATCATGCTACGGCCGTCGATGGCTATCTTGCGGTTATGGTGGACCGCGGCGTTTACAATCATCTGCACACGGTTGACGTTGGTCGAGAATATGGCTATGAAGATACGGCCGGGCGCACTATCCATGATGTCGATGAAGCTTTGCTCGATGGTCGATTCAGATGGGGTACGGCCTGGTCGTTCGGTGGTAGTACTTTCGCTCAAAAGTACAGTTACCCCTTCTTTGGCCAGCTCGGCAAAGCGTTCCATATCGGTTTTTTCGTGGTCCAGCGGATTAGGATCGAAGCGGAAATCACCAGTGTTGATGATGCGGCCAACTGGTGTGTCGACTACCACGGCCGTGCTGCCAGGAATAGAATGGGTGACACGAATCAGCTCCACAAAGAAGTTACCTAACTTCAGTCGCTCATGGGTTGTCTCGTTCATGATGACGGTTTTTAGTTCAAAGCCGTCCGGAAGAGGCAGACCATAATTTTCAAAGATTTCTTCAACCCGGCCAATAGTGAAGCGGCTACCGTAAACCGGCACGTTGTATTTAGGCAAAATGTGTGGCAGCCCGCCAATGTGGTCCAGGTGGCCGTGAGTAATGACAAAACCGCGCAGCTTGTTCTGAATGCTGTCGAGGTATGTCGTGTCAGCGATTCCATAATTTATGCCGGGCAAATCGACTCCCAAATCGTTGCCACAGTCAATTACGATGGCGTCGTTTTGGTACTCGACGACAATCATGTTTTTGGAACCGCCGCCGTCCATGCCGCCCAGGCCGATGATTTTCAACCGCGCACCGTCATCTATTTTGTGGGCCGGCTTTGGTTTTTCGACAGCTTTTGCCGAGGCGTCGAGATATTGGCTGGCAATGCGATTAGCGTCGCTGACTGCCTGTTTTTGGGCGCGCAGTGCCTGACCTCGAGACACCTTTCTACCGTTGGTTTTTGGACTCATCTGTTTCCTCCCTTTTGTTAGAGATTAATTTGAAAACCTAAATTAGATTTTGGCTAGCCCTGTTGAATCGGCTTTGCCGGCCCGCGTACTGCGGGCATTCAACAGGGCTAGCACCGGCGGGATACGGGCAAAATCGTCAATCAGCGTCTGGCGCATACCGTTGTTGTAGAGCGCCGCCGCCGGATGAAACAAGGGCAAATAAACCTGGCCGTTATATCTTTTTGGCTGGCCGTGCACTTGGCTGATTCTTAGGCTATTTGGAAGTAGCGCTTCCATACTGTGCCTTCCCAGTGTCACGATTAGCTTCGGTTTTATGACTGCAAGCTGCTTCTTTAAAAATGGTAAAAAGGCGGTTTTTTCATCCGGGTAAGGATCGCGGTTATTCGGCGGGCGGTACTTGACGATGTTGGTGATGTAGACATCTGACCTTTTTAGGCCGGCCGCGGTTAGCATTTCATCCAGGAAGCGGCCGGCCGCGCCAACGAATGGCAGCCCCTGCTCGTCTTCTTTTTTGCCCGGGGCCTCACCGATAAACACTACCTCGGCATCGGGATTACCATCACCAAATACCAACTGCGTGGCGCCAGCGGCCAAATCCGGGCAAATATTTTGTTTGATGATTTCCTCCTTGATTGCGTTCAGTTGAATTTGCTTAGGTTTTTTACTCATTAACTATCGCGAGAATGCCAGTCGGGCGCCGCGAACAACATACTTGACGGCCCAAACCAAAAAGATAATTGACACGGCGTACTGCCACAGGCTGCCCGAATCAATTGCCAAAGATGCAAACCCGTAGGCTAGCCCTAGAAAGATGGCCGCGCCCACCAGTAAAACCCACCACTTGCGCATCAACTTCTGTTCTTCGCTGCGTCTGGCCACTATTTCTCGTTCCTTTCTCGGGCTGCCGCTTTCATTGAAAGCTGCAGGCGGCCGCGATCATCAATAGCGATTAATTTCACGGTAACTTTATCGCCTTCTTTGACTACGTCGCTCGGTTTATTAACTCTCTCTTCAGTCATTTCGGATACGTGCACTAAACCTTCTTTCCCCGGTAGTATTTCGACGAATGCGCCGAACTCGAGAACAGAAACTACACGGCAGTTTTCATATATTTTACCAACTTCGGGCTCGGCTGTCAGCGTGCGGATGAACTGGATAGCGGCTTCGATGCTTTGCTGGTCTGGGCTGGCGATCATCACCGTGCCGTCGTCTTTAATGTCAATCTCAGCGCCGGTCTCGGCGATGATTTTATTAATAGTCTCGCCGCCTTTACCAATGACTTCTCGGATTTTCTCGGGGTTGATGGTAATGGCTTCAACGCGTGGCGCGTACGGGCTCATCTGTTTGCGGGCTTCAGGGATAGTCGAGAGCATGTGCCCCAGGATCTCTTCGCGGCCAGTTTTTGACTGGTCGAGGGCTTTTTTCAAAACTTCGACTGACAGGCCATGAACTTTCATATCCATCTGTAACGCCGTAATGCCTTTAGAAGTCCCAGCCACCTTAAAGTCCATATCGCCGGCAAAATCTTCGGCATCGGCGATATCGGATAGGATGATGGCTTTTTTACCATCGGTCATCAGTCCCATAGCAATACCGCTAACTGGGGCGGATATAGGGACACCGGCGTCCATCAGCGCCATACAGGAAGAACAAGTGGCGGCCATGGAGGTACTGCCGTTCTGGCTCATGATTTCAGTCACCGAACGGATGGCGTAAGGGAAATCGGCTTCGGCCGGCAACACGGCTTCCAATGCCCTCTCGGCCAGGTACCCGTGGCCGATTTCGCGCCGGCCAGGGGCGCCAAGACGTCTGACTTCGCCAACGGTATAGCCCGGGGCGTTGTAATGATGCATATATCGTCTTTCGCGTTCGCTCTCCATGGTATCTACCATCTGAGCGTAACTTAATGGAGCCAATGTCACGATGTTCATCGCCTGAGTGACGCCTCTGGTAAACAGGCTGGAACCGTGCGCCCGCGGTAAGAAGCCGACCTCGCTCGATAATGGTCGGAGCTCAGTCAATTTTCGACCATCCGGGCGGGCTGACTCTTCCATAATACCCTGGCGGACATCTTTATGGACGGCCATATCAAACGCTTCATCATAATCGGCTTTGACGGCTGCAAAGTCCTCGTCACCAAGCCTTTGGCGGAAATACTCGTGCATTTTATGGCGCAAATCAGATACCAGGTCGTTACGCTCCGGATATGGCGCGCGCAGCCCAGCGCCAAACTTACCCTTAGTCCAGTCATCGACGGCTTTTTGGATTTTTTCATCTGGTAGTAACAGTTCGTACTCTTGAGAAGTAACGCCGACTTTTTGAGCCAGCTCGGTTTGCAAATCAACCGCCGGCTGAATGACTTTGTGGGCGTACCCCAGCGCTGCAACTATCTGGGCCTCGCTAACTTCGCGGGCCCCGGCTTCGACCATCATGATGGCGTCCTTGGTGCCAGCGACCACCAAGTCTAAGCCGCCTTCCTCCAGCTCTTGAGGAGTTAAGAAGGCTTGCGGCTGGCTGTCTTTTAAGCCGACGCGCACACCGGCCACCGGGCCTTCAAAGGGCACGCCGGTTAGCATAAAGGCAGCGCTCATGGCAATCATGGCAATCGAATCCGGCCGGAAGTTAGGGTCCAGGCTTAAAACGGTGGCTACACCTTGAACTTCGTGGCGATATCCTTTAGGCCAAAGCGGACGAATAGGCCGGTCAATCAAGCGGCCAATCAATATCGCTTCGTCACTCGGTCGGCCCTCGCGCTTGATGAAGCGGCTGCCGCTTATCTTACCGGCAGCATAAAATTTTTCTTCATAGTCAATGCTCAGCGGGAAGTAGTCCAGCCCTTGAACCGTTTCCGGGCTTACCATGGCTGTGCCCAAAACCACCGTATCGCCGTAGCGAGCTAAAACACTGGCACTGGTGCGGAATCCGACTCGGCCAACCTCTAATGACAGAGGCTTTCCGCTAAATTCTGTCTCGACCTTAATGATTTTTTTACCGAACGGATTGATGGTCTTAGCCATAATTTTTTATTCACCTTTCCTGGGTGACAAGGTTCAATCCTCCGTAGCTTCAGGCGAAGGAGGGCTGTGCTCTGCCACCCAAATTATTTAATGATCTAGCGCCGAATGCCTAGTTTCTTGATTAACGCCAGGTATTCTTCACCATCTTTATCAGCGATGTATTTAAGCAGTCTTTTACGCTTGCCGACCAATTGTAGCAGGGCTCGGCGAGCGGCAAAATCGTGCTTATGAGTTTTTAAATGATCGGTTAATTCAGCAATCCGCGCAGTCATAATTCCTACCTGCACAGGGCTAGAACCGGTATCGGTTTTGCTTTTGGCCAAATCAGCAGTGATTTTAGCCTTTTTCTCACCAGTTATCATTCAGGCTAGATATTAGCAGTTTTACCCCTATCTTGCAAGTGTTACAGCCGGATTTCAATGTCGAGATTCTCCATATCTTGCGCATCTTTGAGATTAAAATTGCCGACTTTGGTACGGTGGAGGACTGACAGATAGGCGCCGGTGCCGAGTTTTTCTCCTATATCTTCTGCCAACGAACGGATATAAGTGCCACTGCTAACCTCTGC
>Ga0209640_10006636_pt1 | contig 10120 bp, 5 predicted proteins | sample RifCSP10_1_FD_184018 | JGI IMG/M metagenome (GOLD analysis project Ga0209640, IMG submission 184018) | Soil microbial communities from Rifle, Colorado - Rifle CSP2_sed 10_1 (SPAdes) (version 2) | ecosystem: Environmental > Terrestrial > Deep subsurface > Rock core/Sediment | place: Rifle... | reverse complement strand
CGCGCAGATCGACGATCGCCGCCGCCAGCTCACCGCATTGCAGAACCTGATCCTGACGCGCGAACTGGCGCGCCAGATCGTGCCGGGCGGCCGCCCGGTCGAGTCCGGCTACATCTCGTCGCTCTACGGGCAGCGCACGGATCCGTTCCACGGCAACCAGGCGAATCATCCCGGCCTCGATTTCGCTGGCGCCACGGGCACCCGCGTGCTCGCGGTCGCCGACGGGATCGTGAGCCATGCCGGAACGGACGGCGGCTACGGGCGATCGGTCGAAATCACGCACGGCAACGGCTATGTGACGCGTTATGCGCACAACGCCAAGCTGCTGGTCGTCCCCGGCCAGACTGTGAAGCGCGGCGATCCGATCGCGCTGATGGGATCCACCGGCCGTTCGACCGGCACGCACCTGCACTTCGAGGTGATGCGCGACGGCAAGCGGGTGAATCCGCTGTCGTTCGTGCGCCGCTGACCGGCGATTCTTGTCCCGAACGAAATCGCCCCCACGGTGTCGTAAACTACCGGTTTTTTGACCGGCTTTCGCCGTGGGGAACCCGCCCCGGCAGATCCTCCCGGTCCGAGGTCCCAGCCGAGTGTTGAACATCTTTACGAAGATTTTCGGCAGCCGTAACCAGAGGCTGCTGCGCCAGTATGCCGAGCGCGTGAAGCGCGCCAACGGCTTTGCCGACGCGCTCAAGGCGATGCGCGACGACGAACTGCGCGGACAGACCGAAAAACTCCGCGCGCGGCTCGCGGCCGGCGAAAAGCTCGACGACATCCTGCCGGAGGCATTTGCGACTGCGCGCGAGGCCGCGGCCCGCACGGTCGGCATGCGGCCGTTCGACGTGCAGCTGATCGGCGGCATGGTGCTGCACGAGGGCAAGATTTCCGAGATGCGCACCGGCGAGGGCAAGACGCTGGTCGCGACGCTGCCGGTCTACCTGAATGCGCTTGCGGGCGACGGCGTGCACGTTGTCACGGTCAACGAATACCTGGCACAGCGCGATGCCGAATGGATGGGACCGATCTACCGTGCGCTCGGCCTCTCGGTCGGCGTGATTACGAGCGGCCAGCCGTCCGCGGAGAAGCGCGCGGCCTACGCCTGCGACGTGACCTACGGCACTAACAATGAGTTCGGCTTCGATTACCTGCGCGACAACCTGGCGGCCCGCCTCGAGGACCGCGTCCAGCGCGGCCAGCATTACGCGATCGTGGACGAGGTGGACTCGATCCTGATCGACGAGGCGCGCACGCCGCTGATCATCTCGGGCCCGGCCGAGGAAAGCACCGAGCTGTACGCGAAGATCAACGCGCTGGTGCCCCGCTTTACGCGCCAGCAGACCGAGGAGGGCGCGGGCGACTACTTCGCCGACGAGAAATCCCGCCAGGTGCACCTGTCCGAGGCCGGATTCGAGAAAGCCGAGGAACTGATGCAGGAATCGGGGCTGCTGCGCGAGGGCGACAGCCTCTACGATCCCGCCAGCATCCGCCTGATGCATCACCTGAACGCGGCGCTGCGCGCGCACGCGATGTACCACAAGGACGTCGAGTACATCGTCCGCAACGGCGAAGTGATCATCGTCGACGAGTTCACCGGCCGCACGATGCCGGGCCGCCGCTGGTCGGACGGCCTGCACCAGGCGGTCGAGGCCAAGGAGGGCGTGCGCATCCGCGAGGAAAACCAGACGATCGCGTCGATCACCTTCCAGAACTACTTCCGCCTCTACCAGAAGCTCGCGGGCATGACCGGCACTGCGGACACCGAGGCGTTCGAATTCCAGCAGATCTACGGGCTCGAGGTCGTGGTCGTGCCGACCCACAAGCCAATGATCCGCAGGGACATGTCGGACCTCGTCTACCTGAACCAGAAGGACAAGTTCGAGGCCATCATCGAGGACATCCGCGACTGCGTGAAACGCGACCAGCCGGCGCTGGTCGGCACCACCTCGATCGAGACGTCTGAAAAGCTCTCGGCCCTGCTGAAGGAAGGCGCGATCCCGCACGCGGTGCTGAACGCCAAGCAGCACGAGCGCGAGGCGATGATCATCGCGCAGGCCGGTCGGCCCGGCACCGTGACCATCGCGACCAACATGGCCGGCCGCGGCACCGACATCGTGCTCGGCGGCAATGTTCCGCGTCAGGTCGATCAGCTCCGCAAGGACGGCGTGATGAGCGAGGAGCAGCTCGCCGGCCGCGCGCGCGAACTCGAGAATGAGTGGCAGAAGCTGCACGAGCAGGTGATCGCGGCGGGGGGCCTGCACATCATCGGCACCGAGCGCCACGAGTCGCGGCGCATCGACAACCAGCTGCGCGGCCGTTCCGGGCGCCAGGGCGATCCGGGCTCGAGCCGCTTTTACCTGTCGCTCGAAGACAACCTGATGCGCATTTTCGGCGACCCGGAGCGCACCAAGTCGCTGCTGCGCACGGTCGGCATGCGCGAGGGCGAGGCGATCGAGAGCGGCATGCTGACGCGCCAGATCGAGCGCGCGCAGCGCAAGGTCGAATCGCACAACTTCGACGCCCGCAAGAACCTGCTCGAGTATGACGACGTCGCCAACGACCAGCGCAAGGTGATCTACCGCCAGCGCACCGAGATCATGTCCACCGACGACATCGGCGGCGTGATCCGCGACGTGCGCGCCGAAGTCGTGCACGGCATCGTCGCCCAGTACATACCGCCGGACCGCGTCGAGGAGCAGTGGGACGTCCCCGGCCTGGAGCAGGCGATGCAGCGCGATTTCGGCGTGCAGACGGACCTCGCGGCCTGGCTCGCGGAAGACCCGGCGCGGCATGCCGCGGACGCTGTGGATCGCCTGCTGAACGCGATCGAGGCGGCTTACGAGGAGAAAGTGAAGCAGGTCGGCGAGCCGGTCATGCGGCATCTCGAGCGCGCGGTGATGCTGCAGCAGCTCGACATGCACTGGCGCGAGCACCTGGCCGGAATGGATTACCTGCGCCAGGGAATCTACCTGCGGGCCTATGCGCAGAAGAACCCGAAGCAGGAATACAAGCGTGAGGCCTTCGCGCTGTTCACCGCGATGCTCGACCGCATCCGCAGCGATACCGTGATGCTGCTGCAGCGCCTCCAGGTTCGCACCGAGGAGGAAATCGAGCGCGAGGAAGCGGAACGCCGGCGCAGGCTGCAGGCCCGCATGCAATTGCAGCACGCGCCGCCGCCGGATCTCGCCGCACAGGCGGCAGGACCGGCTGGCGAAGAGGGCGCGGAGGGCCGCCCTGGGCAGAGTGGTCCGGCCGCCGCGCCATTCGTGCGCGGCGAGCGTAAGATCGGCCGCAACGAGCCCTGTCCCTGCGGATCGGGCCGCAAGTTCAAGCACTGTCACGGAGCCCTGCAACGGGCCGGCAGCTGAACGAAACCTGACGAGGAGCGGGCGGACCAGGGATGGCAAGTCCACCGGAGATTCACGTCATCGCCGGAGCGCTTTCCGATGCGCAGGGCCGCGTCCTGATCGCGCAGCGCCCGCGCGGCCGCCACATGGCCGGGCGCTGGGAATTCCCGGGCGGCAAGCTCGCTCTCGGCGAAGACTCCTATGACGGACTCAAGCGTGAACTGGCCGAGGAGCTCGGCGTGGTCGTGCGCGAAGCCCGGCCCCTGATTCGCCTGCGCCACGACTATCCTGACCGGCGCGTGCTGCTCGACGTCTGGCAGGTGACTGCCTATGACGGCGAGCCGAAATCACTCGAATCGCAGGCGCTCGCCTGGGCGCGGCCCGACGAACTGCCGTCGCATGATCTGCTCGAGGCCGACCGCGCCATCGTCACGGCGCTCAGGCTCCCGCGGCTCGCGCGCGTGATCGAGGACGGCACGGAGCTGCGCGCGCTGAAGGACAGCGCAGCGCAGACCATCCTCTGGCAGTTGCCGGAGGACGGCGATGAGGCGATCGATGCCGACACCGCGCACGCAGCGCGCGCCGCCGGGCACCGCGTCTTCGCGATGGGCACGGGCATCGAGGCCGTACGCGCGGCGGCGATCGCGGGTTGCGACGGCGTCGTGCTGCACTGGGACGGGCAGAACCTGCACGTGGACCGGGGCGGCTCGTTCCTGATCGGCGTTCATTGTGAGGACGCCGGCGGCGCGCTGCAGGCGGTCGCCGAGGGCGCGCATTTCCTGGTGATGGCGCCGGCGGACGGGCCGATGCCGCAGCGCTACCTCGAGCCGCTGTGCGAGAAGGCCGGCGTGCCGGTGTTTGCGGGCTGGTATCCGGATGCGCAGCGGCTCGAGCAGCTGCAGATCGCCGGTGCGCACGGTTGCGCCGTCCGGCCACGGAATGACGTCCCGACATCTGCATGACCCGCGCGACCGGGCGACGGACCCGGATGCAGGACCACGACGGTGGTTATACCCAACCGGCATTTCCTTACGCCGGAATGAAGTAATTCGATCTTCAGCATGAAGGTATAACAACCAGGCCTTTCCATCGCTCCGTCGTCATTACTTAGGATGGCCCTGAACATCATTCTCAGGGTCCGATCCATTGCCGACTGCCGTCGCTATCGCCCAGCTCGCCGAGTACCCGCTCGACCCACAGCGGTTCGAGTTGCTTGGGCGTCTGGTCGATGGACTCGACGCCTCGGCGCTGCAATGGCTTTCCGGCTACGCTGCGGGACTGGCCGCGGCGCAGGGCAGCGCAGCACGATTGGCGCCTTTGGCGGCCGCGCTCGCCCCCGAATCCGCCACAACCCCGTTCGCAACCATCGTCTACGGCTCCCACACCGGCAACGGCCGCCGCGTCGCGGAGTCGCTCGCGACCCAGTTGTCGAGCCTCGGCATCCACGCCCGCCTGCTGCGCGCAGGCGAGTACCCGCTTCGCGAACTGGTCCAGGAGCGGCGCCTGTTCGTGGTCATGAGCACGCACGGCGACGGCGATCCGCCGGACGATGCGCGCGCCTTCTGCGATTTCCTGTTCGGGCGCCGCGCGCCGAAGCTGCCGTCGCTCGAGTACGCAGTGCTCGCGCTCGGCGATACCAGCTATCCGCGTTACTGCGAGATCGGCCGGCGCATCGACGAGCGCCTGGCCGGGTTGGGCGCGACGCGCCTCTACAGCCGCATGGATTGCGACGTGGACTACGAGTCGCCGGCGGCGGCATGGTCCGCGCGCGCGGTGGAGCTGTTGCAGCAAGTGCGGCCGGCAACCACTGCGGAACGCATTCCCGTCTTGCGGCCTGTTGCCGCGCCGCCGGCCTGGAGCCGCGAGAAACCCTTCGCGGCCGAACTGCTCGCCAACCAGCGCATCACGGTGGGCGAGGGCGTGCGCGACGTGCGCCACGTCGAGTTGTCCCTCGCCGGTTCGCGACTGCACTACGAGCCGGGCGATGCGATCGGCGTCATTTCGGAGAACCCGCCTGAGACCGTGAACGCGGTGCTCGTTGCCGCGCGACTCGACGGCACCGAATCTATTGAGCGCGGCGGCGAGCGCCGCGAGCTCGCCGACTGGCTGGCCGGGACGCTCGAAATCACCCGCATCACGCGTCCGCTCATGGCAGCGGTCGCGGAGCGTAGCGCCAGCCAGGAACTCGCCGCGCTCCTCCAGCCAGGCCGGGAAGAGGCGCTCCGCGAACTCATGCGGCACTCGCAGCTGCCGGATCTGCTCGAGCGCTACCCGGCGGATTGGGATGCGGTGTCACTCGTGGCGGCGCTGCGGCCCATGGCGCCGCGCCTCTACTCCGTCGCCTCCAGCATGAAAGAAGTGGGCGAGGAAGTGCACCTGACGGTCGCGCGGCTCGACTCCGGTGGCGACGGCAGCCCCCGCCCGGGTGCCGCCTCGCAGTTCCTGGCGACGCGCGCCGACGGGACGGCGGTGCCGGTCTACGTCGAACCCAACCCGCGTTTCCGCCTGCCGGCAGATCCCTCGCGTGACGTCATCATGATCGGCCCCGGCACCGGGGTCGCGCCATTCCGCGGCTTCATCCAGGAGCGCGCGGCGGTCGGCGCGCGCGGCCGCAACTGGCTCGTCTTCGGCGCGCGCCGCTTCGCGCGCGATTTCCTCTACCAGATCGAATGGCAAAGGGCGCTCAAGCAGGGCGCGCTGACCCGCCTCGATCTCGCGTTCTCGCGCGATGGCGGGCGGCGGCTCCACGTACAACAGCGCCTGCTCGAGGCGGGCCGTGAGTTGTACGACTGGATCGAGAACGACGCCACGATCTACGTCTGCGGCGACGCCACCGGCATGGCGCCGGATGTTCATGCCGCGCTCGCGAAGATCATCGAGCAGCACGGAGGCGTTTCCGCGGAAACGTCCCGGGAACGGCTCGACCGGCTGGGTGCCGACGGTCGTTACCTGCGGGACGTCTACTGATGGGCGCGCCGGACCTCACGCCCGTCGAGCGGATCAAGGCCGCGAGCCGGAACCTGCGTGGCACGATCGTCGAAAGCCTCGCGGATCCGGTCACGGGCGGGCTGCGCGAGGACGACCAGCACCTGCTCAAGTTCCACGGCAGCTACCAGCAGGACGACCGCGACGTCCGTGAGGAGCGGCGGCTCGCGAAGCTCGAGCCCGCCTACAGCTTCATGATCCGCACGCGCCTGCCGGGCGGGGTTTGCACGCCGGCGCAGTGGCTCGCGCTCGACGGCCTCGCCGGCCGCTATGGCAACGAAACACTGCGCCTGACCACGCGCCAGGCATTCCAGTTGCACGGGATCATCAAGACCGACCTCAAGCGCACGATCGCGGCCATGAACGCGGCGCTCGTGGATTCGATCGCGGCCTGCGGCGACGTCAACCGCAACGTACTCGCCAGCCCGAACCCCTATGCGAGCGCCGTGCACGACGAGGTCCATGGCTGGGCCGTCAAGCTCTCGGCACACCTGATGCCGCGCACGCGTGCCTACCACGAGATCTGGCTCGACGGCGAAAAGGTCGCCGGCGGCGAGGAAGCCGAGCCGATCTACGGGTCCACCTACCTGCCGCGCAAGTTCAAAGCGGCGATCGTGGTGCCGCCGCAGAACGACGTGGACGTGTTGGCCCACGACCTCGGCTTCGTCGCGATCGTCGAGGGAGGCCGGCTGGCGGGCTTCAACCTGACGGTCGGCGGCGGGCTCGGCGCCACGCACGGCGATGCGGCGACCTACCCGCGGCTTGCGGACTTGATCGGCTTCCTGGAGCCGGAACAGCTGCTCGGGGTTGCCGAAGCGGTCGTGACCATCCAGCGCGACCACGGCGATCGCACCGAGCGCAAGCACGCGCGCCTCAAGTACACGATCGCGGACCGCGGGGTCCAATGGTTCAGGGCGGAGCTGGAGCGCCGCATCGGCTTCCCGCTCGAAGCGGCACGGCCGTTCGAGTTCACGGGCAGCGGCGATCGCTTCGGCTGGGTCGAGGGCGTGGACGGCCGCTGGCATCTGACGCTTCGCATCGAGGCCGGTCGCGTGGCGGATCGCGGCGACCGGAAGCTCCGGAGCGGACTCGCGCGCATCGCGGCCATCCATCTCGGCGAGTTCCGGCTGACGCCCAACCAGAACCTGATCATCGCCGGCGTCCCCGCGGACCAGCGCTGGCGCATCGATGCGCTGGTCGCGGGCTACGGCCTCGATCAATACCGTGCCGCGCCGCCGCTCGCGCGGGATGCGCTCGCCTGCGTGGCGCTGCCGACCTGCCCGCTCGCGATGGCGGAGGCCGAGCGTTACCTGCCGGCGGCATCCACCGCCATTCACGATCTGATGCAGAAGCATGGCGTCGGCGATGAGCCGCTCCTGTTCCGGATCAGCGGCTGCCCGAACGGCTGCTCGCGGCCCTATCTCGCCGAGATCGCGCTCGTCGGCAAGGCGCCGGGCCGCTACAACCTGCACCTCGGCGGAGCGCGCGACGGCACGCGTCTCAATCGGCTCTACCGCGAGAACGTGGACGAGCCGGGCATTCTCGCCGCGCTCGATCCGTTGATCGGGACCTGGGCGCGGGAGCGAGAGCCCGGCGAGGCATTCGGCGATTTCCTGCACCGCACGGGCCGGCTGGCGGCGCCGGCGGCCCGAGGAGCGGCATGATGTCGCCGCCGCAAGCCGCGCTCCGGGCTGAACCGCCACCCGATCTGGCCGGGCTGAATGCGGAGTTCCGCGCGCTGCGCGCAAAGGAACGGGTGGCCGCGGCGCTTGCGCGGCTGCCGGGCCAGCACGTGCTGTCGTCGAGTTTCGGCGCCCAGGCGGCCGTGTCGCTGCACCTCGTGACCCGCCTTGCGCCGCGGATTCCCGTGATCCTGATCGATACCGGCTATCTGTTCCCGGAGACCTATCGCTTCATTGACGAACTGACCGAGCGGCTCGACCTCAACCTGAAGATCTACCGCAGCGCGCGCTCGGCGGCCTGGCTCGAGGCGCGCCACGGCAAGCTCTGGGAGGACGGGCGCGCTGGCATAGAGCAATACAACCGGATCCACAAGGTGGAGCCCATGGAGCGGGCGCTCCGAGAATTACATGCCGGCACCTGGTTCGCGGGCCTGCGACGGGAGCAGTCCGCGAGCCGTGCCACGATCGAGCCGGTACAGCTGACCGGCGCCGGCCGCTACAAGGTCCACCCGCTCTTCGACTGGACCGATCACGAGGTCTATCGCTATCTCCGGAAGCACGACCTGCCCTATCACCCGCTCTGGGAGCAGGGCTACGTCTCGGTCGGCGACTGGCACACGACGCAGCGGCTTGGCGACGTCGCCGACCCCGAGGCGACGCGCTTCTTCGGCTTGAAGCGCGAATGCGGCCTGCACGAAATCGACGAGTCGGGCATCTGAGCACGCCATGCAGCACTTCCCGATCTTCCTCGATCTCCGCGGCGCGCCGGTCCTGATCGTCGGCGGCGGCGCGGTGGCTGCGCGCAAGCTCGCGCTGTTGCGAGAGGCGGGCGCTGCGATGACCGTCGTCGCGCCGGAGGTGACTCCGGCGATCTCGGCGCTGGTGCCGGGCGTCGTGCGTTGGCACGCGCGTGCCTTCACGCGCGCGGATGTTTCGGGCATGCGGATCGTGATTGCCGCGACGGGCGACCGCGAGGCCAACGCCAGGGTCGCCGCGGCCGCGCGCGAGGCGAACGTGCCGGTCAACGTCGTGGACGATGCGGCGCTCTCGACATTCATCGTGCCGGCGATCGTGGATCGCTCGCCGCTCGTCGTCGCGATCACGAGCGGCGGCGCGGCACCCCTGCTGGCGACCCGGCTTCGCGCGCGTATCGAGGCGATGCTGGATGAATCCTGGGGGCGGCTCGCCCGGTTCGCGGATCGCTGGCGTGCACGGATCCGCGGTGCTCTGCCGGACCTCGGCACTCGCAGGGGCTTCTACGACTGGCTGCTCGACGGGCCGGTCGCCTCGGCCGTGCGCGCGGGGCGGGAGGCACAGGCGGAGCAGTTGATGGAGGAACGGCTTGCCGGCCCATCGAAATCGCGGCCGGGCAAAGTGACGCTCGTCGGCGCGGGACCCGGCGATCCCGGACTTCTGACGCTGCACGCACTTCGCGCCCTGCAACAGGCCGACGTGATCCTGACCGATCGCCTGGTTTCGGCTGGAATTCTCGCCCTGGCCCGCCGCGAGGCGGAGATCATCGACGTCGGCAAGTCCCCGGGCAGGCATGGCGCACGCCAGGGCCGCATCAATCGCCTGCTCGTCGTGCACGCGCGCCGCGGCCGCGCGGTCGTGCGGCTGAAGGGCGGCGATCCGTTCATCTTCGGCCGCGGCGGGGAGGAACTCGAGTACCTCGAGCGTCACGGGATCGCGTACGAAGTCGTGCCCGGCATCACGGCGGCCCTCGCCTGCGCGGCCTATGCGGGCATCCCGCTGACGCACCGCGATCACGCGCAGGGCCTGCAGTTCGTCACGGCCCACTGCCGTGATTCGCTCGACCGCCTCGACTGGCGGGGCCTCGCGCGGCCCGGGCAGACGCTGGCGTTTTACATGGGTGTTGCGGAACTGGAGAGGCTGCGCGACCGGCTGATCGAGGCGGGCTTGCCGCCGGCGACGCCCGCCGCCATCGTCGAGAACGGCACGCGCCCGGAGCAGCGAGTCGTCGTGACGATGCTCGCGGCCCTTCCGGACGCGGCACGACGGCAGGGGATCGCGCCGCCGGCCATGCTATTCGTCGGCGAGGTCGCCCGGTTCGCGACCCGGCTCGGCTGGTTCGGCGGCGCCCCCGTC
>Ga0209640_10006635_pt1 | contig 10122 bp, 8 predicted proteins | sample RifCSP10_1_FD_184018 | JGI IMG/M metagenome (GOLD analysis project Ga0209640, IMG submission 184018) | Soil microbial communities from Rifle, Colorado - Rifle CSP2_sed 10_1 (SPAdes) (version 2) | ecosystem: Environmental > Terrestrial > Deep subsurface > Rock core/Sediment | place: Rifle... | reverse complement strand
GTTCACCCAACCGGTGAACCTCGTTCGTGCATGAAAATAGAATGACATCCTATGGGTAGCTATTTTATAAAGTGGTTAACTGCGGAATCTAGGTTCAAACTCCACCGCCTCTTTCACGGCTTCTATACCGGCGCGCGCGCACTCATCGTGTAACAAGAGTATGTAAAGTGCAGCATGTCCGCGCATTGCTATCTCCTGACCAGATGGCTAGTCACGATTGGGTTATGAAAATTACAACCGGCCGCTAATATACGCCTGTAGTTGGGAATCGTTGGATCGGGAATTGTTTACCACTTTTTCCAGAATATAACGAGCCTGACGATTCGTGCTAACCGTCAGCAAGCCTTCCGCGGCAAAAATCCGGGAATCAACCGGCACATTAGGATCGCGCATATAGTCCTCGACTTTATGCAGGACCGTTGTACTGGGATTGGTTTTAATGTTTTCCGCGAGCAGGGTGCCTAAATATGGCGGCGCATGGTCAATATGGGTGTGCAGCTTGAGCAGGCCATCCACCGCGCGCGGATCGGGCAATTGCGCAATGGCGCTGGCGTACTTCTCCATGTCATATTGGCGCCGGTCCTGATGGGCGCCCACCGCCAGCATCACCAAGGTTTCTTCGTGATTGCTGATCAGTTCCCAGAGCCGTTGCTGTTCCTGCGTGTTGGCGGTCTGAAAATAATTCACCAGCAGCGTGGCGACCGTTTCCGGTTCGGGTACATTGTGCACCACTTTACTGAACACCGTGGAAACGTGTTCAGCAAAACCGGATCCAGGGTCAGCGCGGCCGCTGATCACATCCAGAACCGGCTGAAGTCCGGCGGGATTCTCCAGCTTGGACACCACCCAGGTTAATTCTTTGGCGAATTTTTCATGGCCGTTTTGCTGGAGTTTGTAAATAATTTCCAACAAGCGGCTGACTTGTTCCGGTCCGCCGTTTTGCATGAGTTTTTCCGACAAAATAATGGCAACGTTCCGGTTTCCCGCCGGGTCAATGAGCGCGTCAAATACCGGCAGCACCACATCGGAATCCAAGGCCGCCATTTTAACGGCCAGTTCCAGCATCATGCCTTCTTCCAGGGTTTTGTTTAGCATCATATCGGCCAATAGCAGCAGGCACGGGTCACAACGGCTGATAGCCACCCACAATCTGTCTAAGGCGGGTCTGTCCGCCTTGCGCCATGCCAGGATGTAGTCACTGATCACAGCGTGCGGATCGGCAGCGTTCTGGAGTTCTTCATCCACCCTACGTGTTGTTGCTGGTGACGCCGCCCGCGCTGACACTTTATCCGCACGGGGCTGAACCGTTGGCAGGAAATCACCTTGCTGTGAACCTGCCGGCGGCTGGGGAATTATCACTGATGCTGTTTGAGCCGTTGATTGGCTTTGCGTGCCGTGCCCAGCATCATTCGTACTGTCATCGGAGTTCTTAATAATCAACCACACCCCAAACAACACGGTTAACACGGCCAACAAATGTGCCAGGTAATTGGATTTCATGCGCGGCTGCCCGTCTGGTGTCGCTAAAAGAAACAGCATCTGAAACAAACATTATCAAACGTACGGCAATCAGTTTACCACGGACTTGAACCGGCGCATCACAAAAACGGCTGCCTGGCCTGGCTATGTTTTGTTACTCCAGACACTGTGAAAACTTGTTATTCGTCAAATGCGGGTTAACAGGCACTACTGACTCTGGTATAAAGGACGGGTTTGGTGGTACACGATTTATCGGCTCTACACTTACAGTTTGTGCGCTTATTGGTTTGCACCGTCAGATAGTCAACATTGTTGTTCAACGGTCTTGTTACACGAAAGGAGAAATTGCGTGAGCTATCAAGGAAAATTGATTTTTATCGCCGCTATTGCATTTATATTCAGCGGCATGGCCTACGCCGCGGGCACGCCTTCCGCCCAGGGTGCCAAGGTGTATATCGTTACACCGCAAAACGGCGCGGCCGTGACCAGTCCTTTTAAAGTGGTATTTGGCCTGAACGGTATGGGCGTCGCGCCGGCGGGCACCGATAAGGAAAACACCGGCCACCACCACTTGGTTATCGATAGCGACAGCCTGCCGGATTTCACCAAACCCATGGGGCCCGAAGTCAAGCACTTTGGCGGCGGCCAGACCGAAACCCTGCTGACCCTGGAACCGGGCAAACACACCTTGCTACTGATCCTGGGCGATAAGAATCATGTGCCACACAATCCGCCACTGGTGTCGGAAAAAATTACCGTCACCGTAAAATAAGACACAAAAGAGCTTGTAGTGAGTTTTAGGGAGCGGGATTTTCGGTTCCCGCGTTTGAGCATGCCGGTTTTATGCCCTTCTTTGGAGGGTGACGCAAGAACCGTTCTTCTGATAGGTTGGGCGATACCGACCCGACCCCTGCATCCCGTTATCGCGATCCGTAGGGTGGGCATTGCCCACCACAAGTTTCTCCACGCTTGTTATGGCGGGCCATGCCCGCCCTACCCATGCATTCTGTTAGCTCGATCCGTAGGTTGGCGGTGAGGTACGAACCCCAACATACTTTGATTTTCGAAAGGTTTCTGTTGGGCTTCGTACCTCAGCTCAACATGAGTTATACGACATCCTCTCTAGGAGAGAGTTGGGGCGAGGGCAAATCGAAGCAAGATCAAACCACCACACAGTCGCAGATTCTTAAACGGCGCTTTTAAGGCCTGAAAAGTGTATTTTAAGGAGAAATAAAGGGTGTTTTTCGCCGCGTTTTTACAGTTTATCAATTAGTTGCGTAGGTCCGACCCAAGCTACGCTTTACAAATGATATACCTCTGCCACTGGGTGCCGAGGCATGCAGACACTGGCTCAGTAACTGGGAGTAGAGCAGGCGTGTACTTTCTGGTAAATAGTCCATATTTCAATTGGTTAAAAGTGGTTATACGCAGTTTATGCCAAAACTGCGTATAACGCCAGGACGCAAACTCTGGGTTAGTATACGATTAGCACAGTAGGATAAATAAGCCTTTCAAATCAGATAAATAGCTCGCCCTTTCACGGCGGCGGAAGGGGTTCGGCTCCCCTTGGGGACGCCATATAAAACAAAGGGTTAGCGGTTTTTTCACTAACTCGTTTTTAATTTGTCAATATTTTGTCAATAATAGAAAGTTCTTTTCCATCGTACTAAAGCTTCGATTTCGACGCTTAGCACACTTTAATGGTGTATTGACGTCATATACTTGTTGTATAGTTTACTAAACTGATAGTAAGAATAAACCTTCAAAATTGAACTTGTGCAAAAGCCTAAAAACCTTAGACAGTAAAGTTTCTTTTAGCGAAGTCGATATAGGATTAGGTCCAGTTTTTGCCGCGGATTCGTACTCATTGAAAAAACGCGTTTATTCTCAGTGTGAAATTACCTAAAAGGACTGCAAAACAGAGGACATGAAAATGATTGGTTCAGTTGTTGTAAAGGCTTTTTGGGATGAAGAAGCTCGCGTATGGGTCGCAACTAGCGATGATGTTCCAGGGTTAATTACTGAAGCCGAAACTTGCGATGCGCTAGCTAAAAAACTTATGGCTTTAATTCCTGAGTTACTTGAAGCGAATGGATTGATTTCTGCAGATAATATTCCGGAAATACCTGTGCACTTGTATAGTGAATGTAAACTTAGAACACATCGTAAAGCCTGTTAAAGGGCAACTTTACTCCGCTAGTAAAAAAGATACTAACTGAAAACGGCTGTAGTTTTAAACGCCAAGGAAATGGCGATCACGAAATATGGTTTAGCCCCCATTCCAATAGAAGTTTTCCTGTTGATAGTAAAATTAAATCTAGGCATACAGCCAATGGAATAATGAAACAGGCTGGAATTAACCATAAATTTTAATCTTTCGCATCTCTTGTAACTCCCACCGCGTCGGCGATTTCTTGCCGTGTGTTAAGCAAACTTCCGTTTTTTCTCCGGCTCAATCGGCTGGAAATACCAGCTTACATAATCTTCCATTTCGCTCGGCGTGGCGTGAAGTATGTCGATATTAACTACGCGCATTTCGGCGCGGCTGAAGTGGTTGCGCAATTCGTGAATAAAAAGCCGGTTACTCGGCAAAATAGAAGCCGTTACCTCGAAGGTCTTGCGCGTTTTGGGATGGACTAATTTTAATGCCTCGTCAGAGAAATCTGTGGGTATCCAATGCTGAAAAAACCTTAATGCAAAGGCGTGAAGCCGCAAAGCATTCAATCTATTACTTCATGCAAGCTTAACTTATGCAACCCTGTCAGCCGCCAAAGGCGGTGGGCCGCCCTGCCCGGAACCCAAAAGACAATTCACTACCGTTTTTTAAAAATAATCCGGTTTACTTTGCGCCATGGCGTCTTTGCGTTGAATACTGGCGTTAAGTGACCCACTGATTGTTCGGAACACCCTAAAAAAAGAGCCAAAAATAAAAACGGGGCCCGCAGACCCCGTTAAGTCAATGTTACACGTTATTGTTGTTAAACTGTACCAGTCTTAGAACTTAACGATATAGCCAAGAGAGAACCCGCTTGGGTCCTCACCCACGGCAGATGGAGCAATGTCATCACCATGACCGCCACCGCCGGTGACACTGTAGTCTGCGTTATCGTCATTTTCTGTCATGGCATACGCTATGTAGATTGTGGAACTCTTGCTCATGGCAAAGTCAGCACCCACCGCCAATATAGTAGCGCCGGTATCAGTAGCGTCGCCGAAGTCGTCAGCCATCGCGTACTGGAGTTTAAGCAGGGTAGCCCCTGTCTTAAAGCCCACACCCAGACCCATCACGTCGAGGTCAGCACCGCTCACGCCGCCCTGATCCGAAGCGCTGTGGAAGAAACCATTAATAGTGAGAGGACCACCCTTGTACTGCACACCGGCGCGCATAGCGCTTTCGTCATCGTCAGCATTAATGTTGTGCATTTCATACGCCAGCGTGACACGCACCGGACCGGCGTTGAAGATTACATTAGCACTATACGCATCATTGTCGTTGGCAGTGGAACCACTTGCGGTACCCGAGCCGGTATTGGTCGAGTATTGGAATTTGATCGTGGCCACATCGCCCAGCATTGGCGAGATGTACAGAATACTGTTACGCGCGCGTTCGTCCCAAGCGTTGGTGGTACCATTGGAACGGGAAAAGTTCCGCAAGTCGCCAATATAGTCGTTAAACAGATCGTGGGTGGAACGCACATCCTTAAACGGGGTGTCGTGGTTACCGATACGCACCTCACCAAAACCACCGCCAAGACTGACGAAGCTGTTACGATCAGCAAGGGTGCCGCCAGCACGGTTATCTAGCGCAATGCCGGTTTCAATCTGTAAGCCAGCTTTCATACCGTTGTCCAGATCCATCGAGCCTTTTAAACCAAAGCGGGATGAGTTGGACGCTATGTTCATGGCGGAGTCGGTGCCGTCGTCAATCACATCTAAGGAAACGTGACCCACACCATACGCAGACATTTCAGCCATGGCGGCCATAGGCATGGCCAGGCCGGCTGCGACTGCTATCGCAAGTAATTTTTTATTCATTGTAAGCTCCTTGTAAACGAGTGGATTAGTAAAACTCGAAAGCTTTTATAGCCCAGCTCCTGTGGCGTTGCAACCACTATTTTTGGGTTTTGCGCAACAAGTTCAATTTTTTGTTGCAGTTTTGCAACATATTAGGGTTTGTGAGCGAATAATAAGCAACATAAACCAACCCCACCGCGTTCCCCTCGTTGCCAACCTACCACATGTTTATGGATCACTGTTGAGTGGTCAAGGCCGGTTTTAGTCACTTACCAAAGCCATAACCAGACCGTCATCAATCCGGCCAGCGCACTCACCAGTAAGGGCAGGCCCACGCGCAGGCCGATGGCGGAGCCGCCGATCACCGCGGCCATGCCGGCCTTAACCAGGCTGTTCGCCGTGGCCGCAATAATGATCCCCAACACCGCGACGTGCACCGCCAGATCCGTCTGACTCAAGCGGGCCAGCGACAAGGTCACGGGGTCAACATCCGCGACACCGGACGCCGCCGCCAGCACCAGCACGCCCATATCCCCAAACCAGTGCTGCAATGCCTTGCTGAGCAGCATCACCACCACCAGGATCAATCCGAAACTGATCGCCGTTTTTAATTCTAACGGATTTTTCAGGGGCGAGGCCGCGTCCGCCGGTGTGGCGGATTGCGCGCGCCAGTAAAACAATGCCGGGCCATAGGTCACAACCGCCATCACCGCCGCCGGCGCCAGCAGGTTAACAAACACCTCACTATTGATGATGCTGGTCACCAGCAACATACGCGGCAGCATGGTCCCGCAGGCCAGCAAAATGCCGGTCGCCAGCATCGGGGCCATGGCTTGTTGTTGATGCGCCATGCGCGAAAAGTGCAGCGTGACGGCGGTCGAGGATACCAAGCCACCGAACAAACCCGCAAATACCGGGCCCCGGCGCGGGCCGCCGAGTTTAATCGCGAAATAACCGGTAAACGAAATCGCCGCGATCAGCACCACCATCCACCACATCAAGTAGGGATTGAGCACCTGCCAGGGACCATAACCCTGATTGGGCAGCACCGGCAGCAATACAACCGATATCAGCAGCAGCTTCATGCCGGCCTGCAGTTCCGTCTCCTCCAATACACTGACCCAGCGATGCAGCAAAGGCTTATGACCTAAAATCAGGATCGAAATAACCGCCGACGCCGCCGCAATGGCAATTTCGCCCACGCCGGCCAGCGCGCCCAGGACAAAGACCAGCAGTCCCGCCACCAGGCTGGTAACGCCAACGTCTTCGCTGCCGCGCCGCAGATTAACGACATAAGCGGTGGTCAACACCCCCGCCACGCCAATGAACACCAAACCCAACGCCAACGTGCCAAAATGCCCGGCCAGCAGTGCCGATCCGCCGCCCAACAGGCCGAGCAAGCCATAAGTGCGTATCCCGGCAATGCGCTGACCTTCTTTCGCGGCGCGTTCTTTCCAACCGCGTTCCACGCCAATCAACAAGCCAATCGCCAGCGCAACGCCCAGATGGAAAAAGCTTTCCTGTACTTCACCCATTGCTCAATGATCCTTTTGTTAACTAGGGAATTGTGCGCACAGGTTTCAGGATTTATCAACCGCCCAACAGGTGTTTGATGACATTAGCACTACGCAGGCCATTGTCGTTTGACTTTTGATTAGCTTACTGCAGCGGTGGCAGGGGCGGCATCGGGACTCCTAAACAACCGGAGATAGCACGCATGAGTTCCGCGCCGCGAATCGTGACTTGGTTATCCACGGCAATACACACCACCAGCGCCTTGAGGATTCGCGGCTTCAACAACGGCTTGACCTGTTCCAACTTGTCCATTGCGTTGTCCACAGCGGCTATCGCGATCGCTTCACGCGGCATTATCCGCAAGGCAGTGGCGCCAATTGCCCGAATACCCGCGGTAAACGCCGCGTGGGCTTCGGGATCCTGCCGGTGTTCCGTATACGCCACCATGGACAGAATCAATTCCAGCTCCTTTTTGACGGCGCCGATGTGGCTATGCAGCGCATGCGGCGGTTTGCGCAGGCCATGCGCTTCGTCCACCAGTTGTTTTATCAAGCGTTGCACGATCCATTCACCGATGACGACTTTCTTGTCGGCCGCGATCAAGACATCCACGTTGCGTTTGAAGCGCTGGTATTGCGGCGCGGACAGTGCGCGCAGCGCCGGGAAACACAACTCAAAGACCGGCAGGCGCAAGGCCGGCGGCAAGGCCGCCACCGCGGGATATAACTGCCGGGTTTTTTCATACACACCGGCGTCAGCCTGCGCTTGCAGATGTTGCCACTGTAACGGTTGCAGTTCGTTACCGTATTGGATCAGGAAACTATACATTAGCGCCCGCACGCCGAAGGGGTCTTGCGCCTCGGTTTTAATCACCGCCGGAATCTCCTGCAACAACTGCCGGGCGTGCGCATAGTCATTGTCCATCGGCTGGCCGGCGCGTTCAATCGCTTGTAATGCCTCTTGCATTGCAATCTGCACCGTGGCCGCGGCGGCAGCGGGGGACAAAGCATGCTTCGCGGTTTGTGTTTTATCGCCGGGTGCTTCCTGGGGGGGCGCTTCCTCGCGCTTGGGCGTTACATATTTGCCGTTCCAGCGGGGTTCAATGCGACGGATACGTTGCGCCAATGGCGGATGGGTGGCAAAGATAAACGACAGCACGCTGCGCACCCCGCTGGAAAAATACGCGTGACTGTATTCCGGCGCGGAGGGCGATAACAACAGGGATCCGGCATGCACGCCGCCGATTTTTTTCAGCGCGCCGGCAATGCCGCCGGCAGTGCGCGTGAACTGCACTGCCGACGCATCGGCCAGATATTCCCGTTGCCGGCTGACAATCGCCTTAATCCATTGCCCAAAGAAGGTGCCGCAATAGCCGATCACAGCCAAGCCGAGTCCCAGCACCATGATAGCGATGGCGATCTGGCCGCCACTGCGGTTGCGGGAACTGCCGACATAGCGCACCGAGCGCATCAGGTAATAGCCGATCATGCCGAGCAACAAAATGCCATTTAACACGCCGATCAGCCGGATGTTTAAACGCATGTCGCCATTAAAGATATGACTGAACTCGTGCGCGATCACGCCTTGCAATTCATCCCGGCTTAAATACGTTAACGCGCCACGGGTGACACCAATCACGGCATTCGCGGGTGACCAGCCGGCGGCGAAGGCATTAATGCCGCTTTCCTCCAGCAGATACACCGCTGGCGTTGGCGTGCCGGAGGCGATTGCCATCTCTTCGACGATGTTCAGCAATTTGCGCTGCGCCGGATCGCGGCTGCTTTGGGGTATCAACCGGCCGCCCAGCATTTCAGCGACGATTGGCCCGCCGCTAGATAGCTGCGCCGTTTTATAAAAGCTTCCCAGGGCGATAATGCAGGCCACAGCCAAGGTCACCGCAACAAACAACGGTGCATCGAAGACGGCCACGAGCTCACCCCATGAGCTAACGAATGCGCCGGTTTCCTTGTACGCCAGGACCTCGAATATCAAGAGATTGGTAATCAACACCAGGGTAGCCACCGCCAGGCCAAACAGCAGGATCAATGACAAGGTATTGCGGCGGGCGGCGTCTTGCGCCTCGAAAAAATTCATAGCTTACATGTTCGCTTTTTTGTCAGAACGACACCCGGTTAGAAAGACACCTTGGGTACCGCCTGGATTTGCGCGCGGTCTTCAAATTCCAGGGGCGAGGCGTCTTTACCGTGGCCAAAGGTGCCGGCCAGTACGTTCTGCGGAAACGACTGTTTATAGGTGTTGTATTCCATCACCGAATCATTAAACGCCTGCCGGGCAAACGAGATGCGGTTTTCGGTGCTGGTTAACTCTTCGGTCAACTGCATCATGTTTTGATTGGCTTTCAGGTCGGGGTAGGCTTCCATTACAAAATTCATCCGCCCGAGGGCGTTGACTAATGAGCCTTCCGCCGCCGACAAGGACTTGATCGCATCCGCGTTGGACGGATCCGCATGCGCCGCATTCAGCCCGCTGAGCGCGGCATTGCGCGCGGCGATGACCGCCTCCAGGGTTTCGCGCTCATGCTTGAGATAACCCTTGGCGGTTTCCACCAGGTTGGGAATCAAATCATAACGCCGCTTTAACTGCACTTCGATCTGGGCAAAGGCATTGGTCAGGCGGTTCTTCAGGGCGACCAGCTTGTTGAATATCGCGATGATGTACAGCACCGCCACGCCAATGACAACTAAACCAACGATTGTAGATATTTCCATGGGATTCCACCTTGTTGTTATGTTGAGGTTTCCAGATAGCAAAGCTATAGATGCCAAGCCAATATCGATAACGCCAGAAATATCACCGCCAGCATTAAAAACAACCGCCCCAGCCCGGCGATGCCCGCCAACTCCTCGCCGCGGCGGGCGAGAAAATCCACCAGCTCCCGCTCATTCAGATCGGCGCAATGCGGGCACTCCGTCAGGCGATACGCAAAGGACATGCCACAGCGGCCGCAGGCCCGAAGGCGTTTAATATATGGGGGCAGCAGCATACCGGTACTTTAACCTAGATTCCGCAGTTAACCACTTTATAAAATAGCTACCCATAGGATGTCATTCTATTTTCATGCACGAACGAGGTTCACCTGTTGGGTGAACAACG
>Ga0209640_10006633_pt1 | contig 10122 bp, 13 predicted proteins | sample RifCSP10_1_FD_184018 | JGI IMG/M metagenome (GOLD analysis project Ga0209640, IMG submission 184018) | Soil microbial communities from Rifle, Colorado - Rifle CSP2_sed 10_1 (SPAdes) (version 2) | ecosystem: Environmental > Terrestrial > Deep subsurface > Rock core/Sediment | place: Rifle... | reverse complement strand
GCGCCATCCGCCGACAAGCGCGGGCGGATGCGCCCGCCGAGCGTGTCGACGACGATGGCGTCTTTGTGTGTGAGTCCACGCTCGCGCACGAACCGCGCGAAACAGCGCGCACCGTTACCGCATTGCTCCACTTCCCCGCCGTCGGCATTAAAGATTCGATAACGAAAATCGGCGCCGGCCTGCTGCGGCTGCTCGACCACCAAGACCTGATCGCAGCCGACCCCGAAGTGGCGATCGGCCAGCCCGCGAATTTGCCGCGACGTTAATACCACGGGGTCGGTATAACCGTCGATAACGACAAAATCGTTTCCGGTCCCCTCCATTTTGGTAAAGGCGATCTTCACAGTGCCCGCCTACCCCTTGCGCACCCGCGCGTAAGCGGCAATAGTGAAGCGAACGGGGTCACATGCAGAAGTTCCTTCAGAAGCATTTCCACGTCCTAAAGACCACCAAGAATCACTGGCTGCGCAAAACCATCGGCGTGCTGCTTGTGATCGGTGGGCTGCTCGGCTTTCTGCCGGTGCTCGGCTATTGGATGTTGCCGCTCGGGCTGGCGCTGCTGGCGATCGATTTTCCGATCGCGCGGCGCCTGCACCGGCGTTTGATCGTGTGGTGGGAAAAGCAACGCCGTCGATTCTTCCGCGAACGCACCGCGGCGACCGCACGCCGATCGCCGCAACGTTCGGATAAACCGCGACGCTAATTTGCATCTATTCCGGTAACCTCGATTCCAGCGCCAACATATCGGCGACCGATTCGCGTTGACGCACGACGCAGTAACTATCCCCGTCCACCAAAACCTCCGGCGCGCGCGTGCGACTGTTGTAGTTCGAACCCATGGTGGCGCAATACGCGCCGGCCGAGGCGATCGCGAGCCAATCCCCTTCGGCGATCGCGAGCTCGCGATCGCGGCCGAGGAAGTCGCCGCTTTCGCAAATCGGGCCGACCACGTCGTACACCGCGGACTCACGACCCTCCTGCACGTCGACTGGGGCGATATCGTGCCAGGCGTCGTACAAGGCCGGGCGAATCAAATCGTTCATGGCGGCATCCACCACCGCAAAGCTGCGCGCGGGTCCGTGCTTTAAATAGATCACGCGCGACAACAGCACGCCGGCATTGCCGACGATCGATCGTCCGGGTTCCACAATCAGGCGCAGCCGCTGGTAGCGCGCGCCGAACGCCTCCAAAGTGCCAAGCAGCGCCAGCACATGCTCGTGCGGTTCGGGCGCCGTTTCGTCGCCATAGCGAATGCCTAAGCCGCCGCCGAGATCGAGGTGCTCGATGGCGAATCCTTCGTCCATCAATTCGCCGGCGAGATCGAGCACGCGCTCGAGCGCGAGCGCGAACGGGGCGACATCGGTGAGTTGCGAACCGATATGAAATGCGATGCCGGTGACATCGACATGCGCCAGATCGCGCGCGCGGCGGTAGACGTCCGCGGCCTGCTCGATGTCGATTCCGAATTTATTTTCGCGCAAGCCGGTGGCGATGTAGGGATGGGTTTGCGGATCGACGTCGGGATTGACGCGCAGGCTGATCGGTGCGCGCATTTGCATCGACGCCGCCGTCTGGTTCAACAACTCCAGCTCGTTCGGCGACTCGACGTTGAAACAACTGATACCGACTTGGAGCGCGCGCCGCATCTCAGCCTCGGTCTTGCCGACGCCGGAATACACCACCTTCGATGGATCGCCGCCGGCGGCCAACACGCGTTCGAGTTCGCCGCCCGAGGTGATGTCGAAACCGGAACCTAGGCGCGCCAGGATATCGAGAATCGCGAGGTTAGGGTTGGCCTTGAGCGCGTAACACACGAGATGATCGCGGCCGCCGAAAGCGTCGTCGTACGCGCGCCAGCGTTCTTCGATCGCGGCGCGCGAGTACACATAGCACGGCGTGCCGACATCGGCGGCGAGCGCTGCAAGATCGGTGTCTTCGGCGTGCAGTCGCCCGTGCCGGTACTCGAAGGGATTCAACGTCGATCCTGATCGCCGCGCGGCGCCGGCGTCTCGCCGGCGGGCGCGACCGCTGTCGGCGACGGCAGATACAGCGGACCTTTTTTTCCGCAAGCGGCGAAAGCCACTACGGCGCTCGCCGCCAGTAGCACGAAAGCCGTCCTTATCGCGATCGTCCGAAGCGCCGACATTTCCTGATGTTACTCACTCGTAGGTGCCAAGCTTACCGGGCATCGCGAGCGGTATCCACTGAATCGCGCGGTTTGGGCAGGCAGTCGCCGCGAGCCGGGGTCTTCTATACTTTGCGTTTAGGCTCGCCGGTTTTCTCGGCGCGGAGGTTCGATGCGATTGCCGTCGCTGCACCAGTTTTTTCGTCATCAGTTGCAACCGGGTTTCCGCGCCCACGGCCTGCGCGATGTCGGCACCATCGAGTACGTCGCCGAGGTGCTGGCGCGTTTTGCCCACGCCCGGGCGTTGCAAGCGCTACGCGACACCGACGGCCGACCGCTCGAGTACATCGTCGACATGCTCGCCAGTTGGCAGCAGGCGCAAGAGGGTAGGCACGGGCGACGTCACCGCGCGCGCGAGCACGCCATCATGCGCCACATCGGGGATTACACGCTGTTCATGAGCGGACTGTTTCGCGAACGGCTGAAGGCGCGCGGCGAGCTGAACTACTACGTCGCGCACGGCCGCTCGGCGTTCCGGCGCACGGCGGACGACGAGCCGAATCCGGCGCATCGCCACACCTATCACCAGCTGTATCAGGATTTCAATCCGATTTCGGACTCGCTCGATTACCTGCGTCGCGTGCAGCTGCCGATCAGCGACCACAGCGACACCGATAACTTGCTCGCGGCGTATTGGCGCGCTTAGTCGCTGGCCCATTCCGGCGGTCGCCGGAATGACGGACTTGTTCAGAGTTTCCTTAGTGGTAACCCCGACGACGCCGTTCGCTGTCGCCGCGTCGTTTGCGCTCTTCCGCGCGCGGATCCCAGCGTTGCGGGCCCCGGCGTTCGGCGCGGCGGCGCTCAAAATTCCTGCGCTCTTCGCTATCGACCTGGTTGAGTCCCCGCCTGTCGGATTCGCCTTTTGGCTTTTCGATTTCTTTTGTCACTCGCTCCCCCACCCCTACTACGGCAAGTAATGTAACACTGCCGGGTGCGAGCCTGAACCCCTAGGAGCTGACTAAGAACGTCCGATCCGTGTATTTTCCCTGCCGTAGCGCGGCACCTTTCCGTGCCCGTTCCCAAAATTCAATCACTTGCGTCTTCGCAATTTCGGCGCAGGCGGATGATGAGATTTTTTCTAAGCCCCCGGTTCCGCAGACCGGTCAACCATAACGCGGAACGGGCGTTGTCTCCCCAGGTGTTTACGTTTTCCATGTTAGACATGCCGATTTCGCCTGGGGCGGCGCTGGACCCTCGGCGATGGGCCGCCGAGAATAGCTTCGCCTGACGCCGAAGGACTCGCATTTGCGCTGAGAGACATCGTTATGGCACACGTCGCTTTGACCGCAAGGACTTCATTCACTGGCCTGGCCGCGAGGAAAATGACGTTGGATTCGAAGCAGGCCTTGGATCGATTTCTCGCCGGCATTGAGCGGCGCGCGTTCGTGATTGCGCGCCTGGCAACGCGCAATCGGGAAGACGCCATGGACATCGTGCAAGACGCCATGCTGCAGCTGGTGAAGTATTACGGCGGCCGCGACGAAGGCGAGTGGGCGCCGCTCTTTCATCGGATCTTGCAGCGGCGAATTCTTGACTGGTATCGACGCTCGCGCGTGCGCAATCGCTGGCGTCACTGGTTCAACCGCGACAGCGAGGACGACAGCGACCCGCTGGAAAATCTGCCCGACTCGGCCGCGGTCGATCCGGTGCAGGCGATATTCACCGAGCGCGCGCTGGGAGCGCTGAACGGCGCAATCGCCGCATTACCGCTGCGTCAACAGCAGGCGTTTCTGCTGCGCGCTTGGGAAGGAATGGACACTGAGCAAACAGCGCACGCAATGGGTTGCGCGGCCGGTAGCGTCAAGACCCACTACTCGCGCGCGGTACACACGCTGCGCGATCGACTAAAGGACCACTCACCATGACGGAACCTACTGAAAACAAATTGCTCGACAACGCGAATCGACTACGCCAAGAAAGCGAGCGTGCGCTCGATGAGCTGACGATTGCGCGTCTACGTGCCGCGCGCCTGAATGCGGTCGCGCGCGTGTCGGGGCGGCATCGGTGGTGGGGTCTTGCCGGCGGCATGGCGACCGCGAGCGTCGCGCTCGCCATCGCGGGTGCGCTGTGGTTGCGCGCACCGTCGGAACTACCGATGGTGTCGACCGCTGAGCCGACCGTGGCGGATCTCGATTTACTCGCGACCGAGAGCCCGGAGTTCTACCGCAATCTCGAATTCTATCGCTGGCTCGCGAGCCAGTCGGACGCGAGCTAGGCGACCGAGTAACTTATGAAGATGCGCGGCATTGTCCTGATCAGCCTGCTTTGCCTCTGGCCCACCGCGACGTTGGCGGCGCCCCCGGCAACCGGCTGGAGCGAGCTGTCGCCGCAGGAGCGCGAGGTGCTAAAGCCCTTCGAGCAACGCTGGACCGAACTTTCTCCTGAACGGCAGCAGCGGCTGCGCCAGGGCGCGGCGCGCTGGCAGCAGATGACGCCCGAGGAGCGCAACCGCGCGCAGGAGCGTATGTCGCGTTGGCGGCAAATGAACCCCGAGGAACGTGCCCAGACGCGCGAGCGCTACCGGAATTTTCGAGAGTTGCCGCCCGCGGAGCAAAAACGTTTACGCCAGAGCCACGAGCGCTACCAGGACCTGCCACCGGAGGAACGCGAACGGCTGCGCGAGCGCTGGCGTACTATGACACCGGAAGAACGTCACGAATTTCGTCAAAAAAATCGGCTGCCAAAGAAACACAGCGAGTCGGACGACGCCGCTCGACCGGGCTCGCGACGATAATACGCCAAGGCGTGGGACCGCCAGTTATTTGGTGCGGGCCTCTTGCTGCATCCGCTGGCGCGCCGCCGCAATCGCGGCGCGGACTTGCGCCGGCGCCGTGCCGCCGACGTGCGAGCGCGCCTGAACCGATCCCGCGGGCGTTAGCACTTCGAAAATATCGGCGGCGATTAGCGCGCTGAATTTCTGTAACTCCTCGAGCGTCAGTTGCGCCAAATCGCGATCGGTCTCGATCCCACGACGCACCGCGCGGCCGACGATCTCGTGGGCATCGCGAAACGGTACGCCCTTGCGCACCAAATAATCCGCCAGATCGGTCGCGGTCGCGTAGCCCTCGGTCGCGCGTCGCGCCATCTGTTCGCGATTTACGCGCAATGTTTCGATCATGCCGGCGTACACATTTAGCGAGGCCAGCGTCGTATCGAGCGTATCGAACACCGGCTGCTTGTCTTCCTGGTTGTCGCGGTTATAGGCGAGCGGCTGCGCCTTCATCAACGTGAGCAAAGTCACTAAATGGCCTTGTACGCGCGCGCTCTTGCCGCGCACCAGCTCCGGCACGTCGGGATTTTTCTTTTGCGGCATGATCGAGGAGCCGGTGCAGTACGCATCCGCCAGCTCGATAAATCCGAAAATCGGCGACGCCCACAAAATTAACTCCTCCGACATGCGCGACAGATGCATCATGAGCAACGCGCAGGCGCTGACGGATTCGATCGCGAAATCGCGATCCGATACCGCGTCGAGCGAATTCGCCGCAACGCCGTCGAACCCGAGTAACTTCGCGGTGTAGGCGCGGTCGATTGGATAGCTGGTACCGGCTAAGGCGGCCGCACCGAGCGGTAAGACATTTACGCGCCGACGCGCGTCGTGCAGTCGCGCGTCGTCGCGCGCGAGCATTTCGTACCACGCGAGCAAATGATGGCCGAAAGTCACCGGTTGCGCAATTTGCATGTGCGTGAAGCCGGGCATGATGGTTTCGGCCTCGCGCTCGGCGACGTCGAGTAACACGCGCTGCAACGTCGCGACCGCCGCGCGCAACGCGTCGATGCCATCGCGCAGGTACAGACGCAGATCCGTCGCGACCTGATCGTTGCGCGAGCGCGCGGTGTGCAGTTTCTTGCCGACCTCACCAACCAGCTCGATCAAGCGCGCTTCGATGTTGGTGTGCACATCCTCGAGCGCGGCGTTCCAAGAAAACGCGTTCGCTTCGATTTCCGATTCGATGGTCTCGAGACCGCGCACGATCGTGTCGCGCTCGGCGCCGCTCAGAACGCTGACATGCGCGAGCATGCGCACATGCGCGATTGAACCGAGAATATCGTAGTGATACAGGCGCTGATCGACGTCGACCGACGCGGTGAACGCCGCCACGAGTTCATTCGTAGCGCCTGCAAAACGACCGCCCCAAAGTTTGCCTTTACCCATGTCCCGTTTACGTTGTGCCAGAAAAAACGCTGATTTTCTACGGATTTAGCCGTCGCTCGCCCCGTCCATCCGTGACGATGTTCCGGTTATCGGCAAGCATTTGTTGAATCGCCGCAGCACGACTATGTTTGCCTTAGAAGCAAGTTGCCTGATTCGGACTCTCCTTAGTGCACCCCCACCCCGAATTCCGGATCAGGTCTTCAGGCCCCCGTCTCTGACGGGGGTTTTTTTTGCCCCGCGATGGCAATCAGTCGCCAGTATACTGGACCCGCCTTGCGATAGAATAACTGCGCCACATCGAAACCGATCGCGATTCACCAACACTATACTGAGTACTGCCAGGCGCGCCGCGGGTGGCGCGACGCCTCGTCGGACCCCAAACCGTTTTATGTTAGCGTCGCGGGCGGGGGCGCGTACCGGTGCATGTTAACTCCGCGCGGTAACTGAGAAACACGGCTCGGTTTGAGCCTAATGGATGCATTGCATGTCAAAAGGTCGCTCACAAGAGCAACATTTTCTTCCCGATTTCGGCTCCTTCGGCTTAGCGATCCGTTTCATCGTTTTAGCGGAGTTGATCGCCGTCATTATCACCATCGGCCGCAACGCGACGTTCGACGCGCAGGCCTGGCAGGATTTAAATCTGCTGTCGGCGTTCGCCGTTTCCATCGCGCTTTGTAGCGTCGTCATTTTGAAGCTGATGGCACCGCTATTGCGTCGGACCTCGGCGGCGTTCGGATCAGTGCTGGCGGTGTTGTTGCTGCTGTTCGTTACTGCCGTCGGCACCGATGGGATTATCTTCGCGCTGCACGACCTCGGCTTGATCGCGGAGCGCTGGCCGCCGTGGCGCGAATCCTTAATCGTGCGCAGTCTGCTGGTGGCGCTCATTGTCGGGGTGCTGGGCGTGCGTTATTTCATGGCGCGCCACCGCGCGGAAATCGAAGCGCGTGCGCAACAAGAATCGCGGATGCAGGCGCTGCAATCGCGCATACGCCCGCACTTCCTGTTCAACAGCCTGAACAGCGTCGCCAGCCTAACGCGCAGCAATCCGGAAAAGAGCGAGGCCGTGTTGCACGATCTCGCCGATTTGTTCCGCGTTTTGCTGGCCGACGCGCGCAAACTCGTGCCGCTCACGGCGGAACGCGAAATCTCGCGCCAGTATCTGGAAATCGAGAAAATCCGCCTGGGCGACCGACTTAGCGTGCAATGGAACGTCAGCCCCAATATCCCCCGCTCGGCACTAATCCCGGCGCTAACCCTGCAGCCGCTGCTGGAAAACGCCATTTACCACGGTATCGAGCCGCGCTTCGCCGGAGGGACTATAAAGGTAGATATGTGGGCTGAAGGCGAATCGCTAAATATCCTTATTAGCAACCCGTTACCGGAAGTGCGCAAGGAGATGCGCGGGCGCGGCAACCGGCTGGCACAGGAAAACACGCGTTTGCGGCTGACGACGCAATTCGGCGCGGCCGCGAATCTGCAAGTGCTGGAAGAAGGCGGCCAGTATCACGTCAAGATCAAAATGCCGATCGTAAAAGGACAATGATGGAACTCGCCGGACTCCGCCAATCCGCACGCTCGTGGTTTCGCGTCGCCACCGATTTCGTCGGTTTGACCGAAACGACGCCCGCCGGTCACGAAACCGACGACGGCTTCTTGCCGGACTTCTGTTCGGCGTCGGTCATTATGAACGTTGTCATCATCGCCGAGATGTTCGCGTTCATGGCGACGCTCATTACGCGGCGGATCTCGCTTAACATCGTCGAGGATTTGCTGCTAATTTCGCTGTTCGTGCAGTGGGTCGCGATAACCAGTGTCGCCGCCTTGTGTCACACCCGTCGCTACCTCAATCGGCTGCCACGACTACGCGCGGTCGGCATGGCCTACGCCTTATTACTGTTGATTACCTTGGTCGTCAGCGAAGCGGCGATTTGGCTGCTGTACGGTTTCGGGCGCATAGCGACCGCGCGCCCGGATTGGTACGCGTATTTTCATATTCAAAACTTTACCGTCAGCATTTTGGTCAACGCCCTGGTGCTACGCTATTTGCTCGCCAAGCACGAGTTGCGCCAGCGCACGCTGTCCGAGGCGCGCGCCAAGATTCAAGCGTTGCAGTCGCGCATCCGCCCGCATTTCGTGTTCAACAGCTTGAACATTATCGCGAGCCTTACCCGCAACGAGCCGGCGCGCGCGGAAGCTGCGATCGAGGACATGGCGGATCTTTTTCGTATGATGCTGTCTGAGGATGAGCAACTGGTTCCGGTGAAGAAGGAAATCGATGTCGCGAAGAAATATTTGGCGCTGGAAACGCTGCGTCTCGATCAACGGCTGCACGTCGACTGGGACATCGGCACGCTTCCACGCAAGGCGTCAGTGCCGGTGCTGACGCTGCAACCGCTACTGGAAAACGCCGTACGCCATGGCATCGAGGCGTTGCCGACCGGGGGAACTATAGGCGTTAAGTTGTGGGAGGAAGACGGCAAAATACGCATTCGCGTCGAGAACCCCTACCCCACCAAATCAAAAGTCCGAGCCGACTCTCCGAGTCGTTCGCTCGACAATATCCGCCAACGCTTACAAAGCCACTACGGCGACACCGCGCAGCTCGACGCAGCCGGTAACGACGGTCGGTTCAGCGTAACGGCGACTATCCCGATGCGCGGAGGAAATGTATGAGAATACTGATCGTGGACGATGAAAAATTGGCGCGCGACCGATTGCGCGAACTGTTGACCGACATCGGCGGCTACACCGTCATCGGCGAAGCCATGAACGGCGCCGAGGCCGTGGAAAAAGCGGCAGAGCTGAATCCGGATGTGCTACTCATGGACATACGCATGCCCGGCATGGACGGGCTCGAAGCGGCAATGCATTTGATGGGCATGGAGCGTCCGCCGAGCGTCATCTTCACCACCGCTTACGATCAGCACGCGCTTGACGCCTTCGACGTGAACGCGGTCGATTATCTGCTGAAACCGATTCGTAAGGATCGCCTCGCCAACGCACTGACCAAGGCGCGCAAACTGACCGTGCGCCAGATTCAGGAACTCAATCTAACGCGCAAGGAAATGCCGACGCGCACGCACATCAGCGTCCACCTGCGCGGCAACATTCGCCTGGTGCCGATCCCCGACATCATTTATTTCCTCGCCGACAGCAAGTACGTCGTGATCCGCACCGCGACCGAAGAACACCTGATTGAGGATTCGTTGGTAAATTTGGAAAAGGAATTCGGCGAGCGATTCCTGCGCGTCCACCGCAATGCCTTGGTGGCGACGCAGTTCATCAAGGGCATCGAAAAAAACCCGACCGGCACCTGGCAGATAAACCTGCGCGGTGTCGAGAAGAAACTCGACGTCAGTCGCCGGCACACGGCATCGGTACGTCGTTGGGCGCGCAACCGACCGATGAGCGCGGTGAGCGGGGAAAACAGAGTGTAGGGGTAATGTAATCGCGCGCCCGCGCGCTTGTCGAAGTCGTAAATCCTACCGGTAAACAGCTGACCCACGACGCCGTGTCATTCCGCCGGACGGCGGAAACCCGGTCTGTTGGTTTTCTTTTTGTGCGCCGCACGGCGCGACAAACTGAATCGCGCCGGACGCGCGATCGACCCACTCTTTCCCCTATAATCCCGCTTTCGCGGTCGCGTCCGGAATATTCCAAATTGAAAACTCTGCGCATCGGTACCCGCAAAAGTGCACTCGCCCTTTGGCAAGCCGAGCACGTGCGCGCACGCTTGTTGGCAAACGAACCCGGTTTGCGCGTCGAGTTGGTGAAAATCACG
>Ga0209640_10006631_pt1 | contig 10122 bp, 9 predicted proteins | sample RifCSP10_1_FD_184018 | JGI IMG/M metagenome (GOLD analysis project Ga0209640, IMG submission 184018) | Soil microbial communities from Rifle, Colorado - Rifle CSP2_sed 10_1 (SPAdes) (version 2) | ecosystem: Environmental > Terrestrial > Deep subsurface > Rock core/Sediment | place: Rifle... | reverse complement strand
GCGCGTGCTCGCCGAGCGCATCACGCGCTCGATCGCGATGGTGCGCTTCCAGTTCGAGGGCCAGAGCCTGCGGCTGACGAGCTCGCTCGGCATCGCCGTCTATCCGGAGCACGCCGACAACGCGGAGGACCTGATCGCGCGCGCGGACACCGCGATGTACCAGGCGAAGGAGGCCGGCAAGAACGCGTGGCGCATCTACCGCAGCGACCTCGACACCACGTCCCAGATGGTAAAGCGTATGTCGTGGAACGACCGCATCCTGCACGCGCTCGAAAACGACTTGATGGAGCTGCAGTTCCAGGGGGTGTATACGGCGAGCAACCGCGCGCTCTCGCATTTCGAGGTGCTGGTGCGCATGCGCGACAAGGACGACCCGTCGCTGCTGCTGATGCCGGGCCAGTTCATTCCGGTGGCGGAGAAATCGGGCAAGATTCTCGACATCGACCGCTGGGTGCTGCGCCAGGCTATCCAGCTGCTGGCGGAGGTGGAGTCGATTCCGGCGCTGGCGGTCAACATCTCGGGGCGCTCCTTCGACGAGCCGCAGCTGCCGCAGTACATCGCCGCTGAGCTGAAGCGCTGCGCCGTCGCGCCGCGGCGGCTCATCGTGGAGCTCACCGAGACCTCCGCGGTGTCGGACCTGCACGACGCCCAGCGCTTCATCGAGGCGCTGCACCAGGCCGGCTGTGGCGTCTCCCTCGACGACTTCGGCACCGGCTTCTCCTCGTTCGCCTACCTGAAGCACCTGCAGGTGGACTCGGTGAAGATCGACGGCCTCTTCATCCGCAATCTCCCCAAGGAGCACGACAACCAGCTGTTCGTGAAGGCGATGGTGACGGTCGCGCGCGGGCTGCACCGCACCACCATCGCCGAATGCGTGGAGGACGAGGAGACGATCGTGATGCTGCGCGGCTTCGGCGTGGATTGCGTGCAGGGCTACTACCTGGAGAAGCCGAGCAGCGACCACCCCCTGCTCGTAGCGCGCACGCGGCGCCCGGATGCCAGCATGGCGCTGCGGTTTACGTGAGCGGGCGGCGGCCGTAATATTGCCGCGCGAATCCTGCTATCCGATGGCACCAGCCTGATCCCGCCATGCCAAGATTGGTGAACTGCATCAAGTTGGGCCGCGAAGCGGAAGGCCTCGATTTCCCGCCCTATCCGGGTGAGCTCGGCAAGCGCATCTTCGAGCGCGTGTCGAAGGAAGCCTGGAAGCAGTGGCTCGAGCACCAGAAGATGCTGGTCAACGAGAACCGTCTCAACCTCGCGGACAAGAAGGCGCGCGACTACCTCACGCAGCAGATGGAGCAGCATTTCTTCGGCGGCGGCGCCGACGTCGCCTCCGGCTACGTTCCGCCTCCCAGCAAGTGACCGCCGCGCGCGGTGCGGACCCCACCCCGGCCAATAGTCGCCAGTCACGAGGCACGAGCCGGCATCACGTCATATGGACCTCATTTTGTGGCGTCACGCCGATGCCGAGGACGGCATGCGCGACGAAGCGCGCAAGCTCACGGCCAAGGGCAGGAAGCAGGCGCAGCGCATGGCTGCCTGGCTCAAGCGGCGGCTGCCCCGGGGCGCCCTGATCCTGGTCAGCCGCGCGCAACGCACGCAGCAGACGGCGCGGGCGCTGGCGACAACATTCAAGGTGAGCGATGACGTCGGCCCGGAGGCGACACCGCAGTCCGTGCTGAAGGCCGCGAACTGGCCGCGCGGCGAGGGGACGGTCCTCGTGGTGGGGCACCAGCCGACCCTGGGCCAGGCTGCCGCGCTGGCGCTGACCGGCGCGCCCGCGGACTGGAGCGTCCCGAAAGGCGCGATTTGGTGGCTCACCACCCGGGACGGAGACGAGACGAGGGTGCGCGCGGTTATCGCGCCCGACGTGCTGTAGCAGAGCCCGTCATTCCCGCGGAGGCGGGTATCCAGGACCGTGTCAGCGCGTGATGGTCTGCACGCCATCGGCGCGGCCGAGCAGCAGCACGTCTGCGCCGCGCCGCGCGAACAAACCGCTCGTGACGACGCCCGCGATCTGGTTCACCGCGCCTTCGAGCTCGGGGGGGTTCAGGATCGCCAGCCCGTGCACGTCGAGAATGACGTTGCCGTTGTCGGTGACGAAGTCCCGGCGCCACTCGGGATGGCCGCCGAGCTTCACGAGCTCGCGCGCGACGTAGGAACGGGCCATCGGAATCACCTCCACCGGGAGCGGGAATTTCCCGAGCACGTCCACGAGCTTGGTAGTGTCGGCGATGCAGACAAACTTCCGCGCGACCGCTGCGACGATCTTCTCGCGCGTCAATGCCCCGCCTCCGCCCTTGATCATGGCGAGATGGCGCGTCACCTCGTCGGCGCCGTCGACGTAGACCGGCAGCTCGTTCACGCCGTTCAGGTCCAGCACGCGGATGCCGAGCTCTTTCAACCGCTTCGCCGTGGCTTCCGAGCTCGCCACCGCGCCCTCGATGCGGTGCTTGATCCCTGCGAGCGCCGCGATGAAGAAGTTCGCGGTCGAGCCGCTGCCCACGCCCAGCACGCAATCGTGGGGAACGTGCGCGATCGCGGCCCGCGCTGCCGCTTGCTTCATTTCATCCTGGGTCATTGAAGACTGGTGAACGGTGGATGGTGAATTGGAAACCAAAACTGCGAACGACTATACCATTGCCCGTTCCCCATTTCCTATTCCTCCGTCAATCCTGCTACGCTTAGCACCCTTTACGAACTTCGCCATGAAGAAGAACGATTACCTGGAGCGAATACTCGGCGCCCGCGTCTATGACGTGGCGCTGGAATCGCCGCTCGAGCCCGCCGCCGGGCTCGCGGCGCGCACCGGCAACCGCGTGCTGCTCAAGCGCGAGGACATGCAGCCGGTGTTCTCGTTCAAGCTGCGCGGGGCGTACAACAAGATGGCGCGGCTCCCGCCGGCGGCATTGAGGCGCGGCGTGATTACCGCTTCTGCCGGCAACCATGCGCAGGGCGTGGCGCTCGCGGCCCAGCGGCTCGCCTGCCACGCGACCATTGTCATGCCGGTGACGACGCCGCAGATCAAGATCGCCGCCGTGAAAGCGCGCGCCGCGCACGTGGTGCTGCACGGCGACTCCTATGACGAGGCCTATCTCCACGCACGCATGCTCGCGCGGCGGCGCGGGCTCGCGTTCGTGCATCCCTACGACGACCCGGACGTGATCGCCGGGCAAGGCACCATCGGGATGGAGATTCTGCGCCAGCACCCGGGGGCAATCCACGCGATCTTCGTTCCGGTCGGCGGCGGCGGGCTGATCTCCGGTATCGCCGCGTACGTGAAGCGCCTGCGCCCGGAGATCAAGGTGATCGGGGTCGAGCCGGAGGATGCCGACGCGATGTATCGCTCGCTCAGGGCCGGCCGGCGCGTCAAGCTCGCGCAAGTGGGCCTGTTCGCAGACGGCGTGGCGGTGAAGCAGGTCGGGCGCGAAACCTTCCGGCTGTGCCGCGCGCTGGTCGACGACGTCATCCGGGTAAACACGGACGCCATCTGTGCCGCGATCAAGGACGTGTTCGAGGATGCGCGCGCGGTGCTGGAGCCGGCCGGGGCGCTGGCGATCGCCGGCATCAAGGCTTACACCGGCCGCACCGGCGTCCGCGGCAAGACGCTGGTCGCGATCGCCAGCGGCGCCAATATGAATTTCGACCGCCTGCGCTTCGTCGCGGAGGAGGCCGAGCTCGGCGAGAAGCGCGAAGCGGTGCTCGCGGTCACCATTCCCGAGCGCCCCGGCAGCTTCCGCGAGTTTTGCGGGCTGATCGGCGCGCGCAACGTCACCGAGTTCAATTACCGCTACGCCGACCCGAGGCAGGCCCACGTGTTCGTGGGGTTGCAGGTGCGCGACCGCAACGAGACCCGGAAGCTGGTGCAGAGGCTGCGACGGCACCGGCTGAAAACCCTCGATTTGAGCGACAACGAGCTGGCGAAACTCCACGTCCGCTACACGGTGGGCGGGCACGCGCCGACGGTGGATAACGAGATCCTGTATCGCTTCGAATTCCCCGAGCGGCCGGGTGCCCTCATGAAGTTTCTGTCTGCCATGAGCCGCGGCTGGAACATCAGCCTGTTCCACTACCGCAACCACGGCGCCGACTACGGGCGCGTGCTCGTCGGGATGCAGGTGCCGCCGCGGGACAAGGGCCGTTTTCGCGCCTTTCTCGCCAAAGTCGGCTACCCCTGGCAGGAAGAGACCCGCAATCCCGCCTACAAGCTCTTTCTGGGCTGAAGTCGGGGACAGGCCAGCGCCCGCTGAGTCAACGGAGGTGCCCGCGGCGCGTTGGATGCTGTTATGGCCGGGCCGAAATCCGGCTAGAATGAAGGCGCTAGACAGGGGATGTCGTGCCGCACAAAAGAATGCATTGGCTGGGGTGTTTGTTGCTCGCGACGGCGACCGCGCAGGGCGCCGCGCTGGATGAAGAAATTCTCGCCGCGCGCGATGCCTACCAGTCGAGCGACGCGGTCCGCCTGGAGACGCATGCCCGGCGCCTGGAGGGCCATCTGCTCGAGGGCTATGTCGCCTACTGGCGATTGAGCCTCAGGCTCGAGGAGGCAGCCCCGGAGGACGTGCGCGGCTTTCTCGCCGCCCATCGCGACGGGCCGCTCGCGCAGCGGCTGCGCAGCGAGTGGCTCAAGGTGCTGGGCGAGCGCGGAGAGTGGGAGCTGTTCAACGCCGAGCTGCCGCCGCTCGCGAGCCGCGACATCGAGGTCACCTGTTACGTCCTGCGGAACCGGATGCAGTCAAAGCCGGAGGAGGCCTTGCGCGAGGCGCGGTCCCTCTGGTTCGTCACGCGCGACCTTCCCGACAGCTGCACGCCGCTCCTCGACTCGCTCGTCGCGGCCGGCGTCATTTCCGGCGACGACCTGTGGACGCGCATCCGGGTCGCGCTGGAAGCGGGGCGGGTAACCCACGCCCGCTGGATTTCGGAGTGGCTGCCGGCAGGAGAGGCTCCGGAGCCGCGCTCGCTTGAGCGGGCGGCCTCGAATCCCGCGGCCACCATCGAGCGGGCGGGCCACAACCTCAAGACCCGCGCCGGTCGCGAGACCCTCATGTTTGCCGTCCACCGGCTCGCGCGCGTCGCGCCTCCGCAGGCGGCGCGGCACTGGAACCGGCTCGAAGCGCGCTTTGCGCCGGAAGAGCGCGCCTATGTCTGGGGCATGATCGGGTACCTGGGCGCGCTGCGCCACGATCCCGAGACGCTGCGCTGGTACGCGCGTGCCGGAGATCTCTCCGACCTGCAGCTCGCCTGGAAGGTGCGCGCCGCGCTGCGCGAGCAGAACTGGCGGCAAGTGCTGGCCGCGGTGGATGCCATGTCCGACCGGCAACGATCGATATCCGCATGGCGCTACTGGAAGGCCCGGGCCCTGAAAGCGACGGGGCGCGCGGCCGAGGCGAACGACCTGCTCCAGCCGCTCGCGAGCGAATTCGGCTTCTACGGGCAGCTCGCGCTGGAGGAGCTGGGCGCGAAAATCGCGGCGCCGGCCACGGGATACAAGCCCGGCGCGGAGGACGTGCGCGCCATGGGCCGGCAGGCCGGGCTGCGGCGCGCCCTCGCGCTCTACCGCCTCGGGCTGCGCGCGGAGGCCAACGGGGAGTGGCAGTGGGCCATCCGCGGTTTTGACGACCGGCAGCTCCTCGCCGCAGCCGAGCTCGCGCGCCGCCACGAGGTCTACGATCGCGCCATCAATACCGCGGACCGCACCGTCGGGCTGCACGACTTCGAGCTGCGCTACCTGGCGCCCTACCGCGACGTGCTCAAGGCGCACACCGCCCACCTCTCGCTCGACGAGGCCTGGGTCTACGGCCTGATCCGGCAGGAAAGCCGCTTCATCCCGGAAGCAAGGTCGGTGGCGGGCGCGAGCGGCCTGATGCAGCTCATGCCGCAGACCGCGCGCTGGGTGGCGAAGCGGATCGGGCTCAAAAACTGGCGCTGGTCGCAGGTCACGGAGGTGGGCACCAACGTGGGGCTCGGCACCTACTATCTGCGCCACGTGCTCGACGCGCTCGATGGCCAGCCGGTGCTCGCTTCCGCCGCCTACAACGCCGGGCCGAACCGCGCGCGCGCGTGGCGTCCGGAGACCGCGATGGAGGGGGCGGTTTTCGCCGAGACCATACCGTTCACCGAGACGCGCCTCTACGTGAAGAACGTGATGGCGAACGCAACCTATTACGCTCACACCTTCAGCCAGCAGCTGCAGTCGCTCAAGCAGCGCCTGGGCACGGTCGGGCCCCAGCAGGGGAACGAAGGCGCACCCGGGACCGATGCGCTCGGGCTGCTGATGAGCAGTGATCTGTCGGTGAGCGGCGAGCGGTAGCGCGCGGCGGAGCTTACGGCGCCCGGCGCGGCCGGGGGGCGCAAGCGTCATGGAAATTACCGAAGTCTGCGTTTTGGGCGGGAGCGGCTTTCTGGGCCGGCACGTCTGCCATGCGCTTGCCGCCGCGGGCTATCGGGTACGGGTGGCGACGCGCGACCGCGAGCGCGCCAAGGAGCAGTTGATCCTGCTGCCGACGGTGGACGTCGCTACCGTCAACATTCACGATCCCGCGGCGCTCGCCGCGTTCGTGCGGGGCGCGGACGCGGCGATCAACCTGGTGGGCGTGTTGCACGACGGCCGTGGCGACCGCAGCTTTCAGGCGGCGCATGTTGAGCTCGCGCGCAATTGGGTTGCGGCGTGCCGCAGCCACGGCGTCCGGCGCCTCCTGCACATGAGCGCGCTCGCCGCCGCTCGCGACGGGCCGAGCCGCTATCTCCGATCGAAGGGCGAGGCCGAGGCGATCGTGCGCGGGTCGAAGCTCGGGTGGACACTTTATCGCCCGTCGGTCGTGTTCGGCCCCGGGGACAGCTTCCTCAACCTGTTCGCCACGGTACTGAGGTTTTCGCCGGTGGTCGCGCTGGCCTGCCCGGGCGCGCGCTTCCAGCCGGTATACGTGGAAGACGTGGCAGCGGCGTTCGTGACGGGCCTCGCCGACCTCGGCAGCCTGGGCAAGAGCTATGACTTGTGCGGACCCCGGGTTTACACCTTGCGCGAGCTGGTCGAGTACGTCGGCAGGGTGACCGGGCGGCGGCGGCCGGTGGTGGGACTGAGCGACAGGCTCTCCTATTTCCAGGCCCTTGCCATGGAGCTCCTGCCCGTCAAGCTCATGACGCGCGACAACTATTACTCGATGAAGGTGGACAACGTGTGCAGCTGCGACTTCCCCCTCGGCATCGCGCCAACGGCGCTTGAAGCGGTGGCGCCATCCTATCTGGGCCAGCGGACGCCGCGCTCGCGCTATCAACGTTTCCGCGGGCAGGCGCATCGCGATGATTCGGCGACCGGCGGCCGGTGACCAATAATCCGGCGTTTTCGCCGTCACGGTCCTGGCGGAGAGGATTTGTCACTCCGGTCGCCGGTCGCCGGCCGCCGGTCACGCAGCCATGAAGATCTATTGCGTGGGCGGGGCCGTCCGCGATGAACTGCTGGGCCTGCCGGTCAAGGACCGCGACTACGTCGTCGTCGGCGCGACGCCGGAGGAAATGGTCCGGCAGGGCTACAAGCCGGTCGGCAAGGACTTCCCCGTCTTCCTGCACCCCGAGACCCGCGAGGAGTACGCGCTGGCGCGCACCGAGCGCAAGACCGCGCGCGGCTACCACGGCTTCGAGTTCCGCGCCGCGCCCGACGTGACGCTCGAGCAGGACCTCGCGCGGCGCGACCTCACCATCAATGCAATCGCCCGCGACGCGGATGGTCACATCATCGATCCCTTCAACGGCGCGGCCGATCTCAAGGCGGGTGTGCTGCGCCACGTGAGCCCTGCCTTCGCCGAGGACCCGGTGCGCATCCTGCGCGTGGCGCGGTTCGCCGCGCGCTACGGCTTCCGCATCGCGCCGGAAACGATGAAGCTGATGCGCGAGATGTCCCGGAACGGCGAGGCGGACGCGCTGGTGGCGGAGCGGGTCTGGCAGGAAGTCGCGCGCGGGCTGATGGAAGCGAGGCCCTCCCGCATGTTCGAGGTGCTGCGCGAGTGCGGCGCGCTTGCTCGCGTCATGCCGGAAGTGGACGTACGGTGGGATGATGCCGACGCCGCCCGGGAGACGATGCGCGTGCTGGACGCGGCGGCGGCGGCGGGAGCGAGGTTGCCCGCACGCTTCGCCGCGCTGGCGCGCTCGCTCTACCCGCTCGCGGTCGAGGCGCTGGCCAGCCGGCTCAAGGCTCCCGCCGACTGCCGGGAACTGGCGCTGCTGGCGGCACGCCATGCCAACACCATCCTGGACGCCGCCGGGCTCGACGCGCAGTCCGTGCTGGAGCTCTTCAACACCGTCGACGCCTGGCGCAGGCCGGAGCGCTTCGCGGAACTCGCGACGGCGGCGTTTGCCGGCGAGCCCGATGCCGGTCCTGCGCAGACACGGCTCGAGCGCGCGCGGGCGGCCGCCGCCGCGGTCAACGCCGGCGAGATCGCAAAGGCGTCGAAAAACACTACAGCCATCCGCGGCAACGTGGATGCCGCCCGCCTGGCGGCAATCCGCCAGGCGCTGGCGGAGAAGTGATTCGTGAGTCGTGATTCGACCAGAGCCCATGACACCGGTCTCAGAAGGCTACGAATCACCAATCACGAATCACGAATCACGCAGTTGGATGGAACTGGCCAACAACCTGTGAACTCCGAAGGAGTGTGATGATCGATCTATATACGTGGACCACGCCCAACGGCCGCAAGGTTTCCATCATGCTGGAGGAAATCGAACTGCCGTATCGCGTGAATCCGATCAACATCGGCAAGGGCGAGCAGTTTGCGCCCGAGTACGTGAAGATCAATCCCAACGGCAAGATCCCGTCCCTTGTCGACCCCGAGGGGCCCGACGGCAAGCCGATCGCCATGATGGAATCGGGCGCGATCCTGATCTACCTCGCGCGCAAAACCGGGAAGTTTTTCCCGCCGCCCGGTCGCGCGATGTATGACGTGCTGGAGTGGCTCATGTTCCAGATGGGCGGCGTGGGGCCGATGTTCGGCCAGACGCACCACTATCTCCGCGCGGCAAAGGAGCAGGTGCCCTACGCCATCGAGCGCTACCAGAAGGAAACGCGCAGGCTGTACGGGGTGCTCAACGAGCGCCTCAAGGATCGCGATTTTCTCGCCGGCGGCTACTCGATCGCGGACATCGCGACTTATCCATGGGTCGCTCGCTACGAGTGGCATAAGACAGACTTGAACGATTTTCCGCACGTCAAACGCTGGTTCGACGCGATTTCGGCGCGGTCGGCGGTGCAAAGGGGAATGAACGTCCCCCAGGTGACGAAGTGATGCAGTGACGGAGTGACAAATGGATCCTGACCGCAGACGCCTGCTGCTAGGCAGCGTTGCATTGCTCGCGGCGCCGGCGGCGTTTGCGCAGCAGTGCAGGGTCACGCCGCGCGACGCGCTGGGGCCGTTTTACAAGGCTGACGCTCCCGCGCAGGCGGAGCTCTGCGCGAGTGGATCGGGGGGGCGTGACCGATTGCTGGTCTCGGGCCGCGTGCTCGGCATGCCGGATTGCGCGCCGCTCGCTGGTGCGCTGGTCGAGGTATGGCAAGCAGACGCGCGCGGAAACTACACCCAGGTGGGATCCGGGCAGGACGACTCCGGCTGCCTGCTGCGGGCGAGTCTGAGGACGGATGCCGAGGGGCGCTATGCGTTTCGCACCGTGATGCCCGGAGAGTACCCGGGCCGCCCGCGGCACATCCATTACCGCGTGAGCGCGAAGGGCTATGGGACGCTCGTGACGCAGCTCTACTTCGCGCGCGAGCGCGGTGTCCCCGAGGGGCTCGCCGTCACCGCCGCACCGAGGGACGGCATCCTTGCCGCGACCTTCGATGTCACGCTTGCCATGGGCCGCCGGGGCTAAGGAGAGCAGCGGCGATGATCGACGGGTTGGTGCGCATCCTGGTGTTCCAGGGGGTCGGGGAAGTCATCGCGAAGTTCTTCCTCCCGCTCGTGCCCGGCCCGGTGATCGGACTCGTGCTGCTGCTCGCGTTCCTCGCCTGGCGCGGCGGGGTGCCGGAAGGGGTGGAGCTGGTGTCCGCCGCGTTCATGCGCTACCTCGGCGTGCTGTTCGTGCCGGCGGCGGTCGGGGTCGTGCTGTTCTGGCCGCACCTGCAGCGGCAGG
>Ga0209640_10006630_pt1 | contig 10123 bp, 11 predicted proteins | sample RifCSP10_1_FD_184018 | JGI IMG/M metagenome (GOLD analysis project Ga0209640, IMG submission 184018) | Soil microbial communities from Rifle, Colorado - Rifle CSP2_sed 10_1 (SPAdes) (version 2) | ecosystem: Environmental > Terrestrial > Deep subsurface > Rock core/Sediment | place: Rifle... | reverse complement strand
TGGCGGTAAAGTTAAACCTTGTCCTGAGGGCGTGCGAAGCACGCATCTCGAAGGATGAGGTCTCTATTCAGTGCTTCTTCACGATCGGGAAGCTGGGGAGCTTGGTGCCGATCTGCTTGGCGAGCGCTTTTTCGTAGATGATGCCGGCGAGCGCCACGTCCTGCACCGCGGTGCCGACCGACTTGAACAGCGTGATCTGATCGGGACTGGTGCGCTTGGGCGCCTTGCCGGACACCAGCGCGGCCAGCTCGTGCACGCCTTCGGCCTTCACCACGTCCTTGGCCGCGAGCGCATCGCCCGCCTCGCCGAACACGCCTTCGCGCGTGTCGACCACGATGATCGCGCTGCGCTTGAAGGTCTCGGGGTCGATCTCGCGCTGGTCGGGCCGCGCCGTGCCGACCGAGTTCACATGCATGCCGGGCTTCAGCCACGCGCCATGGAACACCGTCTCCGGCGACCTCACCGCCGCCACCACGATGCCGGCGCCGTCGCACGCTTCCTGCGCGCTCGCCACCGGCTTGATGTCCATCGCGTGCTTGGTCTTGAAGGTGTCGGCGAACGCCGCGCGGTTCTTCTCGGTCTTGGAGAACACGCGCGCCGACTTCACCAGCCCGAGCGCGTCCATCGCCTCGAGCTGCGCGTAGGCTTCCGCGCCGGAGCCGAGCACGGCGACGGTCGTGGGCTCGTTCTTCGCCAGCCGCTTGGTCGCCACCGCGCTGGTGGCCCCGGTGCGCAGCGTGGTGAGGTGCATCGCATCCATGATCGACAGCAGCTCGCCGTCGGCGACGCGGTACAGGTGCACCTGGTAGCGCACGCCGATGCCGGGCGCGAGGTTCATCGCCTTGAACCCCATCAGGCCGGAGCGCTCCATCACGCAGGGCCCGAGCCGGATCCAGCCCTTGCCGGCCTTGGTGTTCAGCCGTGGCGGCTGGACCACGAAGCCGTCGCCCTGCTCGGCGAACGCGAGCTCCATCGCCTTGATCGCGTCGTTCATGTCGACCGCGGCGTGAACGTCCTCGTGGGAAAGAAGTAGGGTCATTCGTTCAACCGTGCGGCCGTTCGTGCTTCGACAAGCTCAGCACGAACGGAGGAAAAAGCCGTTCGCCCTGACCCTGAGCTTGTCGAAGGGTCGAAGGCGAACGGCGCTGTGTGGTCAGGCCGGGTTGCGGCCTTCGTAGAACTTGACCGGATCGCCGTCGCCGACCTCGAAGCCGGAGCGCTTCAGCGCTTCGGTCATGGTGCGCATCTGCGCATCGCTGAGCTTCATGACCGGCTGGCGCATCGGCCCACCGTTGTAGCCCTGCAGCCACGCCTGGTACTTCCACAGATAGCGGTGGATGAAGTTGGCGCCGCCGAACGAGGCCTGGATGGCGACGCGGGCCTGCCGCGCCGGATTGATCTTCCAGTAGATCTCCATCGCCTGTTCGAACTGCCCCTTGCGCAGCAGATCGAAATATTTCGGCACCGCGCCGCCCCACCATTCGAAGTTGGACGTGCCCATCCACTGCATGCCGAACATCTCGACGGTGAGCGGCGAGTGCGCTTCCAGCGGATCCGAGAACAGCACCCGCTTGTTGCGGATCTTCTTCCAGAATTCGTAGTCGCCGGCGATGCCGGGCCGCCCGACCTCGTATTTGCAGGCCACCACGTTATCGATGTCGGATGCGTTCACCAGCACTTCGACCGGATAGCCCGAGGTGTGCAGCCGGCTGAAATTCCAGTGGCTGGCCGCGAACAGGCACACCGCGAGGCGGGTGCGGCCGCACACGTATTCGATGTAGTCCGAAACCTCCTTCTCGGACTTCGGGTAGATCGAATTGGGGTGGCCGAGCAACAGGCCGTCGATGCCGATGTCGGCGCCGGCTTCCGCCATCTCGACGATGTCGTCGGGCGTATCGAACGTGCCGTGCAGCAGGAACTTGTGCTTGCCCTTCGCCTCGTCGACGGCGATCTGCATGAACTGCTTCATCTCGTCCTTGGTGGTGCCGCATTCGGAGACCAGCAGCGCGCCCCAGAACCCGTGCTCGATGTTCTTGCGCACATCGTGCCGGATGGCCTTTTCGTTGAGCTTCTTCAGGTCTTTGGTGAAGCTGGGCAGGATGACGTTGCACACGCCCTTCCAGTTGTCGAACGCGTAATCCTTGGCTTCCGCCTTGGTGTATTGCAGCATTGCTGTCTCCGCTATTTCGCTTTTTGCTCGGCAAGCACCTGTTCGCGGGCCACCGCGTCCAGCCGCTCGATTTGCTTTTTCACCCGCGCGGCGTCGATGGTGACGCCTTTGGCCGCGGCGTCCTTGACGATCTTGGCAACGATGTCGGCGTCGCCGGGCGCATCGAAATCCGCCGCCACGACCTCGCGCGCGTAAGCGTCGGCGCTTGGCCCGGTAATGCCCAATTCGCCGGCCGCCCACAGGCCCAGCAGCTTGTTGCGTCGCGACGTGATCTTGAACCTGGTGTCCTGGTCCAGCCTGAACTTTGCCTCAAAGCCTTTTTCACGTTCATCAAAAACCGACATGCGATCTTCCCTAACTGAGCGCTATGTTATACCAGCGCGGACATTGGAATGTGTACCCTCGTCATCCTGCGCCGCCCGAGGCACGCGTGGCCCGCGATCATCGCCGCCAACCGCGACGAGATGGCGAACCGGCCGTGGCTGCCGCCTGCGCGGCACTGGCCCGATCGCGCGGATGTCGTCGCCGGCATCGATCAGCTCGCCGGCGGCACCTGGCTCGGCATCAATAATCTAGGGGTGGTCGCCGGCGTCCTCAACCGGCGCAGTTCGCTGGGTCACGACCCGAAGCTGCGCAGCCGCGGCGAATTGGTGCTGGAAGCGCTCGACCACGCGGACGCGACCGACGCCGCCGCGGCGCTCGGCGATCTCGACGGGCGCAGCTACCGCAGCTTCAACATGGTGGTGGCGGATAATCGCGATGCTTATTGGATCAAGGGACTCGGGCCCGATTCCAAGGGAACGGTGAAAGCCGAGCCGCTGCCCGAGGGACTTTCCATGCTCACCTCGTTCGACCGCAACGATCCGGCCTCGCCGCGCATGCATCACTATTTGCCGCAGTTCGAGGCGGCGCGGCCGCCCGATCCATCGACCGGCGATTGGCGGGATTGGGAGGCTTTGCTTGCGAGCCGCGAATTCCCGCCGGGCAGCGGCCCCGAAGAAGCGATGACCATCATCACCGAGCGCGGCTTCGGCACGCTGTCGGGCTCGTTGATCGCGCTGCCGGCAATCGAACATCCGGAGCGCCGGCCGATCTGGCGCTTCGTTCACGGCCGGCCCGGCGAGGGGCCGTGGCAGGACGTGGATCTACGCCTCGCTATCGACGTTCAAGCTGGCCGCGCAGCTCGGCGATGACCGCGGGCAGCTCGGCGACCGATTTCGCCGCGGCAAAGATGTAATTGTCCGGCCGCTTCACGATCGCGTCGCAGCCGTATTCGTCCATCAGCGTCAGATAGCGGCCTCCGGAATCCTCGACATCCGCGCCGATCTGCACCGCGGAGCCGCCGATCGATTGCCAGAACGCGCGGTCGTCCGGCGACAGCGCGGCTGAAGGATCGCCGCGGCGCGCAACGATCATGAACCCGCGGCCGGCGATGTCGTCGAACCAGCCTTCGCGCCCCTGCCGGCGCACCTTGCCCTGAACGAACATGTCGCCCGCGCCGTGCGCCGTGGCGCCGCGGCCGATCAGCCCGTCCTTCACGCCCGGCACGCGGAACGCGATCAGCTGCGACTGCTTGGCGTCGATCTGCTTCTGCATGGCGCGCAGCTGCGCGTCGCGGACCTTCACCTTCTCCGGATCGCGCTCGTTGACGGCGGCGCCGATGCGCGCGCTTTCGACGATGGTATCGCGCGCGCTGGGGCCCCGCTCCAGCTGATAGGTATCGAGCAGCCGGTCGGGCGCCTTGCCCTTGAGCACCAGATCGAGCTTCCAGGCGAGGTTGTGCGCGTCGCGGAAGCCGGTGCACAGCCCCTGCCCCAGGAACGGCGGCATCTGGTGCGCGGCATCGCCGGCCAGGAACGCGCGCCCCACACGCCAGCGGTCGGCGATCAGCGAGCGGAACTGATACCACGCGGTGCGCGACAGCTCGAACTCCTCCGGCGTGCCGCCGGTCGCACGGTCCAGGCGCTTCCACACGTTTTCATGCTTGATCGCGTCTTCCGGCTTCTCGTGCGCGAAGATGTGGAACGACCAGCGGCGGTGGCGCGGGCCCATCTGCAGGGTCATGCCGGGCTGCTCCGGGTCGCAGAACTGGCGCAGCGCCGGAAGGCCGGGCCGGCCGCCGTTCTTCAGGATCGCATCGATCACCAGCCACGCCTGGTTGAAGCCGAGGTCCTCGTAGTTCACGCCCAACGCTTCGCGCACGAAGCTGTTGCCGCCATCCGATCCGATCAGGTACCGGCCATGGAACGTCTTGCCGTCCTCGGTGGTCACCGACACGCCACCGGCGTCCTGATCGAGCGCGACGGCCTTGTTGCCCTGGAACACCTCGACCGTCGGCAGCGCCTTGCACACCACGTCCAGCGCGCCTTCGAACGTCGGCTGGTAGATCGAGGTGAATTCCGGCCAGCCGTGCGTCGCCGAGGGCGACACCTTGCTCTCCAGCAGCACCTCGTCGTCGTGCGCGAGCTGGTAGGTCGGCAGGAAATACGTCTCCTTCAGCAGCCCTTCCATGAGCCCGAGCTCCTGGAAGATACGCATCACGTCGTCGTGGATCAGCCCCACGCGCGCGAGGTTGTAGATCGTGGTGTAGCGCTCGAACACCGCAACCTTGTGCCCGGCGCGGCCCAGCAGCGCTGCCGCCATCATCCCGGTCGGCCCGTAGCCGACGATCAAAACGTCATACATGGCGAGCGGTATATCGGCAGGTCCGCGAGGAGCCAACCGTCGACAGCGGTGCATACATGCCTAAGCCTGTTGGCAAATTTGCCGCGGGCGACTCTTGGGGGTCCGTCGCGGTTGTTATGGGCCGCCCACCTTGGTATATGCAGCCAGACCCGCCATGGCACGCCGCCGCCGCATATACGAAGGAAAAGCCAAGGTCCTGTTCGAGGGCCCTGAGCCAGGTACGCTCGTCCAGTATTTCAAGGACGATGCGACCGCGTTCAACAACAAGAAGAAGGGCACGATCACCGGCAAGGGGGTGATCAACAACCGGATTTCCGAATTCCTGATGATGAGGCTGGCGGAAATCGGCGTGCCGACGCATTTCATGCGCCGGCTCAACATGCGCGAGCAGCTGATCCGCGAGGTCGAGATCATCCCGATCGAGGTGGTGGTGCGCAACGTGATCGCGGGCTCGCTCGCGCAGCGCTTCGGCATGCAGGAGGGCGGGCCGCTGCCGCGCTCGATCGTGGAGTACTATTACAAGTCCGACGAGCTGGGCGATCCGATGGTGGCCGAGGAGCACATCACCGCGTTCGGCTGGGCCACGCCGCAAGAGCTCGACGAGATGCTGCATCTGTCGCTCCGCATCAACGACTTCCTGGTCGGGATGTTCATGGGCTGCGGCATCAAGCTGGTGGACTTCAAGGTCGAGTTCGGCCGGCTGTGGGAAAACGAAGACATGCGGATCGTGCTGGCCGACGAGATCAGCCCGGACAATTGCCGCCTGTGGGACGTGAAGACCAACGAGAAGATGGACAAGGACCGGTTCCGCCGCGACCTCGGCAAGGTCGAGGAAGCCTACCAGGAGGTCGCGCGGCGGCTCGGCGTCATGCCGGAAGGCACGGTCACGGAACTCAAAGGCCCGACCGCCGTCCCCTCGACGTGAAGGCGCGGATCCATATCACGCTGAAAAAAGGCGTGCTCGACCCGCAGGGCAAGGCGATCGAGCACGCGCTGCACGGGCTGGGGTTCGATGAGGCCGGCGACGTGCGCCAGGGCAAATTCATCGAAATCGAGCTGGACGAGAACGACGCCGCCAAGGCCAAGGCGCGCGCCGAAGAGATGTGCAAGAAGCTGCTGGCCAACCCGGTGATCGAGGACTACGCGGTGGAAATCGGCTAAGCCGCGATGCCCGAACGATCGGGGCCGATTTGGTTCGACGGGCGTTGGCGGCGGCTAAGGTGGGACGAACGGAAACGGCGTACGAACCTTGCGAAACATGGGATCGACTTCGCCGCTCTGGCACACACGTTTGCGACTCCCTACATAATAGAATTCGATGAAGAGCACTCGCAGGACGAAGATCGTTGGCGGCTGGTTGGGCTGTTGCGCCAGGATGTCATCGTCGTCATCATGCGAATCGATCCTGATGCGATAAGGCTTATCTCGGCACGCCATGCGGACGATGCGGAAGCTCAAAGTTTCTTCAAGCAGTGCTTCGGAAGCTAAGCCGCGGCGCGCGATCGGCCGCCCGGTTGTAGATCCCGAGAATCCGCCGACGCGGCCCGCCGATTGGGTCGGCGCAAGGATTGTGATTCCGCCAGAGCCCGCAGCCGACAAGATACCCGGCGGCGTGATCTTTCATATCTTTCGGGCCTCCACGGATTACGCGCTGTTTGCGATCACGGACCGCGCCAAGCCTAAGAGGTTTCCACCCGCCCCCAACGGAGGGACGTGGCAGCTCTTTAAGAAAGTTCCTGAAATCGGGCGGCGACGCGTCGGCTTCTCGGAAACAAAGGCAAAGGCCGACATTGCGCGGTATGGCTACCACTTGGCTAGCATTCGGAGCTGAACCGGTGTTGGTGCGGAGGCGGTCATGAACGCCGCCGTCATCGTGTTTCCCGGATCGAACTGCGACCGCGACGTCGAGGTCGCGTTGGCGGCGGCCATGGGCAAGCCGCCGCTCGCGGTGTTCCACAAGGAAACCGAGATCCCGAAGGTGGACCTGATCGTGCTGCCGGGCGGGTTCTCGTTCGGCGACTATCTGCGCTGCGGCGCGATGGCCGCCCATTCGCCGGTGATGCGCGAGGTGGTGGCGCGGGCAAGCTCCGGCGTGCCGGTGCTCGGCATCTGCAACGGGTTCCAGATCATGATCGAGGCCGGCCTGCTACCCGGCGCGCTGTTGCGCAATGCGCAGCTCCATTTCGTGTGCAAGGACGTGCATCTCAGGGTCGAAACCGCGCAGAGCCTGTTCACCACGGGCTATGCCGCGGGCCAGGTCGTGCGGTTTCCGGTGGCCCACGGCGAGGGCAACTATTTCGCCGATGAGGCGACGCTGAACGAGCTGGAGCAGAACGGCCAGATCGCCTTCCGCTACGTGCAGCCCGACGGCAGCGTCAGCGCCGAAGCCAACCCCAACGGCTCGGCGCGCAACATCGCCGGCATCTTCAATCGCGGCAAGACCGTGCTCGGCATGATGCCGCACCCGGAGCGGCTGTCCGACCCGGCGCTCGGCGGCACCGACGGCAAGGCCATGTTCAAGGGGCTGGTCGAGGCGCTTTCGTGACGTCGATCGCGCCGGAGATTGTCGCCGAGCACGGGCTGACGCCGGAAGAATACGAGCGCTGCAAGCGCATCATGGGGCGCGAGCCGAACCTGACCGAGCTCGGCATCTTCTCGGTGATGTGGTCGGAGCACTGCTCCTACAAATCGTCGCGCAAGTGGCTGCGCGAGCTGCCGACCAAGGCGCCGTGGGTGATCTGCGGCCCGGGCGAGAACGCCGGCGTGATCGACATCGGCGACGGCGATGCCTGCATCTTCAAGATGGAGAGCCATAACCACCCGTCGTTCATCGAGCCGTACCAGGGCGCCGCGACCGGCGTCGGCGGCATCCTGCGCGACGTGTTCACCATGGGCGCGCGGCCGATCGCCAACCTGAACGCGCTGCGCTTCGGCTCACCCGAAGATCCCAAGACCCGGCATCTGGTCGCCGGCGTGGTCGCCGGCATCGGCGGCTACGGCAACTGCGTCGGCGTGCCGACGGTGGGCGGGGAGTGCAATTTCCACCGCGCCTACAACGGCAACATCCTGGTCAACGCGATGACGGTCGGGCTCGCGCGCACCGACCGCATCTTTTATTCGGCGGCGGCCGGCATCGGCAACCCGGTGATCTATGTCGGATCCAAGACCGGGCGCGATGGTATCCACGGCGCGACCATGGCGTCCGCCGAGTTCAGCGCCGATGCCGAGGAGAAGCGGCCGACCGTGCAGGTGGGCGATCCGTTCACCGAGAAGCTGCTGATCGAGGCGTGCCTGGAATTGATGGCGACCGATGCGATCGTCGCGATCCAGGACATGGGCGCGGCCGGCCTCACCTCGTCCTCGGTCGAAATGTCGTCCAAGGGCGGGCTCGGCATCGAGCTGGAGCTGGACAAGGTGCCGGTGCGCGAGACCGGCATGACGCCGTACGAGATCATGCTCTCCGAATCCCAGGAGCGCATGCTGATGATCCTTAAGCCGGAGCGCGAGGCGCTGGCGCGTGAAATCTTCGAGAAGTGGGACCTGGATTTCGCGGTGATCGGCCGCATCACCGACACCAAGCGCCTGGTGCTCAAGATGAACGGCGCGACCGTGGCCGACATCCCGGTCGCGCCGCTGGTCGAGGAATCGCCGCTGTACGACCGGCCGCATCGCGCGCCGCCGGCGCCGCCGCCGCTGCCGGCCGATGCCGCGTCCCGCGTGAAGCTCTCACCGACGGAGGCGCTCAAGCAGCTGATGAGCTCGCCCGATCTCGCGTCCCGCCGGTGGATCTGGGAGCAGTACGATCACATGGTGATGGGCGACACGGTGCAGCGGCCGGGCGGCGACGCAGCGGTCGTGCGCGTGCACGACAAGGCGAAAGGCCTCGCCATCACCACCGACGTGACGCCGCGCTACTGCGCCGCCGACCCGGTCGAAGGCGGCAAGCAGGCGGTGGCGGAGGCGTGGCGGAACCTCACCGCAGTCGGCGCGCGGCCGCTCGCGATCACCGACAATATGAATTTCGGCAATCCCGAGAAGCCCGACATCATGGGCCAGTTCGTGGGCTGCATCCGCGGCATGGCGGAGGCCTGCCGCGCGCTGGACTTCCCGGTCGTGTCCGGCAACGTGTCGCTCTACAACGAGACCAACGGCACGGCGATCCTGCCCACGCCCGCGATCGGCGGCGTCGGCGTGGTCGACGATGTGGCCAAGACCATGACCGCAGGGTTCAAGGCGGCAGACGAAACCATCTTCTTGATCGGCGAGACGCGCGGGCATCTGGGCCAGTCGCTGTATCTGCGCGAGCTGGCCGGGCTCGAGGCCGGCCCGCCGCCGCCGGTCGATCTTGCGGCCGAGCGGCGCGCCGGCGATCTGGTGCGCGCGCTCATCACGCGCGGGCTGGTGACCGCGGTGCACGACATCTCCGACGGCGGCCTTCTGGTCGCGGTCGCCGAGATGGCGCTCGCCGGCAATATCGGCGCGACGATCGAGGGTTCCGAATCGCCCGGCTGGTTGTTCGGCGAGGATCAGGGCCGCTATGTTGTCGCCGCGCGCGATCCAAAGCCGATTCTGGCGGCGGCGAAGGCTGCGGCCGTGTCCTGCGCAGCCATCGGCCGCACCGGCGGCGCCGCGTTGAAACCGCCGGGCGGCAAGCCTATATCGATTGCGGAGCTGCGCGCCGCACACGAGGGCTGGTTGCCCGCCTACATGGCGGCACCGTAGACCCGAAAGGATTGTCCGAATGCCGATGGCGCCCGCCGAGATCGAACAGCTGATCAAAGAAAGCCTGCCGGACGCAAAAGTCCGGATAGAAGACCTGGCGGGCGACGGCGATCACTACGCCGCCTACATCGAGTCCGCGGCGTTCAAGGGCAAAACCCGCGTACAGCAACACCAGATGGTGTATAAGGCTTTACAAGGGCGCATGGGCGGCGTGCTGCATGCGCTGGCATTGCAGACTGCGGCGCCGAAAGACTGAGCGCCCGGAACGAAGGATATCGGTCATGGCAGAGCATCCCGTCTTCAAGCGCATCAAGGATGACGTCGGCGCGAACGAGGTCGTCCTGTACATGAAGGGTACGCCGGTATTCCCGCAGTGCGGATTCTCGGCCGCCGTGGTGCAGCTGCTGTCGCAGCTCGGCGTGCGGTTCAAGGGCATCAACGTGCTCGAGGACTCGGAGCTGCGCGAGGGCATCAAGCAGTTCTCCAACTGGCCGACCGTTCCGCAGCTCTACGTGAAGGGCGAATTCGTCGGCGGCTGCGACATCG
>Ga0209640_10006629_pt1 | contig 10124 bp, 6 predicted proteins | sample RifCSP10_1_FD_184018 | JGI IMG/M metagenome (GOLD analysis project Ga0209640, IMG submission 184018) | Soil microbial communities from Rifle, Colorado - Rifle CSP2_sed 10_1 (SPAdes) (version 2) | ecosystem: Environmental > Terrestrial > Deep subsurface > Rock core/Sediment | place: Rifle... | reverse complement strand
GAGACGAGCGGGCGCGGCATCGAGCCTCAACGAACGGTGGACGAACAGCAATCCGACCGCGCCGAAGATGACTCCATTGAAGGGATTCGACCAAGACCACGCCACGACGCTGACGGAGACGAGCGGCGCCCCGAGGAGAACGCCGGCGGCCCGTCGTGACGGCCTGACACCGTACATCAGGGCCGCGGCGAGGAGGCCGAAGTACACGTGCCAGGCAATCGCCAAGGCCCGACAGGTATTGGCGACTTCATGGAGACTGGCCAGAATCTGATCCGCGCTTGGCACGGGTACGCTCCGGTTCCGACAGGCGATTCAGGACCCAAGAACGTTGCCAATCGGTCCCTCGTCAGATGCGGCTTCTCGAAGCATCCGCGAGCGGCGATCAGAGCGACTTGGCGAAGAATTCCCCCGCCCGAAGGAAGATCACGCGGCGACCGTTCGGGGCGTGGGCTCTTGACGGCCTGGCGCTTCCCAACGATCATCCGCCTGCAAGGACGGACTCGCGCTTCCTGGGACCAAGGCCATGTCGAGGCTGATGTTCACCGCTGCGCTCGTGATGGCCGCCACCCTGCCCGGCACAGTCGCCGCCCAGGACGCGCAGGCGCCAAACCCCGACGTCCACTACCGGCTCGGACCGGATTCGCTCGAGCAGGAGGGCGTGCCGAAGGGCGAGATCCGCGGCCCGTTCACGCTCCCGTCGGCCGTCTATCCAGGCACGCAGCACACCTACTGGGTGTACGTGCCCGCGCAGTACAGCCCGGCCGAAGCGGCGAGCCTGATGGTCTTCAACGACGGACAGGCGCTCAAGAACCCGACCGGAAACGTCCGCGCCCACAACGTGCTCGACAACCTGATCCACCGCCGCGAGATCCCGGTGATGATCGCGGTGTTCATCAACCCGGGCCGTCGTCCGGATCAGAGGGAGCCGACGCCCCAGAACTGGGGCGACCGCGACACCAACCGGCCGACCGAATACAACTCGCTCGACGACCGCTACGCCCGCGTCGTCGTCGACGAGCTGCTCCCGGCGCTCGCGAAGGACTACAACATCTCGCCCGATCCCGAGCGCCGGGGGATCGGCGGGGCGAGCTCGGGCGCCATCGCGGCTTTCACCGTCGCGTGGGAGCGGCCCAACGCCTTCCGCAAGGTCCTCAGCATCGTCGGCAGCTTCGTCAACCTGCGCGGCGGCCACGCCTACGCCGACGTCGTCCTCGAGTCGGAGAAGAAGCCGCTGCGCGTGTTCCTGCAGGACGGCAGGAACGACAATCGAGCGTTGTCGCAGACCGGGACGTACGACCAGACGCGCGACTGGTTCTACCAGAACGTGCGGCTCATGGAGGCGCTGACGAAGAAGGGGTACGACGTCAACTACACCTGGGGCATGAACCGCCACGGCCAGGCGATGGGGGGCGCGATCCTGCCAGAGATGATGCGCTGGCTCTGGCGCGATCAGCCCGTCTCGACCGACCCGCGCAACACGGTCGAACGGTCGTTCCGCGGGGCAGTGGAAAAGAAGTGATCACGGTCCGGCTGCCGCCTTCGCGCTCTGCACTTCGGCGCCCAAGAAAGCCGGACACTACGTACGACGACGTACGACGGACGTTAAGTTGATGCAGGGGCAACAGACGCGCAAGCCGCCGCTCGGTGTGATCTTCGACACGTCGCTCGACGGCGACATCGATCAGATCCGGGCGCTCGCGATGCTGTGCCTGGGTCGCGCGAGGAAGAGACTCTGCATGACGCGAGAATCTGGATGTCCAATCTGTCGCGCTTCGGCATCACGCACCTGGGTTGAGGAGCGCGCGGTGTTCCTCGTTGAATGCGACGACTGCACAACGTTCACGATCACTCCAGAACGGCTGTCGACGTTCCATGATGCATGGCGTACTGGCGATCGCGAGGTTCTGATGTACCTGGAACTACTGTCGCGCTACCTCAGACTCGGTGACGACGACTGCGACCGCGAGATCACCGACTTGACCTGGAAGGCATTCGCTGCGGAGGCCGAGCAGTGGGGGCACCGCCGGGGGTGAGGGCGGCGAGTGATGATGGATCGACTTGCGGTGTCCAGGTTTGCCGCGCCCGCCTCTCACGCCGCACGCGTTCGCTACACATTGAACGGACCCGCGGAGCCAGAAAAGAAATGGTTTTAGCCGATGCTCGGCGACCTGACGGCCCGTCACAACGTGCGTGATGGCGAAGCTCCGCGAGACCGTCGCGAACCCGATGGGCGGGACGATAGGCCCTACGCGTGCACGATTGCGTGATATCGTTGGCCCAGCGATCATCAGGCGAAGATCGACGAAATGACCGCGATTTTTAGCTTGTACAATCGCTCGCTTTCTGGTACCTCCGTTAGAGGCGGGAAGAGAGATATCCAGCAACGATCAGCTCGCGACCTGCACCCGCTGCGGCGGGCGCACGGAACCCTTCGGGCGCATGCGGCGTTTCGTCGACCGCGATTTTCGGCCGATCTACGTGACGTGCGCGCGCGAGCTGGTTCCTGAACGGGTTGCAGAAGCCGAAGAAACGGATCGTCGATGGGGACCAGAACACACCGACAGGACCTGACCACACTAACGCTGCAGAGGAATGTTCAGTTCCTCTACGAGGAGCAGATCGCGCGCTTCGAGCTCGCCGCCTTGGGGTGCGAACGCATCACCAAGAATGATGAGGACTGGCGGTTGTTCTCGGCCCATGTGAACGGGAACGCGCAGCTCATTAACGAACGCGCCGCTTACACCGGCGCCATCGACGGTGAGTCGACGATTTACGCGCGGCTGATTCAACCCAACTACCAAGGCGGACATTTCAATCGCACACGGTCTGTAAATCAATACCTTACACATTGGATATATCCGTACCGCGGCAAGTTCCACCCCCAGATGGTTCGAGGCCTGCTAAACATCCTCGGCGTGACTCGCGGACACACGGTTTGCGACCCGTATCTAGGCAGTGGCACGACGGCTGTCGAAGCCTCCCTGTTGGGAGCGAACGTCATTGGGGTCGATATCTCGCCACTCTGCGTATTGCTCACCAAGGTCAAAACCCAGGCGTGGACGCGGGTTGAGGCCATCCGCGAATGCGTTCAGCAACTATTGACACACTCACCGCTGACGGTTGCGTTCAAGCGTTCGCCACGGGGTGCCGACCCGCTCGTGACCGAGTTCTTGGAAGTCGCGAAATTGGTCACCGCCAGTGATGTAGCCCGTCGTTCGAGGGAAGAGGAGTCATCACTCCGTCGCAATCTTGCCTCGATGCTTGAGTCCGTCGAGGCATATGCCGAAGCCGTCAAGCAGTTCAAGCTCCGGCCAGGGTTCGTGGAAGCGCAACTTGGCGACTGTCGCGATCTCGCAGCAGCGGGTGTCCGATCAGCCAGCGTCGATGCTATCGTCACGTCGCCACCCTACTCAATCGCGCTCGACTACGTGAAGAATGACGATCACGCGCTGAAGGCGATGGGGACAGATATCAAGGCGCTCAGGAGCCAGATGACGGGCGTGAGGGGCCGAGGCGCAAAAGAGAAGCTCGCTTTGTATAACGAAGACATGCGGCTGATGTTTGCTGAGGCCTCGCGCGTCCTTAAGCGAGGAGCGGCTGCTGCATTCGTCATCGGTGATGCCACAGTGGATGGTCGCGAGGTGACTACCACTACGACGATGGGCGAATGGGCAGAAAGCACTGGGCTCCGCTTAGAACGGTCCATTCCCAAGATTGTGTTTGGTCTGTACAACGTCATGCAGGACGAGCGCATACTCGTGTTTAGGAAGCCATAGGGGGAGGCGGTGGAGGTCCAGCTTAGCAAGGAAGACTTGGAACTTCTGATGCGTCCTGTTGCAGGGCAGGGTGGGTGGCAGAGTCTGCTTCGGAAGCTTCAAAAACAGATAAAGGGGAACAGCCTCACTCTCACAGAAGACGACTCCCGTCGGATCCTACGGTACATACTGTCGTATGGGAGCGGTGGGTGGCAGGATCGTCTCGCCGCTATCGCTGGCACGGCTGCACCGCGTTCCAAGGCGCGAAAGTCTTCCAAGAAGAGATGAAGGTTTTCCTCAGCTACGCGTCGGAAGACAGAAATGTTGCGAGTGTCATAGCCGACGCTCTGCGCGACGAAGGTCACGACGTGTACCCATCCGCTAACTGGCCGAAGGATCTCGGCGCGGCACTAAAGCGGGCTGAGGCCTTCGTCGTGCTCCTTTCGCCTGCGGCAGTTGGCTCGCCCTATGTTGGAGAGGAGATCAAACTAGCACTGGTGGCTGAGCGGCTCGAGGAACGCGTAATTCCAGTCGTCCTGAGCCCTTCCACGAAAGTGCCGTGGATCCTGCAAACGATGCGGCCGATCGCTTTCAAATCGAATGCTAGGACCGCGGCTGAGCTCATCCACCGGCGGCTTCAAGCACATCGCGCCGCAGATTCTGGTGCTCGATGAGCAAGGGCCGCAAGGCCGCGCGGCGGCCACGCAGGCGAGCCGCCAGAGCCAAGGTCTTCATTTCTCACGCCAGCGCTGACCGTAGACGCGCACAACGTCTGGGGCGATGGCTAGCCGAACATGGCATCGAGTACTGGTTCAGTCGCGAGCACCTTGCGCATGGTCAAGATTGGTACCGTGGAATCGGCGGCGCACTCGAGAGATGCAATTGGCTAATCATTGTGGGCTCACGTCCGGCGATAAGAAACAAATGGGTCAAGGACGAGGTCACCTATGCTCTCGTCGACCGGCGCTATCGCAATCGTGTCATTCCACTTCTTTTCGAGGACTGCAACCTGAGGCGGCTTGCTTGGTCACTCCAGTCGATTCAATACATTGACTTTCGGAACGGCTGGCAACCCGGCGTCGACCAGCTGCTGCGGCGCCTCGCTGGACCGCGCCGACAGAACCGGCGACGGTGAACTGCTTCAAGCAGCAAGCATGAGACTGCAAACATGTCTACAAACCGTAGACGCCGCCGACCCGCTTGGGCAATGGTTCTCACACCGCCCTCGGCGGTCTATGTAACCGGTTAGCTAGGCCGATGCAGGCTGCCCAGACACGCAAGCCGCCGCTTGGTGTGATCTTCGACACGTCGCTCGACGGCGAGATCGATCAGGTCCTCGCGCTCGCGATGCTCTTCGGCCTGGAGGGCACGCGTCAGGCCCGTGTGCCCTCGCTCAGCACCAGCCGGTTCAACCTGCGCACGGCGCGGTTCCTCGATCTCATCGCGCGGTTCTTCGGCGGAGAGCAGGCCGGCGACTTCGTCGTCAACCGGATCCCGCTGCCGATCGGCATGTCCTCTGCGGGCAAGCAGACGACCGACGTCTCGCCGATGCTGGACGGCGTGCTCCTCAAGCGCGACGCAGATGGCAAGCCGGTCTACGTGCGCACGCTGCCGGCGCTGAACGACACCGCCGATCCCGTGGCGCTCATCCGCAACGCCCTCAGCGCCCAGGTCGATCGGAACGCGGCCCTCGTCCTGGCCGGTCCGCCGACGAATCTGCTGTCGGTCATCGCCCTTCCGGACGGCCGCGAATGGGTTTCGAGGAAGGCGCGGACGCTGGCCGTCGCGGCCGGACGCTTCGACGGCGGCCCGGCCGATCGGATCATCCGCGCGGACGTGCCCGGCTTCAGGAAACTGCTGTCAGAGTGGCCCACGCCCATCGTGATGGCAGGCGCGGAGCTGAGCGACGCCCTGCCGTTTCCGGGACGCAGTCTCGAGGCTGGCATCGCGTGGGCGCCGAATCATCCGGTCGTGGACGCTTATCGCGCGTTCAGGCCGACGCCGTACGACGCGCCGTCGCGCGCCCTGGCGGCCGTGCTGCACGCGGTGAGCCCGGACGAGGGGCACTTCCAGTTGTCGGAACCGGGTACCATCACCGTACTGGACGATGGCCGGACCAGGTTCACGGCGTCGCCCGCGGGCAAGCATCACTATCTGATGGCCAAGCCGGATCAGAAGGAGCGCGTCCTGGAGACCTACGTGAAGATGGTCACGGCGCAGCCCCCGCCTCGCCCCGGACGGGGCGGGCCGAGGCCCGCGGCCGGTCCTGGCGGCGCGGCGGTCACGCTTCTCGGCGTGGTGCTCGCCGCCGGCCTGATCGTCGGGCGGCCGGCACGGGTCACCGGACAGGCCGACGAATTCGACAGCCTCGTACGGCCGATTCTCACCGGGACGTGCAGCACCTGCCACAACGCGCAGCTCTCATCGGGAGGCATGAGCGTCGCCGATCTGATGTCGGCCGACTCGCTGGCCGGCCGTCGCGACTCGTGGGAGACGATTCTGCAGCGCCTCCGCACGGGAGACATGCCGCCGGCCGGCGTCCCCCGACCGGCCCCGGCGCAGCTTGCCGCCATGACCGGCTACATCGAGCGCGCCTTCGAGCGCGCCGACGCGTCGGTGACGCCCGATCCGGGGCGGATGACCGCGCATCGTCTGAACCGCAACGAGTACACGAACACGATCCGCGACCTGCTCGGCGTCCGCTTTCGCGCCGAGAAGTATTTCCCCGCGGACGACTCCGGCGACGGCTTCGACAACATGGCGGAGGTGCTCACGGTGTCGCCGCTCCTGATGGAGCGGTATCTCGCCGCCGCCGAGCGCATCGCCGCGTGGGCGATCTCCACGGAGATCCCGCGAAAGCCGATCGAGGCCGACTACCGCGCGCGCGATCGCAGGATCCGGCGGCTCGATCGCAGCACTATCGAGGCCGAGCACCGCGTCGAGTTCGCCGGCCAGTACGTCGTCCGGTTCGGCCTTCCGGGCGAGCGCCCCCCGGTGGACGGCCGCGACGCCGCGCCAGTGACGCTCGGGTTCTGGATGGACGGCACCCTTCTGGCCAGCAAAGTCGTCCAGACGAAGCCGTCGGGCCTGGTGTACTTCGATCCGTACTCCGAGGAAGAGATCCGGCTGCACCTGACCGAAGGCGATCACGTGTTCCGCGCCGGGTTCATTGACGACCCGTTCGTGAGGGCGCTCCCGAACGATGCGGCCTACGACCGCAAGAAGAACAAGTTTCTCGATTCGATCGTCTTCGTCGGCCCCTATCCGTCGACCAGGGAGAAGGAGAGCCGGAGGAAGATCCTCTCCTGCGACCCGGCGTCCGGCCGTGCGTGCGCCGAGCGGATCCTGACGGACCTCGCACGCCGCGCCTACCGCCGTCCGCCGACCCGCGGCGAGGTGGACGCGCTCCTGCGCTTCGTGGACCTCGCGCGGAGGGACGGCCAGTCCGCCGAGCAGGGCGTGCAGCTCGCGATTCAGGCGATGCTCGTCTCCCCGAACTTCCTGTTCCGCATCGAGCGCGACCCCGACCCGCGCAATCCGGCGCTCGTCCACGAGGTCTCGCCCTTCGAGCTCGCCTCGCGCATCAGCTACTTCGTCTGGAGCTCGATGCCGGACGACGAGCTGCTGGCGCTCGCCGCATCGGGCCGGCTTCGCGATCCGCTGGTGCTCGACGCGCAGGTCGATCGGATGCTCGCCGACCCGCGCGTCTTCGCCTTTGCCGAGAACTTCGCCGGCCAGTGGCTCGAAACGCGCAACCTCGACGTCGTCAAACCGGATCCGGACACGTTCAAGGAGTGGAACGTGGAGCTGCGCGACGCCATGAAGCGCGAGACGACGATGTTCTTCGAGCACATGCTGCGGGAGAATCGCCCGATCAGCGACTTCCTGAATGCCGACTACACGTTCCTCAACGAGCGGCTCGCCGCTCATTACGGCATCGAGGGCGTGAGCGGCCCGGAGTTCCGCCGCGTCGCGCTCTCGACCGATCGCCGCGGCGGGGTTCTCAGCCAGGCCGGCGTGCTGACGGTGTCGAGCTACCCCACGCGCACGTCGGCAGTGATTCGGGGCAAGTACGTCCTTCAGAACATTCTCGGGACGCCGCCCGCTCCCCCGCCACCCGACGTGCCGCTGCTCAGCGAGTCCGCCGGGGACGGCTCGCGGTCGATGCGCGCGCAGTTGGAGGTCCACCGCACCAACCCGACGTGCGCGTCCTGCCACCGCAACATGGACGCCCTGGGCTTCGGGCTGGAGAACTACGACGCCATCGGCCGCTGGCGGGATCTGGACGGCAAGTTCCCGGTCGACGCCAGCGGGACGCTCCCGGACGGCCAGCGCTTCGGGACGGCCGGGGAGATGCGGGCGCTTCTGGTCTCGCAAATGCCGCAGTTCTCGCGTACCCTGACGTCGAAGATGATGACCTACGCGCTGCGGCGAGGGCTCCAGCCGTACGACAGGCGGACGGTGGAATCGGTCACTCGGGCGATCGCCTCAGGCGGCTATCGCCTGCGGACGATGGTCCATCAGATCGTCAGGAGCCTGCCGTTCCAGGCACGGCGCGGCGAAGAGGTGAAAGGGTCACGCTGATGTTCATCACGCGTCAGGCCCTTCCGCGGCGCACGTTTCTCCGGGGTCTTGGGACCGCCGTCGCCCTGCCGCTCTTCGACGCGATGACGCCGGCGCTTGCGCGGGCACAATCGAAGAAGGCGCCGGCACGCATGGCGTTCGTCTACGTGCCGAACGGCATGGACATGCGGCACTGGAACCCGGCGTACGAGGGAGCACTCGCCGACCTTCCACAGACGCTCGCGCCGCTCGCGCCGCTCAAGGACGACATCCTCCTGCTCGGCAACCTGACGCACAACACGGGGCGGGCGCTCCTCGACGGCGCCGGCGACCACGGCCGCTGCTGCGGGTCGTACCTCACCGGCGTGCAGGTGAAGAAGACCGTCAGCGACATCAAGGCGAGCGTCTCGTGCGACCAGCTCGTGGCGAATCAGATCGGGAACGAGACGCGGTTCGCGTCGCTCGAAGTCGGGCTCGAAGACGCGCGTCAGGCGGGCGACTGCGACTCGGGCTACTCGTGCGCCTACACCAACAACCTGGCGTGGCAGAGCGAGACGCAGCCGCTGCCGCCGATCCTCGATCCGCGCGCGCTCTTCGAGCGTCTGTTCGGCGACGGCGCGGAGCTCACGCCCGAGGCGCGTGCGCGGCGGCAGCTGCACCGGAGGAGCATCCTCGACTTCATCATCTCCGACACACGCGCGCTCCGCGGCAGCCTCGGTCCGACCGATCAGCGGAAGCTCGACGAGTACCTGAGCTCCATCCGGCAGATCGAGGAGCAGTTGAAGCGCGCCGAGCAGCAGCGCACGGTCGATCCCGGCATGGACAAGCCCTACGGCGTTCCAAGCGACTTCGCCGAGCACTTCGCGCTGATGACCAGCATGATCACGGTCGCGTTCCAGGCGGACCTCACGCGCGTGGTCACGTTCCTCGTCACGCGGGAGGGCACCTCACGCGCCTACCGCGAGATCGGCATTCCCGACGGCCATCATCCGCTGACCCATCACCGCAACATCGTGGAGCAGATGGACAAGGTCGCCCGGATCAACCGGTATCACGTCGAGCAGTTCGCGAAATGGATCGCGACGCTGAAGTCGGCGCAGGACGGCGATGGCTCGGTCCTCGACCACTCGATGATCGTCTACGGCGCCGGGCTCGCCGACGGCAACGCCCACACGCACCACGATCTCCCCACGCTCATCGCCGGCCGCGGCGGCGGCGCCATCAAGCCGGGGCGCCGCGTGGTCTACCGGAAGGAAACGCCGATGTGCAACCTGTTCCTGACGATGATGGACCGGATGGGAGCGAGGATGGATCACTTCGGCGACGCCACCGGGCACCTCAACGGGCTCGATCTGGCGTAACGCCCCGGCCCCCATTCATTTGTGATTAGTGATTCTTGATTGTTGATTCGTTGGTGATTGACGATTGGTGATTGTTGATTTATCGACGATTGAATCACCAATGGATCGCCAATCAGAAATCGACAATCAGCAACGATTCAACAATCACCAATCAAAGATCCGCTAATGCGCTACTCTCGCACCGAGGTGGCGCTTGACGCGCTCACACGTCGAATTCCCGCAGGTCCGTGATGGCCTCGCAGAGCTCATCCTCCGCCAGCTCGTTGCTCCGCACGAAGCCCGCCGGCCGTCGCCCCTTGCCCGGCCTGAGGATCCACGCCTGCTCGAGCAGCTGCGCGTAGCTCGGGAGTCGCGCATCCATGTAGGCCGAGCACTCGGTCACCTTGAACCTGATGAACACAGTGCTCATCGGCCGCAGCTCGCAGCGGACGATTTCCTCGTCCAG
>Ga0209640_10006626_pt1 | contig 10128 bp, 7 predicted proteins | sample RifCSP10_1_FD_184018 | JGI IMG/M metagenome (GOLD analysis project Ga0209640, IMG submission 184018) | Soil microbial communities from Rifle, Colorado - Rifle CSP2_sed 10_1 (SPAdes) (version 2) | ecosystem: Environmental > Terrestrial > Deep subsurface > Rock core/Sediment | place: Rifle... | reverse complement strand
ACCTCCCCTACACTAAACTACACCGCACCGACAATAAACATACAATTAACCGCAAACTGCGTTACCCCTCTATTAAAGTCCAACGACCTAACAGAATATCGTGTAACTGGGGTGTTGCCTACCATAAGCAGGGTGCATACGGTTTTCTATCCGGCAGTATTGCAATTGAGCGATATTGTGGGAACGGGGCAGATAGTTCAAACATCTACCTTCTACACACAGGAACACAGTTCAAAAGTAGTATCTACCCTAACCTATAATTTCACAAGTTATTTTGTAGCTGATGTTATTGAGGGAACAGCGAGTTTAGATGTGGTTTGCGATGCCCAACTTTGCGATATTTACTGCTGCATAGCGGCTGAATTTGGTCGCTACCTGTCAAAGAAGAGCACCAACCCGTCCAAAGCCAACGAACACTTGAATAACTGGATGAAGATGATGAGTGCTGCGGGTCAGATAGGGATAGCCCTTGAATGTGGAAAAGATTCCGATGTAAATAACCTTACTGACTTCATCCTTACGCTTGGCAACTGCCAAACAGGTTGTGGTTGTCAGGATGGCGCACCCGTACCCGTGGTGGGACTTGGTGGGCTTGGAAGCGGAAACACTGTTGTTGATACCTGCGGAAATGGAATAACGGTAACATCTGCAACTGTTGGAGGTGTTACAACTTATACCGTTTGTCTTTCCACTGCTATTGCAACTAAAATAAACAACCTGTTTAATACAACCGTTGTGGCGGGAAGCAATATTATAGTAACATCCACTGCCGATGTAAATGGCAATATTCAATATACCGTTGCGGGGGTTGCTCCTGCTGCGGTAGATATGATGACGCTTTTGTTGGAATTAACTTTTTTTCAAAATCAAATAGCAACGCTTTCCATAATTCATTCTGAAATTACGGGAACAATATTCAAAGAACCGACAACCAAAATTGTAAATTCGGGATTGGGATTTGCGGGTTGGCAACTCAAGAATAATGCCTTTAAATTAAAAGAATTTTTAAATTCCGCAATAAACTTTAAGTCGGTAATGAGTATAAACAAATGGCAATACGGCAACCCCAAAGTGGGTGATTTGGTTATTACATCGGAGGGTACAGACCAAATGCTTGTATCTGAAATAATTGCAATAGACCCCGGAACGGACGATGGAACTCTTGTTTTTACTATAGGAGACGGTTCTGTAAGAGGAACAAACGAAGAATTAAGTTTTTTGGGTTTTAAATTTACGATTTCACTAACACTACATCTGTAATGGCAAATCAAATCAGCGATATTGGTAATTATGTTGGCTATATTTATGTAACCAAGCCCGATGGCACAAGCATAGTATTTAACCTTCTCAATACCGCCTTTGGCGCAAGGAAGGCAAGACAGTTGGGCGTAGCAGCGGCTTCGTTAGCACAGAACAAAGCGGCTTCTGGCTCAATAACGGTAGATGCTGTAACGGGTGTTGGAACAATAACACAGGTTCTTATTGATGGCGTTGACCAAATAGGATTGGCGGCTGGCATTGCGTATAATGGCGCAACGACACCAACAGCACTTGCACTAAGTATTGCCAACGCAATTAACAATTTCACCCCCGGTGCGGGTGCAAATTACACGGCACTATCTATTGGTGGTACTTGTTATGTTTTTGCTCCATCAAGTTCGGGCAGTTCGGTTAATGGCGATATTATCAATGTAGCAAATACAGGCAACCTAACCGTATCTACGGTAGATATTGATGGTGGTTCAAATTCTTCTTCTGTTTTTGATGAAAGCGATGGTTACCGATTTTTTCTTAATTCTTCCGCAACGGCAACGGAGGGTGACTTAACAGGTTCAGATGAAATAACAAACTTTATCGTCCAGAGGGGAGTTCAGGGTGCAACCGATGCACAGTCGCTAACCATTGCAAGCGGTGTTATATCACCAACAAGAAAATCGTCTGTCGCACAACTTGTTGTTGATACTGAAGGTGCGGCAGCAAGCGATGACCTTACGGATATTACACCTACTGATTTTTCGGATTGGGACACCTTAATTATAAGAGGTGCTGATTCTGCAAGGGCGGTAACGGTGAAAAGCAGCGGAAATATTAAATTAAAATCTTCCAATGATTTTGATACCAACGACAAAACCTACACGCTGACCTTGCAGTATTTCAATGGTTCGTTTTACGAAACATCGCGCTCTTCGCAGCAAATAGGAAGCGTTACAGATTACCGGACTGCGGGATTTCCATTTTCGCCCGATGAAGATTATACCGTAAATACTATTACTGCTGCGGGAGGCACGGTAACGCTCAATCCCGCAACTTCAACAAAGGTTCAGCAGTTTTTGGGCACGGCTACCCTTGTAGCAAATTATGAAATATCATTTGCCGGTGCTCCGAAAAACGGAGATGAATTTTGGCTTATTTATGAATCAGCCATTACGCTCAATGGAAATGAATTAAGAATAAACGGGGTACTGACCTATAAATTTACCACAACACAGGCATTGCGTGGAGGTCTTATGATTCTTTGCCGATACACTTCTGCGGGTTGGCTCGTGGGGTCGTTTTACAACTTTAGCCAATCGGTTTCTCATATCCCCAAGATTGAAACTTTATTCATAGAAGATGCCGCTGTTACAACCGCTAAACTTGCAGACGCAAACAAATTGGAAGTAATTACCGTGCCGGTTTCTTTTGAAACGGGATATACGGGGGCGCAAAACAAAATAAAGATGCCTTTTCCGGGAAGTGTCGTTGAAATATATGGTATCGCCACTAAAACCATAATTGCGGGGGATAATGCCACCATAACGGTGAAGGATAACGGTGGTGTAACAATGACGGGGGGCGTAATAACATTTACGGCTGCTGATGCGCAGAATACAGCATACACCTCCGCTATAACCGCAAACAATGCTTTTGTGGCAGGAGATATATTAACCATATTGGGCGAGAAACCCACGGCAGGCGGGGCGGCTTTGGTAACATTGAAAATACTTCGCAGTTAACAGCACTGATGGATGACCATAGACGAAACAAAAAAATTTATAGAATTCGTTGCCAGGAAGCAACAGAGCGGGTCGAACCCGACACCATCGGTTTTTAATATACTGATTCAACGGGCTTTCGTTCAGTGGGTTATGAAGCGGTACGGAAACACCGCGGAATATCAAGTGGGCAATCCTATCCCCCGCGTAGCTTGGCAAAGCTCACAGAAGATTACTGATGATTTAAGATTCCTTTTAGAACGCAGGGAGTTCAATATTCCTTTGAATACAGGCAAACTTATCATTCCTGACGGGGTAGCGGTTACAGATGTAAATACAGCAATTTGCCCGAAATACCTTCACGCCTCCTCTTTCCGCACAAACTACATAACCCAAATTGGAGGGGTGTTGGAAAGCAACGAAGTTCCCGTTACAGAAATGAATGATAATGATATTGGCAGCATATTATCAAGCAGCATAGTAAAGCCGACACACCGTTTTCCGCGACTGGCTTTTTACAACGATTATATTCAGTTTTATCCTAAAAATATCGGACGGGTTATTTTCACTTATTTGCGACAACCAAAACTTCCAGTATGGGGCTATACGGTAGTGAATAACAGTGCGGTATATAATCCTGCGACCAGTGTAGATATAGAAAGCCCCGACGAAACGCAAAATGAAATTTGTATGATGGCGTTGAGTTATCTTGGAATAAGTATCAGGGACGGAGAATTAACACAATACGCACAACAACTAAAAGCAGAGGGAAGTTAATGCAAAAAACTACGATATACAGAGTTGCGGAACAAGCCCAGAGAATTATCGCAGGGGGTGATGTTTCTGCCGATGTTTCAAAGAATGTTTCTATTCAGGAACTGATGATTTTTGTGCGACAGTCATTTGCCGCACTCGTAAAACTTAGTTTCTTTGAGAATAAGAATGAGGGCGAATCGTATGTGGATGGTGGCTTTATTTACAGTTTTGAGAATGTTTCTGTAACAAAGGACAACAATAAGGATATGTACTATTCGGATATGCCTTCGGCAACCATCGTACTTCCCCATGAGATACAGGTATATCAGATTAGCCCGATGCAGTCGCAGGGGGAATACTTTATACCGCTCCGCAACGGTTTTCATTCGCTGATGCAGGGGTTGGCGGTGGGTGAGTTGGAGGGAGATATTGGTTATTTTATAGAGGGAAACAGGGTGTATTATACCTTCAAACCCTCAAACAAAATAGACAAGGTGCTGATGAAATTGGTGGTGGCGATAGATAATGTTGGCGATGAAGAAAGTATTGTAATGCCGGCAGATATGCAGATGCAGATAGTACAGAGGGCGGTGGAATTATATTCAGCACAAAAAGCAGCCCCAAAGGATGTAATCAATGATAATAATAAATGATGTGCTGCACGGCAAAGAAGATACGGACACGCAAAAAAAGGATTAAAACGGGCAAGCCCCAAAAAATCGGCAAATGACACTACGCGACATTGTAAAGGAGGCGATGATAGAATTTGGAGAAAATTCCCCGCACAAGCAGGCGCGATACCTACAGTATGGTATTTCGGGGCTTCGGGAATTTTGGCTTGATGTGAATGGCGTGGCGAAAATGGTATTGCTTTCCGTTAATGCCAACGGAACCGTAGATTTGCCGGAAGATTTTATCGCAATTATAAAAATCGCTGTCTGTGGTGCTGACGGCAACCTTCATCATCTTGGGGTAAACAACAATATGTGTCCTATATCCCATGACGACTGCGGGGAAGAAAAGAAAACCGTTGGTACAACCGGAGGTGATTGGGGTTGTGTAAATACAGACAACGACCATTTCCGGAACGGTGAGAATGTAGGGCGGTATTTCGGGATTGGAGGCGGTAATAATATCAACGGCTATTACAAAATTGATAAAAAAAACCATATCATTATACTACAGCATTTCGCGGGAGATTCGGTGTATCTTGAATACCTTGGGGATATGGAAAGAAATTCAGACGGAATGTTTGAGGTTCATCCGTACTTGTACGAAGCGATAAAAGCGTTTATCTTCTGGAAATCCATTCAGCGCGACAGAAACCGCTCTGCTAATGAAAAGCAGTTGGCGTATGTAGATTTTAACAGGGAGCAGGGCAGGGCTTGGCGTAGATATACCAGTTTCACCAAAGAGGATGCGATGCAAGTGATACGAAAAACATTCACCCCAACAGCCAAAACATAAGTGGAGGTCAGCAAAAAAATATTTACAGGAGCATTGGATTTTGATTCTGAAGACCGTTTGGTCGTTTCGGAGGATTCGCGCTTTCGCCTTAATGTGCGGGCTGGCAGTGCGGAAGATGATGATATTGGCGCAATAACAAATGTGCTTGGCAATACCTTAGTAACATTTGCATTGCCTGGAGGAGAAAACAGAACGGTGGGCTCTCTGGAAGACAGGAGATTTAACACCAATATTTATCTTGTATGGAATGAAAATTCCTCTCATGGGATATATCAGTATTTTCCGCAAACAAATACGATTACAACCATTAAAATAGACCCGCTGTTTAATTTTCAGAAAGATAACCTGATTACCGGAATACGGCTCATTGACGGAAAATATTTAGCGTGGAATGACGATTACAACGAACCATCGCTGCTTGATATTGAAAAAGCGAAAATCAATCAATACCCGCTGCCGTTCAAACGGCAGTATATTGACCGCATACCCTATGCGCCCCCTTGTCCACCGACAGTGGTTTATGATACGGACAATGCCATTAAAACAAATAACCTGAAAGGCAAACTGTTTCAGTTTAAATACAAAAATGTTTATTTTGACAACAGGGAAAGCGCGTGGTCGCCCATAAGCAAACTGCCGCTTCCGGTTGGGGAAATTTACAATTCAACAAGCATTCCGCTGTTGCAAAACAATGTTATAAAAGTAACGCTTGATACGGGCGATGCCATTGTAACAAAAATAAAAATTGCGGTGCGAGAAGGAAATTTGGGGGATTTTTTTCTTGTAACATCACTTGACAAAAGCGAACTTTTATTACAAAATAATACTACTCATGTTTTTAATTTTTATAATGACGGAATTTACACTGGAATCAATTTAACAGACAGCAATTCTCTTTTTGACAATGTACCGCTGAAAGCAAAATCACTTGAACTTATTGACGGAAACCGGATTGCCGATGGTGATGTGCTGAATGGTTTTGATTTGGTGCCGATAAAAGTTACGCTCGCCCCCATTTATAATGATGTTCCGGCAAGTACCACATCGGTAAATGATTTTACGGTAACGATTGATGGTGCTTTAAAAAGATTTGCGGTGTTTAAGGTAAACACACTCATTGCCAACGCAACTTACAAAATGGATTTTTCTGTTAAAGTATATGAGCGATTTACACATTTGCCGCCTACCGATACAAAAACCATTTCCTATACATTTACGACAAACAGCACAAGCACAAAAACGGATATTGTAAATTATTTTAAAAATAAGGTTCTTTCGGATTTAGCCCTTGGCGTAAGTTCTCCTTTTTGGTCATCTGTTTTTAATTATATGGTAATCGACCCGTGGAATGTTACTATTTTTAACGGAGACCAGTTGTTTTTATATGTACAGCCACTTCCGGGAAATTATACCGTTATTCCCGTTCCGCAACAAAGAACAATAATATTTGATTCGGCAGCCACTTCTACAACCGATGTTACCAATACTTCCGTGCGCTCGTTTAAGGCGGGGGCTTTGCACAAATTCGGAATAGTTTATTACGATACGCCAAACCGCAGCGGAACGGTTAATCGCAGCAAAGAATGTGAAGTTTTTGTAGATTGGTATTCGGAACGCAACAAAAGAGGTTCAGTGGATATGAAAATGAGTATTTCCCACACTCCACCCATTTGGGCAACGCACTATCAAATACTTTATACTAAAAATCAAAGTATAGGAAGTTTCATTCACTTCACAACCGATTCGGTAGTTGTTTCGGGTAATTTTCAGGAAATATCACTTGCCAATATCGTTACCTATTCAACCGCAAATCCAAACAGCATATTGGCTTATGGTTGGGCAAAAGGCGACAGGATTCGGCTGATTCGTGGCGCGTCTGGCGCTTTCTTTACTTCAAATTATGATACAGAAATTGTAAGTTACGATTCGGGTACAAACAAAATAAAAATTGCCAATTTGGGACTAAGCGATATGGGCGCAGGAATGCTTTTTGAAATTTATACTCCCAAAAAAAACATTGAAGAAGTTGTTTTCCGCGAAATTGGGGAGTGTTATGAAATTGGAGATGCGGGTTTGTCCACAAGATACCACAAGGGCAGCGACCGCGACCAAAGTACAACTCCTTTTAATTTTACCGCAACGGATATTGGCATTACTACTTTCGGGCAGAATCCCATTATGAATATCCCATTTGGAACACTAACCTCCGCACAGGTTTCCACCAACGATTATATTCAAATCAATGGAACGATATACAACGGATTGTTTAGAGTAATAGGAAGAAATACATCTTCTGGTTTTATTTTGGGTATAACCATTGATGCGCCCATTCTCGGACAGGAAACAAATATTTCTTGTTCCATATTCGCATCGGCTCGCGTACTTATGACCAATGAAGGCGATGTATATTACAAAAGCAGAGCAATGGCAAATGTGCCTACCGGAACAACCTATTTTGTTGAAGACGCGAACTTCTCTGATTATTATGTTTCCGACTATTGCAATATAGGACGACCGAATATTTACGACCCTAACGCAAAACAACAGCGCAGACCCGCTACTATTTATTACTCGCAGCCATATATTGCCGACACGAATATAAACGGATTGGGAACGGTGTATGACTTAAATTTTGAGGAATACGACAAGAATTTCGGCAGCATACAGCGGCTAATATCGCAGGATAAAAGTATCCTTGTTTTTCAACAACTGAAGGTGGGTCGCGTTCCCGTCAATCAGTTTCAGATTAATGACACACAGGGGCAGCAGGTGATGGGTGCAACGGAGGAGATTTTGTCTAAAACAATTCAATATTATCAAGGGGAATTTGGGATAGGTTTCCACCCCGAAGCATACGCCCAATACGGAAACAGGAAATATTTCGCAGATGTACAAAGGGGTGCGGTGTTGCGATTGAGTAATGACGGGCTGTCGCCAATATCAGAATACAAAGCGCACAACTATTTTACCGACAGATTCCGCGATATTCTGAAACGGCAGAAAAAAACAAATATCTACGGTGTGTATGATGTGAAATTCGGGGAGTACATACTTTCTTTGGAGAAAAAGGACACACCGATACCGATACCCTTTATAACAACCTATCAGGGATATTGGATTATCCGCATTGACAATTCTTTGTACGGGGCAACAGATAAACTTGAGGTGGAGTATATAAAGAACGGAGAGTTGCAATTTGTAGTTCTCGATGTGATAGATTCAGTCATGTATTCCAATACACTAAGACAGTACCGCTGCGCTCCTACCGAAACAAGTGTGCCACCCGATATTAAATTACAGGTATGGACACGGGAAACGATTGCCTTTAATGAGGTGCAAAACAGGTGGAGTACCTTCTATTCTTATCAGTCCGAATTTATGAGCGGCAGCAATATTGATATTGTAAGTTGGAAAAACGGGCAACTGTGGAAGCACAATACCAACAGTGTGTATAATAATTTCTACGGAGCACAATACGATTCGCAGATAGAGGTAATACATAACGAAGCCCCCGGAACAAACAAGGTGTATGACAGTATTGAAACGGATTCTTCCGATGCGTGGGCGATGGAGCTTGTCAATCAGTACGGACAAAAAACAAGTTTAGCGGAAACGGACTATGAAGTTATTGAGAATGTTTTTTGGGGAGCGTTTAAGAAAGACGAAAACACTCAGAATGTTATTAACCCGATTATTGAGGGCGATGACATACGGTGTCATTCGGCAAAAATCAAACTGACGAATAAAAAAACTACCTTTACAAAATTATTTGCAATGGGAATTAAAGCGGGAATATCAATGAATACAACTGTATAATGGAGAATATTTACATAAACTTTTTTTGTTTTATCGGCATGACCGCTGCGCTTGTATTTTTTCTTGTACATCACGAAACACTGACTGATTTTAGGAGTGGCATTACAAAAAAACATTTGGCAATAAAGAAGAAAGGGCGGCAAAATTATTTTTATCTATTTTTGCACAAACTTATTGACTGTGATTATTGTTGTGGGTTTTGGATGGGGTGCGTTTCTTTTTTGTGTATTGTGTATTTCCCTGTGGCGAATTATATTTTTACGGCAGCAATAGTGTCTTATTTACTTTTAAATAAAGAATAACAATGGCTATTCAAACATTATTTACAAAACCCGCCAACGCAACACCAGAAAAGGCAATAAAGTTCGGGCAAAAGAAGTTTGGACAATATCAGTATTTGAAGGGTCTCAAAGAAATGGAGGGTTTGGAGCGACCCGAATATGAGATACCCGAAGAATACGCACAAAATCTTTCGCAGGCGCAAATGATGGCGCTGGAGGGATTGCCTGCTGAACAAAAGAAACAGTATATTGAAAATCTTATGCGTTCCACGACAGGAATGCTTTCTAACCTTACGGGAAGAAAATCGGGCTTGGTTGGTGTTGGTGGTGTAGGGCAAATGGAAGCGGATATGTACCGCAACCTGTTGGGCGCAGATGTTACGGCACGAATGGCAAACCAACAAACGCTTATGGGTGAGCGCAGGGGAATGGCAGAACAAAAGGCGATGCAATGGCAGATAAATCAGATGCAGCCGTATTTACAGGATTATAATCAGGCGCAGGGACTGATTGGCGCGGGGGCGCAGAACACTATGTTGGCGAAACAGGCAAATAAGGAAATGATGGTGGGTTTGACGGGAAATTTAATTGAGGCAGGCGGGTCGTTAGCGGCTGCTAAATGGCTTTAAGAAAACATATGAGTCGTAATATTTATACGAAACTTTTTTTATAAATGGCAACACAAGGATTAGGTGGAGTAGCAGAAGCGGGTATGGGTGTGGGATTGGCACAGGTATTTCCCAAGCCCAAATACGAAGTTCCCGATATTGCGGGGGCTTTGCAGAAAGGCATGGCTTTGAAGCAGAAGAAGGATGATGCGGAGGCGAAGGCGG
>Ga0209640_10006625_pt1 | contig 10131 bp, 10 predicted proteins | sample RifCSP10_1_FD_184018 | JGI IMG/M metagenome (GOLD analysis project Ga0209640, IMG submission 184018) | Soil microbial communities from Rifle, Colorado - Rifle CSP2_sed 10_1 (SPAdes) (version 2) | ecosystem: Environmental > Terrestrial > Deep subsurface > Rock core/Sediment | place: Rifle... | reverse complement strand
CCCGCCGGTTGATTACATGTACCTTGCTTCCCCCTTCCGTAAGCCGGACGATGTGCTCTATGGCCTGCACGGTGCGCTTTGGAATGGACGCTACCATGAACGCCAGGATCACTTAGTAGACGACACCATGAGTTGGCAGGGCAGCTGCTATTTTATGAAAAAGAAATACTGGTTTGATTTGCTCCACCCGCTTGATGATAAGAATTATGGCCCCTTTACCCAGGAAGCCCAGGAAATTGGTAATAAGGTGTGGTTATCGGGCGGCAGGCTGGTGGTTAATAAAAAAACTTGGTACGCCCACTATCATAAAGGTAAGCGAGGAAAGGGACTTGGCTTCTCTAACGAACAATACAGAAGGCATCAGGCTGATACTGAAAAAGGACGACGTTATTGCATCGACTTTTGGCTTAATAATAAGTGGGATAAGCGTGTCCACGACTTTGAATGGCTGGTTAAAAAGTTCTGGCCAGTGCCAACCTGGCCAGATAACTGGCAAGAGCAGTTGACCACTTATATGGAGAAAGTTCATGCTAATTAGTTTTTGTATTCCTTGCATGAACCGAACGTATGACCTTAAAAAGACCATGCCCTATTTAACTGCAGCCGCCAAAGCCAGCCCGCCAGTAGAAGTTGTGATATTGGATTACAATTCGGTGGATGACTTAGAGGATTACATAAAATCAGTCAAGCAAGAAAACCCTGACTTTATATTAACCTATCGAAAGTACTCCGGCAGGGACACTTACCATATGGCACATGCCCGTAACTTATCGGTTCTGGCGGCATCCGGGGAATACATCGTTATTTTTAGTACCGACCTGTTCCCATACAAGGATTTTATCCCCACGGTGCGCCGATTAATAGCCGAAACCGGTGCAAAGTGGTTATATACAGGCATACTATATCTGGGTGTTATAGTTTGTAAAAAAGCTGAATTCGTAGCAGCTGGCGGCTATGACGAACGCTTTGAGCTTTACGGCCCGGAAGATAAGGACCTAAACGAGCGCCTGGCTCGTCGCGGGGTCAAAAGCGCTCGGTACCCTGAGGAACTGATTGGTATATTCCGAACTACAGACACCGAAAAGACCAAAAACTACCGTCTTAAAATGAGCAAGCGTGAAATGTCCGGCTTGATGCGGCAGTACTACTTCCAGAATAACCAGGACCTGATAAAAGTTGCTAATCAAGGTCTGGAATGGGGAAGTTGGAACAAGCAATGGGATTGATAAAATGAATTTAAAAAACAGGACTGAATTAGCCAAGCATTTTGCCGAGCTAGGTTTTAGAAAAGGTGCCGAAGTTGGTGTTTTTCAAGGATATTATTCAATGGTATTGCTAGATAATATTCCAAACCTTAACCTGCTTTGTGTAGATTCGTGGACAAGCGCGACTGGGTGGGGGCAAAGACGCAATGTGGCAGCCTATCCAGTGGCTAAAAAAAATTTGTCGCGTTACTACCATGCGACGATTCTTAAAGGTGATAGTACTAATGTCGCTAAATTAATTACTGATGATACATTAGATTTCGTTTATATTGATGCCGACCACTCTTATGAAGCCGTCAAGGCAGATATAAACGCTTGGGTGCCAAAAGTAAAAAACGGTGGTATTATCGCCGGTCATGATTACTTTACCCACCGGACATTGGGTGTGATAGAGGCCGTTGATGAATTTGCAAAAGAGCTTAATTTAGATGTTAAAACTACCGAATGGGACCACGAAAACTCTGTGAGTGATGATAAGCAACCAAATTGGTATTTTACAAAGATATGAAAAAAGGTGTAGTTAGCATAATCATTCCATCACGCGCTGACAGATACTTACAGCGCACAGTAGATGACCTATTACAAAAGGCCCAAGGAGAAATAGAGATTATCATTGTTTTTGATGGTTTTTGGCCAGAACCCATGATAAAAGATAATCCAAGAGTCATTATTGTTTACCACGGTCAGCTGCATAGTAATTTCGGGATGCGCGAGAGTATAAACAGGGGAGTAGCCATCTCTCAGGGTGAGTACATCATGAAGCTTGACGAACACTGCGCATTGGATGAGGGTTTTGATAAAGTATTAACTGAAGACTGTGAAGATAACTGGGTCGTGATGCCGCGACTTTATGAACTAAACGCAGAAACATGGCAGCCGTTTGAGGGAACAGCAATCGATAACACCAGTTTCAGGTATCCTTCACTCAACCTTTATAAATGGCGATCTTGGCATCGCCACCGTCGACATATATTAATAGATGACTGTATGTGTCTACCTGGCTCTTGCTACTTTATGCCACGTAAGCATTGGGATCAGTTAGGCGGACTTGACTCTACAAAATATGGCAAATTTCATTATGAAGCGCAGGAGATTTGTCTAAAAACGTGGTTAGGCGGAGGCCGGGTCGTGACCAACAAAAAAACCTGGTACGCTCATCGACATAGAAGAGCTAAAGACTACAGTTTCTCTAGTAATCAATACCGTGAACATAATGAGAGTAAGACAGAAATTTCGCGCTTTCTCGAGGATTATTGGATAAATAATCGCTGGGAGGGCAGAACACGGGATTTTGAATGGCTAATTGATAGGTTCTGGCCAGTTCCTTACTGGCCAGAAAACTGGAGGGAAGAAATATACGGAGCGAAGGAAGCAATAAAAACATGATAGTTGGCAACGGTGACATTGCTAGTGTATTGCCCGCCAGAAGCGGCCGGCTGTTCTTTGCATCAGGTGTTAGTAATAGCCGCGAAAAACGCGAATCCGAGTACCGCCGCGAGAAAAATCTTCTGCTAAAACAGGACCGCAGCGCTCACCTGGTTTACTTCAGCACCCTGGCCGTTTTTTACGGCGATAATCGTTACATACAACACAAACGTGAAATGGAAGAGCTAATTAAGCAAGAATTTCCGCGCTACACCATCATGAGGCTAGGCAATATCACCTGGGGTACTAATCCTCATACGATAATTAATTTCTTGCGGGCACAGCTTAAGAAAGGTAAAACCATCAAAATCCAGGATACATACCGCTACATCATTGATAAGGAGGAATTTTTGCATTGGGTCAATCTAATTCCTGACTGGAACTGCCAGATGAACATCCCGGGTAGAAGGATGAAAGTCGAGGAGATAGTCGATGAGTTTTGTCACATTGGCCTGCGTGCAAAATAAAGCCCAAAATTTGCGATGCGCCCACTAAAAATCCTCCTTTCAACCTACAGCCTCGACCTTTCCGGCGTGCCAACCTACAGCCTGACTCTGTATAACGAGTTGGTCAAGCGCGGGCATAAAGTTGCGGTCTATTCACCGGGTAACGGGCCTCTAGCCGAACTAATGGATGTCCATCCGAATTTCGATAAGCTGGAGACGCCCGATGTTATTCTGGCTCAGGCGAATAAGTGTGCCATTCGGATGAAGGATCGGTTTCCTAAGGTGCCAATGATCTTTATTAACCATGGCGTACTGCCTGCTTTAGAACAACCGCCGAGGATCCCGATTGATCGGTATATAGCCATCAACGAACAATCAGTCAATTTATTAGTTAGGCAGTACGTCAATCCTGCAAGAATTGATATCGTCAGGGATTTCGTTGACACCGAACGGTTTAAACCGCTTCAGCCGCTGCAGGCAAAACCGAGAGTGTTGTTTATGAGCAATTACAAAAAATGGAAGACTTATTATACTATTGAATCAGCTTGTAAAAATCTGGGGCTCGAGTTTCGAGCGGTCGGCTCACCTTACGGTCGAAGCCGAGATATCGTTCAAGATATCAACCAAGCGGACCTTGTGATATCGATGGGGCGCGGGATTATCGAGGCCATGGCTTGCGGCCGCGCGGCGATTAGTTACAGCGAACTTTATGGCGACGGCTATTTGACCTCCGAGGTCTATATGGAAAGCCGCACCAGAAACTTCGGCGGTTACGAGTGTCGGTATATGTTCGGCGTCGAAGATTTAATGACCGAGATTAATAAGTTTGACCCAGACAGCGGTAGAATTAACAGGGGTTTGGCGCTGAAGTACCACGATAGTGTGAAGGGAACGGATAAAGTCTTGGAGGTAGTAAACAAAATTTTATGATTAGTATTCTGTTGCCAAGCAGAGGTCGGCCGGATGAGATTACGATGGCGCTTCAGAGCCTCGACTTACCAAAGCACGACAAAGAGGCCTTGATATGGCTCGATAGCGACGACCCCAAGCTTGAACGCTACCAAGAGGTCTTAAAAGACAACCCCCGCGTCAGAGTTTTTATTAGAGATAGGGTTGGCTATGTCAATGGACACCTTATGCTCAATTTCCTGGCCGAGCAAGCCAAGTATGATTGGTATTTTTTCTTCAATGACGATGCCTATATGGACAACCCGGACTGGTCGGATATATTCAAAGACTTTGTCCAACAGTTCGATCCGACAATTGAGCCGGTTGCCATTAACATCTGGGGGCAGGGCGGTAAAGCCAACCTGTTTCCGATAGTAAGTAGAAAATATGTTGATGTCTGCGGCCATTTCAGCATGGGGACAGCTAACGACGACTGGATCCGGATAGTATCTATGCGGGCCGGTGTTGACCGCCAGTTGTACGGCATAAAACCAAAGCATCGCAAATATGGCCAGGATGAAACAAAAGGCGATTTACGGGACGATACTTACCATGATGCCGAAGCGGCCCGTGCCAAACACGGTTACGAATGGAATCCACGGCGCGGGCCCGGCAGGCACATCTTAGACGACGATGTTCGTAGAATCGTCGAATACAATTCAAACAGGCAGCCGCGCCTCAGTGTTTTGGTGCCAAGCCGCGGCCGGGCCGAAGCTCTTAAGCATTCTATCGACAGTCTGGGGCTGGAAGACAACAATCTGGAAGCCCTGGTGTGGCTGGACGAAGACGACCCCCAACTGGATGAGTATCAAAAAACATTCGTGGATAACAGCAGGGTAAAGCTATTCGTCAAACCCAGGGTCGGTTATAAGGGGTTTCATACCATGATTAATTTCCTGGCTTCGCAGGCAGCCAGCGACTGGTTTTTTCTGTGGAATGACGATGCCTACATTGCTAATCCGGATTGGTATATAACGTTTGCTGAGCACGCTCAGATTATCGACCCCAAAGAAGAACCGGTTGTTTTTAATATCTGGACTCCTTTGATAAACAAGGGTGAATTCCCGGTGATGAGCCGCAAATTTTATGAACTGCTGGGGCATATCTCGCAGAATACTCGTTGTGACATCTGGACGTATAGAGTCTCACACTATGCGCGCATTCAGCGACAAGTTCGTGGCATTGACCTTCGTCACCGTAAGTACGGCCAAGACCCTCATCTGGGCGATTTGGAAGACGAGACAAGAAAAGAAGTGGATGCGGTCTATGCCAAAAGCAAGTACCTTGGGTCCTTGTCTAAGGGTGCTCAAGCCGCCCGACAAAGCGATATAGAGAAGATACTGGCATCCACGGCCGATACGAAGCACGCTGGATTCATTGGTTTGGGCAAGCTCGGCCTGCCGGTTGCTTTAGCGATGGAAGCAAGAGGCAACCGTCTGGTTGGTTACGACATCAACCCGCAAGTCAAAGAGCACTTAGAACAAAGGCGTGTTGCTTATCAGGAAGCCGATATGGAAAGCCTGCTTTCAGGGCATTTACTGGAGCATGCTCAATCTATAAAAGACCTGGTGCAAAAAACCGACTTGATATTTTGCGCTGTCCAGACGCCGCACGACCCGCGCTTTGAGGGCCATCAACCCCTGCCGGACGAAAGAGCGGACTTTGACTACACATATCTAAAAGATGCCGTCAAACAAGTGGCTGTGGCAGCCGAAAAACTGGGCAAAAAGGTTACCTTGGTAGTTATTTCTACCTGCCTGCCCGGAACCTATGAGCGAGAAATTAAACCTTTGCTGACACCCAATATCAACTATGTCTATAACCCGTTCTTTATTGCTATGGGAACGGTAATCAATGATTTTTATAACCCCGAATTTGTCTTAATCGGCAAGGAAGATGGTGATATTACGCCACTGACAAATTTTTATAGGTTGACTTTGGGCGACCAAAAGATGTTTGTCACCGATATTACTACGGCTGAAGGAATCAAGGTGTTTTACAACACTTTTATTACCACCAAGACCGTTCTTGGCAATATGTACGGCGAGTTCGCCCACAAATTGGGGATGAACGTTGACCATATTCATCAGGCCTTTTCTTTAGCGACCGATAGACTGATGAGCCCCAAATATCTTAAATCCGGCGTCGGCGACGGCGGCGGCTGCCACCCCCGTGATAACATCGCCCTTTCGCATTTAGCGGATAAACATAATTTGAGTTTTAACATTTTTGAGCAGTTGATGGCCGCGCGCGAAAAACATATGGAATGGCTGGGCCAGTTGTTCGAACAAGCAATGGCAGAATCAGACTTGCCGGGAATTATCTTGGGCAAATCATTCAAGCCGGAAACGAATATACAAACCGGCAGCCCGGCCATTCTGCTATCTAGCATCCTAAAAAACAAAGGGCTGGAATTTGAACACTATGAGTTCGATCATCCTAACGATCTGCCAACGGCCGTATATTTAATTGCTACCGCCCATCAAAACTATGCCAATCTATCATTTCCCCAAGGTAGCACGGTTATTGATCCCTTCAGGATTATCCCCAAAAAAGACGGCCTAAAAGTTGTTTTGATTGGAGGAAACAACCATTGAGCGAGTTATTTACCATTATTTACTACACCTCCAATCGGGAAGACGAAAATTTCGAAAAAAAGATAAATCAAAAACTACTGGAATCTTGCGGAGATATACCTATAATTTCGATTTCGCAAAAGCCAATCGATCTGGGAAAGAATATTTGTATCGGAGAGCACCAGCCAAGTAACGCTATGCTGTTCCGTCAGCTACTAACTGGCTGTGAGGACGCAACCACTCCGTTTGTGATAAACGCGGAAGCTGATTTTCTTTATTGCCCTGAGTATTTTACTTTTGTGCCGCCCAAGAAAGACACGATTTATCGCTATGCCAACATTAGAATCCTTTACAAATGGCACTACGGCTACTTGCACAAAATACAATCAGAGGGAGCGCAAATTGCCGGGCGTGAGTATTTAATTTCTTTGCTAAAAGAACGCTTGGTTGGCGCACCAGAAGATACGCGTTTCAATCCATACAAGCATGTGCCGGTAGCTATGTTTGAAGGTGGCAATGCTTGCGTCTCATTTAAGACTGGTGATTCACTTCATAAGTATGTATCGGTATTACGCGAACGATCTCGGCCGGAATTACCATATTGGGGGAAAGCCGAAGATTTAAGAGAAGAAATGTTTGGATTCCGAAATGATTAGTTTTATTTTACCAACTAGAAATAGAACCGAGGAGCTACTGGAAGCGTTAAAGAGTTTAAAATTGGAAGAGAATGGACTTGAGGCCTTGGTATGGATTGATACGGACGACCCGAAAAAGGATAGATACCTGGAATTATTTGATAATAAAATTCACGTTAGAACTTTTGTCAAAGACAGAGTTGGTTATATTAATTTCCATTTAATGGCTAACTTCTTATGCCACCAAGCCCGCTATGACTGGTTGATGTTGTTTAATGACGATGCTTACATGGAAAATCCGAAGTGGTTCGAAATTTTTAGAGATAAAGTTAAGCAGTTCGATCCAATTAAGCAGCCGGTAGTACTTAATATTTGGGGCCAGGGCGAGACTGTTTCTAACCTCTTTCCAGCAGTCAGCCGGGCATATTTTGATATTACCGGGCACTTCTCGCTAGTGCCTAATACCGACGACTGGCTTCGAATGGTCAGTACGGGCGCTGGGATAAGTTACGACGTAAAAGGGATTAAACCTGCGCACCGAAAATATGGACACGAAAATGTTTTGAGGGACGAGACCTATATGGGTGTTGAGCGCGACCGCGCTGAGCATAAAAAGAACTGGAACGAGAGACGAAAAATTTTACCTCAGAAGCTGCTCGACCAAGATATCAATAAAATCCTTCAATATACGGAAAGGAAGTAGTATGAACCCTACACTGGCCTACTTAGTCAATAAATATCAACTAAGCTACGATGACCATACACTAATGCCGGTGGAAATACCAAACGTTGGCCGGAACACATTGCCGGAATGGTTGCGTGAACTTGACTTTAAGATAGGAGTTGAAGTTGGTGTGGCAGAGGGAAGGTATGGAGCGATTTTAGCTAGCGCAAATCCTCAAATGAAATTTTATGGTATCGACCCTTGGCATCCATATGAGGGCGGGATTGACTATATGGACGAGGCCACGTTCATCAAGCTTTATGAGAAATTTCAGCAGGTCATTGCTCCTTATCCTAACTACGAGGCCATAAAAGAACTCAGCATGGATTCCGTCAAAAAGTTTGAAGATAATTCTTTAGATTTTGTTTATATTGACGCCAATCACAGCGAACCCTATATCACTCAAGATATTACCGAATGGCACAAGAAAGTAAGGGTTGGCGGTATTTTGTCTGGGCACGATTATATTCGACCGGCCAATAGAGGCGAAAAAGATTTTACCTGCGATGTCATTAGTGCCACAAATAGATTTACACAGGAAAATAATATTAGACCGTGGTTCATATTAGGTCTGCAAGCTAAACACAACGGTATGATAAGGGATGCAACTAGATCCTGGATGTGGGTAAAAACCTAGTGCACGATTACTTGCCCAGTAGAAGAGGTAACTAATGTCTAGGTATAGCTACAAAACTATTAGTTTTGTTATCCCTACCATAGGGCGACAGTCGCTTGAAGACACACTGGAGTCAATAAAACCTTGGTCCGGTGACGAGATTTTAGTCATACAGAATGATCCCAAAAGGCACGTCGGAATTTATGGCAACGCTGAACGCCAGGAGGGTGTCAACAGGGCTGTTTGCGATTTTATCGCATTTATTGACGACGATGACGCCTACACACCCGGTGCTCGCGAGGTTATGAACGATGCCATCATACAAAGCTCTGGCAATAAGCCGATTTTATTCAGGATGCAGTATCCCAACGGGCGGATTCTTTGGCGCAAACGCTGGGTCAAAAACGGCAACGTAGGCACCCCGATGATTCTGGTCCCCAATAACAAAGAAATGCTTCCGGAATGGGACATAAGGCACAGATGGGGCGATTTCCACTTCATTAACCGCTGGAAGTGGCCAAAAAAAGACATTATCTGGCGTGGCGAAGTTATCGCCCTGCTCGGTCATAACGACGATAAGTACGACAATAACTGGACGTATTCTGAGTGGAAAAGACGGCTGGCATCGATGGGTTGAGCGGTTAAGGCATTAAAGAAGATATAATGAGAAAGTACAGATGATGGAGATTAAAGAGATCGATAGGTGTCGTCTTTGCGGTCGGCGTGGCCTGCAGGAAATTTTTGACTTTGGCATGATGGACCTTCCCAAATGGCCGCGCTATAAGAGCGGCGGGGTGAAAGCGCCCCTCAAGTTAATGGCTTGCCCGGCTTGCGGCCTTGGGCAGCTGGCGCATTCCATTGACCAAGAAAGCCTATTCCGTGATTATTGGTATCGTACCGGCATGAACGGCACCATGCGCCGTCACATGGCGAACCTGGCACAGGCAGTTAGCCAGGAAATAAACATCAAGAATAAAGATCTGGTCGTCGAAGTCGGAACTAACGATGGTACCCTGCTGAGAGATTTTAAAAAGGGCCGGCTTGTTGGCTTTGAACCCAGCAACTTATGCCCAAAAGAATCTAGAAGCGGTATCCGCTGGATAAATGATTTTTTTGACGCCAAACTGTTGCCGAAAACCGAGCATGGAGCGGTAAAGGCGTTACTGTCAATTGCCATGTTCTACTACCTTGATGAACCTGAAGATTTTGCGGCCCAAGTCGAAAAGCTGCTGTCACCGGACGGCATTTGGGTCTGTGAAATGGCTTATGCGCTTGATTTGTTGGAGCGGGTGTCATTTGATTTTATTAACCACGAACACGTAACGGTTTGGTCGGCTAGCCAATTTAACAGGGTTGTTAAATTGGCAGGCCTGGAAATCTTTCGTATAGAGAGAAACGGTTTAAATGGTGGTTCAATCCGCCTCTGGGCCGGCCACCCGGGGCGGCGGCCAGTCGAATCATCTGTGGCTAAAACGATTAGTCTGGAAAAAGGACAT
>Ga0209640_10006624_pt1 | contig 10133 bp, 8 predicted proteins | sample RifCSP10_1_FD_184018 | JGI IMG/M metagenome (GOLD analysis project Ga0209640, IMG submission 184018) | Soil microbial communities from Rifle, Colorado - Rifle CSP2_sed 10_1 (SPAdes) (version 2) | ecosystem: Environmental > Terrestrial > Deep subsurface > Rock core/Sediment | place: Rifle... | reverse complement strand
AACTGGACATGGGCGAGCCGGTCAAGATCGTGGATCTTGCGCGGAACCTCATCTTGCTCTCCGGCCTGCGGCCAGATGAGGGCATCAAAATCGAGTTTACGGGTATCCGTCCGGGCGAGAAGCTGTACGAAGAGCTGAATATGTTCGAAGAGAACATGTTGCCCACCAGTCACTCGAAGATCAAGATCTTCGCCGGAAACGGAGTGCCGGAAAGGACCATGGAGTCTTACATGGCCGCCTTTACCGCGATCTGCGATGCGAGGGACATCGGCCAGCTCATCCTAACGCTGAAGGAGATCGTTCCGGACTACAACCCCAGTTCACACCTGCTGCGCCGGGTGCTCCAAGACCGGCCTGTTCAGACCGCAGGAGTCACGGCGTGAGTTCTCCGCTTGGCTTGGGTCCCGTTTCCCAGATACGTTCCGTCGTCGGCCGGTGGGGTGTATCGTCCGGGGATTCTTCAGCAGCGACTGAGAACCGTGGGTCGCGGGTGCTGATGGTTCTCTGGTGCTTCTTGATCGCGGCCGTAACCGTTCTCTCGCTGTTGCCGGCGTCGGTAGTTCCACGCCCGCCAGGTGGGGGGACATTAGAGCATCTCTCAGCCTATCTGGCCCTGACGCTACTGCCGGTGGTGGCGATCAGACGCGTGTACCGCGTCTTGGTAGCCGTAACCTCGATGGCCTGCCTTGGAGTCCTGCTGGAAATCCTTCAGATCGCTATTCCGGGGCGGGCTTTCGAGTGGATGGATATCGTAATGAATACCGTTGGGGTGACCGCGGGAGTACTGGCCGGGATTCTCTTGCGCTTGGGAAGTGACCGCCGGATCAGCAGCGGCTGACCTGGTCCCCGGGATACGACCGAGACTGTGATGGCCACTGCCGGCAGCTCTGCTGCGATAAAGCGAGAGAGTTGGGCGCCTACACCAGCGAAGCGAGATCCCGATTTGTGAGTACCGGTGCGAAGGGTGTGGCCGCAAGGTCCGCATCTTATTCGGATTGGTGAGGAAGCGACGGCTTGCTCGCAGTGTCATACCTCGCAACTGGTGCGGCGGTAATGTATTTGGTCGGGAATTCCGTGCTTAACCAATCAGTGAGTGCTTTTGAGACGGGAGGTACAAGGGCCTTGGGTTCAGCTGCTGCTACTGCTTTAAAACATTGTCCAGATTCTTCATCCGCACCGGTCATGGCCCCGGAGCCGGTCGGGGCGTTTGCGCAACAACAGCGCATCATCTTGCCAGCTCCTTCCAGAACAGAGCAGGAGCGGGAAACGCTGCTTCTGGCCCACCTGCCACAGGTGCGCCTGGTGGCGGAGACTATTCGCAGGCGCCTGCCCCGCGCCGCCGACTTAAACGATTTGATCGGCTATGGGGTGGTCGGGTTACTTCAGGCGCTCGATCGCTTTGATCCTTCTCGCGGCATCCTGCTGAAGACTTATGCGGAGCAGCGCATCCGGGGAGCGATTCTGGATGGGTTGCGGACCATGGACTGGCTTTCTCGGGGTGCCCGGCAGAAGCAGCGGCAATATCAGCAGAGCTTGTGTGAACCTCCTTCGATTCCTGCTATCCCGGCGGATCCTGTCTCGGAGGAGGGCAATACTACGCGTCCTACCACGACTCGGGGACTCGCAGTCAACGTGATCTGCGCTGGAAGCCAGTTGGAGGAACTGGAGAAGCTTTCCGAGCGGATGGGTCTGCGCGACAGCGGAAGTGGGATTACAGGAAATCCGGAGACTCTCTATCAAGAGAAAGAGGCTCGACAGCGGCTGCGCAGGGCGTTAGCGCACCTGCCTTGCCGGCATCGGCAGATCGTTCAGTTGTACTATTACGGGCACCTCAGCATGAAACAGATCGCGCAAATCTTTCGCGTTCACGAGTCCCGAATTTCTCAGATTCACATCCTGGTTCTGAAACGCCTGCGGCACATCCTCGCTTCATCGGAAGCACTGACCCTTTTTCAATCCACAGCTCGGAGTTGTGATTCAGAACCTGTTAAACCATCTTCATCGTCGTTGTAACCCCTATCGCAGCTCTCCCGTACGTATGTCTTTCCAGGTTCTGCCTCGGCCTCCGAGGGCGCATGGGCTGCACCTACTATGAAACTGCCCCAGCATACACTGGGCCGAGAAGTTATATCGAAGGAGGAAATCTATGTGGTACATCGTTCAAGCATCCATTTCGCTGTTTCTGGTTGTATTCCTGGCCGTCGGCTCGGCCGCCAACGCGTGGATTGGAGTGGCGAGGGCCAGGGGTAATTTCCGTGTGGACGACGCGACCGTTTATCGCAACAGTACCATCTTCGAGGGCAGCGCCGTCGAGACCGGGGTGGTCCCGGCCGAGCTCCAGCTCGCCGGCGGAGCCCGGCTGATTCTGGCGCCTAGCTCCAAGAGCAAGGTCTATGGCGACCGCGCAGTGCTTGAAAAAGGCACCGCCCAACTAAAGGGTCCCGGCAATTACCCCGTCGAGGCCCGCACTCTGCGCATTGTACAGGCTGGCCCGGGTTCCACCGCCCAGGTGATCCTAGGCAAGACCAACGAGGTGCTGGTAGCGGCTCTAGTTGGCGCCGTTCAGGTTACCAACTCCCAGGGGCTCGTGGTTGCCAACCTGATGCCGGGAAGCGCCCTAGCCCTCCGGCCCCAGGAGGGTACCTCTCCCACTAGGCTTACCGGTCGCCTTCAACAAAAGGATGGTCGTTTCATCCTGACCGATGAAACCACCAACGTCACCGTCGAGTTGCAGGGGGTTGGGCTTGATCGGGAAGTGGGCAATGTGGTTGAGGTCACCGGCAACGCCATCCCGGGCACAAGACCTGTTGCCGGCGCCACCCAGGTGATCCGGGTGAGCGCGCTCAAGTCAATCGGTCCCGTGGCGGTTGCCACCGCGCCCGTTGCGGGAGGAGTATCCGCTGCAGCCGCCGCGGGGGGATTATCCACTGCGGCTACGGTGGCCATTATCGGCGGGGTCGCGGCAACAGCGACGGTCAGCGGCATGGCTGTCGGCGGCGTGTTTGGAGAGGAAAAGCAGCCCGTCAGCCCCCTCTCATCGCCGACACCAGAGCCTACGCCATCGCCGGTGCCAGAACCAGCGCCGACGCCAGAGCCTACACCACCGCCGCCGACACCAGAGCCTACGCCATCGCCGGTGCCAGAACCATCGCCGACACCAGAGCCTACACCACCATCGCCACCGCCACCGCCTCCCGAAGGCGGGTTTTTTGGCTTGGACCCCAACCCACAGGATGATGTTGTCGTTGAGCCTACACCACCGCCGCAGCCACCACCGATTGAAGAGGACAAGCCGCCCATCAGCCCCTAATATGAGAACTTCCCCCACCCAGTTGCCGTTGACCAGCGGCGGCAAGAAGGGGCAAGGGCAGTTGAAGTTTCTTTCTCCAGATTCCGCGGAAGTGTCTGCTGGGCCGCGGACCGGGGCAAGGGTATGGAGCCGGCCTTGGGGTGAGCCATGGGGAGCCGGCCTGATAATAATCTTCCTGGGAACCGTGATGCGGATCGTGGCGAGTGTTGCCGCTGTTGCGGTGCTGGGGTGGGCGGCCTACTGGTCGCTGCGCTTGGGTTATGCCGACCGTTTGTTCCACACAGGCATGCCGGAGGGAGTAAAGCGAGCGACCGAACTCGCGCCGTGCAACGCGCGCTACCATGCCCGTCTGGCGGCGGTGCTGGACCGATGGGGGAAAGATCAGGCGGCATCCGGGGCGGCCCTGGAGGGGGCCGTGGTCTGCAACCCCAGGGACTCGGGCTCCTGGATAGAATTGGGTCTGCAGGCCGAATTGGATGGAGATTTCACGATAGCCGAACGATTCCTCCTGGAGGCGGCCCGCATTGACAAGCAGTACGACCCGCGCTGGGCGCTCGCCAATTTCTATTTTCGGCGAAACGACGCAGGAAACTTCTGGTCTTGGGCGAGGAAAGCGGCCGCGATGTCCTATGGGGATGGGGCTGCGCTGTTCCGGTTGTGCTGGAGGATGACGCAAGATCCACGGGCGATTTTGGAGCGGGCCATTCCGGATGAACCGGCGGTGCTGGCGCGGTATCTGAGCTTTCTGCTAGCCGACGATCACGTGGCTGCATTGGAGGCAGCGGCGCAGAGAGCCGCAGGGCATGCGGGCCCGGAGGATTTGCCGGTGTTACTCGCGTCTTGTGACCGCCTGGTGGAGGCGCGGCAGTTTCCGGCTGCGCTGCGAATCTGGACTTCCCTTTCCCGCAGGAAGCTCCTCCCCTACCTGCCTCCGGAGCCGGAGCGCGGCCTCTCGCTGACGAATGGAGATTTCCGAATACCACCCCTCTCCCGCGGTTTTGACTGGCGGGTGCACGCGGCGGAGGGGGTCTCGGTGTCGCGGCGCGAATCCCAGCCAGCGCTGCGGATTACGTTCTCCGGCCAACAACCGGAGAGTTGCGAGCTTCTCAGCCAGTTCGTGCCGGTGCTTCCGGGCAGAAAATACCAATTACGGTTCCGCTACCGGACCTCGGAGATTGCGCCCGACACGGGCGTGCAGTGGCGGATCTTCGACGCCGCGACCGCCGCCGAACTGGCAGAGCAGTCTTCCCACCTATCGAGCGAGGAAGAGATCCAGCAAGAGGTATCCTTCTCAACGCCGACCGAAACCCACATGGCCCGGCTGGTGCTGCTGTATCAACGGGCGCCGGGCACAACACGCATCGAGGGCTCGATTTCCCTCAGCCACGCAAGTCTTGTGCTCACCCCGCTGTAGCTAAACCATGAAAGCCGCTCCCCCCCAGCGTTTCTCCGCCTGGTCTGCGGTGGTCCTCGCGGGTCTGCTGTACTTTACGATCCTGACGGACGCGGCGCGAGGGCGCTGGGCCTTGAGTCTCTTTCAGGGCGGGGTGTTCGGGCTGGCTATCGTCTGGGCGATTCGGATGATCTTTCGTCCCTACCAACTGAGAAGGAGTGTCCTTTTGATTCCCCTGGGCGGAACGGCTCTGTGGGGCTTGCTGCAGATCTTTACCAATCAGACGGTTTACCGATTTGAGACCTGGAACGCGGTCCTGGGCTGGACAACGAACTTCGTTCTCTTTCTCCTTGCCCTGCAGATTCTTGGTATTTCAGAAATACGCCGGACGTTCCTGCAAGCCCTCCTGTACTTCAGCTTCGCGTTAAGTGTTGTATCGGTGATCCAGTACTTCACCTCGAACGGCAAAGTTTTCTGGGTATTTTCGGCCCAGTACGCGGATCAGGCCCTGGGACCTTTCGTAAACCCTGCTCATTATGCCTCATTTATTGCCCTGGTTCTGCCGCTGGCGGTATACAAGGCAGTGACAGGGCACAAGACTGCGGCTGGTCATGCGGCGATGGCGGGGGCCATGTTCGCATCGGTAATCGCCGGGGCCTCGCGAGCAGGCTCAATCCTGGTCACGGCGGAAATTGCCGTCCTGCTTTGGCCGGTGCTTGTGGGGGAGGCAACCGATAGCAGAAGACCGGCGGAGGTCCTGGCAAGGATCGCCTTCTTCGCGGCTGCCTTCACAGCAGTGGTAGGGTGGGAAGTGCTGTGGGAGAGGTTCAATGCCCCGGAGCCGTATCGGCTGCGGCAGGAGATGGTGCGTTCCTCGGGTGCGATGGTGCTCGAGCGACCATGGATGGGCTTCGGGCTCGGAACCTGGTCGACGGTGTACCCGGCGTATGCACTGTTTGATATCGGGGCCGTAGCGACTCACGCCCATAGCGACTGGGCGGAGTGGGCATCTGAGGGGGGTATCCCACTCTTTGTCATGCTGCTCTCCGTGTTCTGCTGGAGCATCCGACATTCCATGGATTTCCCATGGGGCGTCGGCGTGGTTGCGGTTTTCCTCCATAGCCTCGTTGATTTTCCGCTTGCGAAGCCGTCTTTGGCCGCATGGGTCTTCGTCTTGCTGGGGGCGATGGCCGCTGCTGCCACGGAACAGCTAACGGCCGACAACAGGGCGTACCGCGTCTTACGCTGCTCGTAGACGCAGTGATTCTCTGTAGCACAAGCATGCATTTCAGCATCTTGGGGACGTTATAGGCCGCCTATGGCCTGCCGGCCTGGTTCCTTTGCCATTGGCGAAAAGAACCCGCGGATGCCGCCGTCAGGGCGCCCCAAGTCGTCCACCGGAGTACCTGCCCCACGCGCCGCAATCCCTTTTGCTCCAGCCAGTAGGAGAAGGTATTTACGGCCAGACTTGCGGCGAGAACCGGGACGACTTCACGGACTACAATCCTCCGGTAGCCTGCGCCCGCCGCGAGTGGCACATCGTAACGATTGCCGGTGCCGGTAAATCCCGGATTTGTTTCGAGCCAACCCTGACGAAAGTAGCGTTGTGAACTGGCCCAGTCCAACGAACTTGCTATGCCCACCGTGGCAGCGGGCGTGTAGGTCAGCGGATTCCGCACGGCCTGGGAAAAGGCGCTGGCCAGATTCGCAGGGTGGTCGTTGGCAATGAATCCCGAGGCTTCCTGGTTGGCCACAATCGAACGGCTGCTATCGAACTGGTTAGCGCTGAAGCCGTCCTGCCCCCCTGGGACCTCCGAGCTCTGATCCTGCTCCTCGGGTGGAGCGGCTCCTGCCGAGAGGAGCGCCAGGGTCAGCATGACTCCGGTTGCAAGCGACACGAGTAGATATGTTGGCTTTCTCATTAGGTTCACTCACTTTCTCGGGGGGAAAATGGGGGGGGATCCAGAATCGGCGTTTGCGGGGGGAAACCAGATGGAGCAGATAGAACCGTTGCTAAGTAGGAAAGCTCCGCAGAGTACTAACCCCTGCTCTGTTTTGTTCCATCTCGTCCTCCCACTTTCCACCTTATGCTGGCCAGTGGTGGCAAGCTATAGCCTAAAGGTAAGATTTTTTCGGCGGGGCCGTACTGCGTCCCAGTACGTCTAGGACTTACTTTATTGCTATTAAAGTTCAAGAATGCAGTGAAGGATGAAACCCAGGAGAATCAGTTGTTGGATCTACTGGAAGTCCTGCGTCTCGGGGAGAAGTGAATCTTGAGCAGAGCGGTGCTCGATTTTCTTCTCTGGTGGTTGCTTCCTTGCGGCCACAAGAAACAGAGCAGGCCGATGCGACTCCCGGGCGAAGACGGGGCCTGCCGAACCTGTCTGGAATGCGGCCGACGCCAGCGCTACCGCTTGTTCGACCTTGACAACCGCGTCCCCCCGGAATTCTTAACCACAAGCCACCCTTCCGACGCCGCCTTCCCTTTCGCGCGCCGACCTACGGCGGTCGTCCAGAAACTGGATAGTCACACCCGTCCGGGATCGCAACCTGCTTGAGGCAATCCGACCGTGTCACGAAGAAACTGCCACTCTTTTGCATGATCGTCTCGAAAGTGTGGACGGTTCTTCCGGTGTGGAAGGTGGAAAGATGCTGACGATAGCCACCGCCAGGAAAGCGCGGAAGTACTCACTATCCCGCTAGCCCCGTGAGATTCAATCGGTACACAGTTGGCCAAGCCCCCTTCGGAGGCGCAGGATGAAGGTTCGAGCGGCTATGTTTTCCCCCGATAAGCAACCAGATCGTCGCCGGCACATCCGCTATCTCGTGAATGGCTCCTTAGAATTTGAGGTAAGAGGGAAGTTATACACAGGTGTCCCCAAAAATCTTGGCATGGGCGGCTTGCTGTTTCAGGCCGTTGAGGTGCCACCGGAGGGCGCCACTGGAACGATGCGGCTGGTTATTCGAGGCTTCGACGAACGCATCGTGGCCAAAGCTCGAATCATTCGCACCCATGAGACGGCGGCGGCTGCCATTTTTCTCACACGTCCCGCAGCCGTGGTACGGTGTGTTGACTGGCTGGCTCAGAAGGAACGCGAACAACAGGCAATGGTGGAGAAATAGCCAAGCCACAATCCGATCCTGGGAGCAGGATGGTGCGCTCCTGCGACTACCGATCCGCATCGTTCGGCCATTCCGTGAACACCTCGAGATGAGTAAGGTTCGTTCTGCTATTCCTCTACCCGGACCAGTTTTTCAGACCAAGAAGTGAAGACCTGTGAGGAGAAACAATCCATGAAATGGTTTGGGAACCTGGACATCCGGGACAGACTCTTTCTGCTGTTCGGTTTGATGATCGCCTTGCTGGCGATTGTGGTTGCCACAGCGTACCGAAGCATTACAACGATGCAGGAATCTCAGGAGCGGCTATCTACAACGCAATTCACCGGCGCGACAGACCTTCTGGTGCTTCGCCTCGAGATGAACGGGGTCCGCGCCGCCTTGTTGACCATGCTGATGGCGACCACCCGCTCGGAAAAGGAGAGATGGCATCAGGATGTCGAGGAGCGTTCGAACGAAATGGACGAAGCGTTGCAACGGCTCCTGGCAAGTGCCCAGAATCATTCGCAGCGGCTCCGCCGGCTTCAGGAGATAAACCAGGCATGGGCGGCATTCCAGCAGACACGCGATACCGAGATCATTCCTTTCATTTATCAAGGAAGAATCGAAGACGCCCGAACAGTGGCCTTCGGCGTTCAACAGGAACGCTACGAGAGGTTCCGCTCCATCGCGGGTGAGTTGGGGGAGGAAGCCATCGAGGAAGTCCGGCTGGGGGTAGCCCAGTCCGCGGAACGTGCCGCGCAGGCGGTTCGCGTGTTTGCCGTCGTGGGCCTGTCCACTGTTTTCCTTGGCGTGATGATAGCTTACTCCCTGACACGACTGGCTGGGGAGTTGAAAAGACGGGTAGAAGAGCGGACTACTGCCCTCACGGCAGAGATTGCTGAACGCAAGCAGGTTGAGGGAAAACTTCGGCAGAGCAAGGAAGAATTCATGGAGCTGCTCGAGAACGCTCCGGACGCCATGGTCATTGTGAATGGGCAGGGCAGGATCGTCCGATTGAACAAACAGGCGGACCAGTTGTTCGGTTACGATCGGGAAGAGCTGCTCGGCCGACCGGTTGAAGCCTTAGTGCCCGAACGGTTCCGCAGCACACACCAAACGCATTGTCGCGACTACATGGTAAGCCCTAGTGTGCGAAAAATGGGTACACAGATGGAGATTTGCGCTTTGCGCAAGGATGGGACGGAGGTACCGGTCGAGGTTAGTCTGGCCCCGTTGAAAACCGCCGAGGGGCCGGTGATTTCCGCTGCCATCCGGGACATCACCGAGCGCAAGCAAATGGAGTTACAGCTTTCCAGGAGTCACAGAATGGAGGCCGTCGGGCGGTTAGCCGGGGGGGTAGCCCATGACTTCAACAACCATTTGGGCATTATCATCGGCTACAGCGAACGGTTGTTGCAGCGCCTGGGCTCCGGCGCTCCGCTGCGCCGGGATGCCGAGATGATCAAAGAAGCTGCGCAGCGCTCCGCCGCTCTGACCCGGCAGTTGCTGGCCTTCGGCCGGAGGCAGGTCCTTGAGCCCAGAATCTTGGACCTGAATGCGGTTGTTTCTGAGCTAACCCAGATGCTGCGACCGCTGATTGGGGAAAACATCGAGCTGGTTGCCTCGCTGGACCCCACACTGGGCAAGGTAAAGGCTGATCCGGCACAGATTGATCAGGTCATTATGAACCTGGCGGTCAACGCTCGCGACGCGATGCCGCAGGGCGGCAGGCTCACCATTGAGACGGCGGATGTCGAGCTGGATGAGGGATATGCCGGTAGGCATGCCACGGTCGTACCCGGCCCGTACGTGATGCTGGCCGTGACGGATACAGGGATTGGGATGGACCGGGAGACGCAAGACCACATTTACGAACCGTTCTACACCCCCAAGGAGCAGGCCAAGGGAACGGGGCTGGGGTTGGCGACGGTCTATGGGATTGTCAAGCAAAGCGGAGGGTACATCTGGGTCTACAGTGAGCCGGGACAAGGTGCAACGTTCAAGATTTATCTCCCGCGCGTGGAGAAAGACATCCCAAAGGCCAACCCCGAGCAAGCCCCCTCCCCAACTCTGAAAGGTGTGGAAACCATTCTTGTTGTGGAAGACGAAGGAATCCTACGGGAACTGGCTTGCGAGTTTCTGAGGGGCGGAGGGTATCAAGTGCTGGATTCCAGCAATGGGGCCGAGGCCATTCAAATTTCCGGGAAGCATCCGGGGCCGATTCACCTCCTATTGACGGATGGGGTGATGCCGGGAATGAGCGGCCGCCAATTGGCTAAGCACCTGCTGGACGCACGTGTAGGGCTGAAAGTTCTTTATATGTCTGGC
>Ga0209640_10006622_pt1 | contig 10133 bp, 6 predicted proteins | sample RifCSP10_1_FD_184018 | JGI IMG/M metagenome (GOLD analysis project Ga0209640, IMG submission 184018) | Soil microbial communities from Rifle, Colorado - Rifle CSP2_sed 10_1 (SPAdes) (version 2) | ecosystem: Environmental > Terrestrial > Deep subsurface > Rock core/Sediment | place: Rifle... | reverse complement strand
GCCGGCGGCCGGCGCGTCATCTACGGCGACACCGACAGCCTCTTCGCGCTGTCCGGCGAGGACGATGCATCCGCGGCCCGGCGGCTGGGCGACGAGATGGCCGGGTCGCTCAACCGCGAGCTGGCCGAGCACATCCAGAAGACCTGGCGCGTGGAGAGCCAGCTCGAGCTACGGTTCGAGCGCCTCTACGGGCGCCTCTACCTGCCCGCCCTCAGGCACGGCACGATGGGCGCTCGGAAGCGCTATGCGGGCCTCCTGGAGGACGGACGGGTGGTCTTCACGGGCATGGAGGCCGTGCGCGGAGACTGGACCGAGCTGGCCAAGCAGGTCCAGAGGGAGCTTTTCGCGCGGCTCTTTTCCGATCGCGCCGTCGACGAGTATCTGCGCGGGATCGTGGCCGACCTGCGGGCCGGCCGCCTCGACGACCGGCTCGTCTACCGCAAGGCCCTTCGCAAGGCCCCCGAGGCCTACGTCGCCACCACCCCGCCCCACGTCGCCGCGGCCCGGAAGATGATCGGACGGCCCCTACGCCGAATCGCCTATGTGATGACCGAGGACGGCCCCGAGCCGACCGATGGGCGCAAGAGCAGGCTCGATCACGAGCACTACGTCCAGAAGCAGGTCCGCCCCGTGGCCGAGCCGGTCCTGGCCCTCCTGGGCCTCGACTTCGATCAGGTGATCGGCGACCAGCGGCAGCTCTCGCTGTTCTGAGGCCCTCACCCCTGGCCGAACTCGAACGGGTACTGGTCCGCTCAAGCCCAATCCCGGTCCAGCAGGCACTCCTCGATTCGGTACGCGTGGAGCATGTCGTGCATGGCCGCGTGCCGGGACAGGATGAAGAGGGAGTACCGGCTGTACCCGGGGTGTTCGGACCGTGCGGTCCCAATCCGCCGCTTGCAGCTGTCGCAGGCGGGCGACGAGGAGGGCGCGCTCGCGCTGGAACCTCTGGAGCGCCTCGTCCAGGTCGACCGAGAGCAGGCCATCCTCGGAGTGCTCGCGTTCCGGTAGGTAGGGGCGGATCGTGGGGTGCTCCTGCGCAAGCATCAGATCGAGGCGCTCGACGAACGTCGGCTGCACGGCCGCCAGATGGCACGCGTGCTCGTGCGCGGACCACTTCCCCGGCTTGCGCCTTCGTTTGAGAAGGCTCTCGGGCACCTCCCGGACGAGAGGGAGGACGAGGGACGGCGCTCGCTCGAGCGCATCGACCACGGGACGGTAGAGTGCGGGTTCCATGGACGTCGATCATGCCACGAGCGGCGCTTCCTCAAATCTCCAACAGGTCCCGGCCGACGATGACCTGGCCCCGGAAGTGGCCTTTGGCCGCGTCGATCCACATCTGCTCGGTCACCTCGGAAGAGCGGCAACGCGCGCGAGAAACGCACGGCGATCCAGGTCGCGCCTCCCCGCCGTCACTCCCCCAGCTTCTTTCCCTCCCCCACCTCGGAAGGGAGGACCGGCCCTCCGTGCGGAGCGAAGCCTTCGATCAGCCGCGCCACCTCTTCCGGTCGTTCCTCCTGAGGCATGTGGCCACAGCGGTCGAGCACGACCACCCGCGAGCCGGACAGCGCGGCCGCGAAGCGATCGGCATCCCGTACCGGGATCCAGGCGTCTTCCCGTCCCCAGATGATGAGAGCAGGGGCCGTCACCTTGGGGAGGAGCTTCTGCACGGCGTCGGGATGCCCCGCGGATGACGCGAGCAGCGATCGAACCGCCGGCGGGGTCGACGGCCGAAGTACGGGCGCGAGGTACTCGTCGATGCGCTCGCCGGTCACCAGCGCGTCGTCGAAGAACACCTGCCGGAGGCTCGCCCCGACGAGGAGGCGCCGGAGCGGCAGGCGGTCGAGCACGGACGCCACGGGCCGCGAGCCCACCGCTCGGATCGCCCACGGCCGGTGCTTCTCCTCCAGGTTGAAGCCGGCGGCGTCCACGAGCACGAGCCGCTCCACGCGCTCCGGCTTTTCCGCGGCCACCACCGCCGCCACCGCCCCCCCCAGGCTGTTGCCGACCACGGTCGCTCGCGTCAAGCCGAGCCGGTCCAGGAGGCCGACGACCACGCCAGGGTATTCGTCGAAGGACAGGTCGGGCGGGCACTCCGACTGGCCGAAGCCGGGAAGATCGAGGGCGACCACGTCGTGCTCGCGAGCGAGGACGGGCAACACGTCCTTCCAGGTGTAGATCGAGGAGGCGAAGCCGTGGAGCAGGACGATCGTCGGACCGGATCCCCGCCGAACGAATCGGATGTGGCGGCCCGCGATGGTCTCGAATCGGGGCTCGAGGCCCGCGGCAACCAGCCATTGGCCGGTGGGCCCGAGCGGGCGCTCGCGGGCCCAACCGACGGCGAAGAGCACCACCAGCGCAGCCAGACAAGCCGCGAGCCCAACGACGCGGACCCGCCGCCGACGGCTCATCGCGAGGCTTCGAGCAGCCGGCGCAGCTCCGGCAACGCCTCCATCAGGGCTTCGTCGCCGGCTTCGAAGAAGCTGGGGATCTTGCGCGGCTGCATCCAGCCCGAATCACCCATGGCGGGCGCGATCACGAGGTCGGCGCCGGCCAGCTCCCCGCGGGAGCGGCCCCGCAGCAGGGTGAGGCCGGCGCGAAGGGCGAGGGACACGAAAGAGTCCGCCGAGGGCCACTTCGTCCCGCTGTTGCAGTCGACGGCGGTGACGAAGCCGTCCTCCCCGGCCAGCTCGCGGGCGAGCCGGACCGGGATCACTTCGGAAATGCCGCCGTCGTAGAGCCGCCGGCCGTTCACCACCATCGGAGGGAAGACGCCGGGGAAGCTGCACGACGCCCGCACCGCGTCCCTGAGCTCCCCCTCCCGGAACACCACCGGCGCCCCGGTATCGACGTCGGTGGCGAGCACGGCCACGGGCACGCGCAATCCTTCGAAACGGTCGACGGGAAGGAACTCGTCGATCATCACGCCGAGCCGGGTCCCGGAGAGGAGCCCTCCGCCCCAGCCACGCACCCAGGTCCAAGGATGCAGCCGCGACGCCTGGTCCACGAGCTTCTCGAGGTCGGCGCCACCCGCCCAGGCCGCGGCCACCAGGGCGCCCCCGCTGGTGCCCGCAATCCCCGCCACCTTCAGACCCTCGCGATCGAGCGCGCGGAGCACCCCGGCGTGGGCCGCAGCGTGCGCCCCACCCCCCGAAAGCGCGAGGTACAGAGTCTTCATGCGCCGGCGTGTATCTCCTGGAGGCTCAGGATGTCCATGGCCTTCTCGCGCACGGCTTCGATCGCGCGCACGGTGGCGGCCGCGCCCGTCAGGGTGGTCACCGCCAGCACCCCGTGGAGGGTGGCGCTCTTGCGGATGGCGCCGTCGTCGAAAAACGACTCCTTGCCGAGCGGGGTGTTGAACACGATGCTGATGTCGCCGTTCTTGATGTAGTCCACGACGTTGGGCCGGCCCTCGTTGACCTTGAAGACCATCTCGGCGGGAACCCCTTCGCGGTTCAGGAACTCGACCGTCCCCCGGGTAGCCAGGATGCGAAACCCCATCGTCGCGAGGGCCTTGGCATGGGGCAGGACGCCCCCTTTGTCGAAGTCGTTGACGCTGATGAACACCGTGCCTTCCGTGGGGATGCGGAATCCCGATGCGATCTGCGACTTCGCGAACGCGATCCCGAAGTCCTCGGAGATTCCCATCACCTCGCCGGTGGACTTCATCTCGGGCCCCAGGAGGATGTCTGCCCCCGGGAACTTGAGGAAGGGGAAGACCGACTCCTTCACGAAGATGCGCGAGACCTCGAGGTCCTGGGTGAGGCCCTGCGCCGCGAGGCTCCGGCCCGCCATGATCCGTGCCGCGACCTTGGCCAGGGGCACCCCCGCGGCCTTGCTGACGAAGGGCGTGGTGCGCGAAGCCCGCGGGTTCACCTCCAGGACGTAGACCACGTCGTTCTTGATCGCGTACTGCACGTTCATGAGGCCGCGCACGCCCAGGGCCAGCCCCAGGCGCCGCGTGTGGCGGCGGATGGTCTCGAGGTGCTCGGCGGAGATCTTGTAGGTCGGCAACACCATCGCGGAGTCGCCGCTGTGGATCCCTGCTTCCTCGATGTGCTGGAGGATCCCACCGATCACCACCCGCTCTCCGTCCCCCACCGCGTCGACGTCCACCTCGAACGCGTCTTCCAGGAACCGGTCGATGAGGATCGGGTGCTCCGGCGACGCTTTCACCGCCTCCCGCACGTACCCCTCGAGGTGCTCCGCGTCGAACACGATCGCCATGGCCCGGCCCCCCAGGACGTAGGAGGGGCGCACCAGGACGGGATAGCCGATGCGGGCGGCCACCACCTTGGCCTCGTCGAGCGAGGTGGCGGTGCCGCTCTCCGGCTGGGGAATCGCGAGCTCGTTCAGGAGCGCGCTGAAGCGCTTGCGGTCCTCCGCGAGGTCCACGGCGTCGGGGCTCGTGCCCAGGATGCGGACGCCGGCCTGCTGGAGGGGCACGGCCAGACGGAGCGGCGTCTGGCCGCCGAACTGGATCACGACCCCTTCGGGCTTCTCGACCTCCAGCACGTTCATCACGTCCTCGAAGGCCAGGGGCTCGAAGTAGAGGCGGTCGGAGGTGTCGTAGTCGGTCGAGACCGTTTCCGGGTTGCAGTTGATCATGATGGTCTCGTAGCCCTCCTCCTTGAACGCGAAGGAGGCGTGGCAGCAGCAGTAGTCGAACTCGATCCCCTGGCCGATGCGGTTGGGGCCGCTGCCCAGGATCACGACCTTCTTGCGGTCCGTGGGCTCGGCCTCGCACTCCGTCTCGTAGGTCGAGTAGAGGTAGGGGGTGTGCGACTCGAACTCCGCGGCGCAGGTGTCGACCCGCTTGTAGACCGGGACGATCCCCGCGGCTTTGCGACGGGCCCGCACCTCGGCCTCGGTGGCCCCCGCGAGCTGCCCCAGCCGCACGTCCGAGAATCCGAATCGCTTGGCCTGGCGTAGCGTCTCGTCGTCGAGGTCCGCGAGGCGGAGGCCCGCCTCACCCCCCAGACCCACAATCCGCGTTTCCAGATAAACGATCTGCTGGATCTGGTCGAGGAACCAAGGGTCGATGCCGGTCATGCGGTGGACCTCGGCGTGGCTCCAGCCGAGGTCGAGCGCCCGCTTCACGTAGAAGATGCGGTCGGGGTCGGCCTGGAGCAGCTTCTCCTTGATCCGGGAGTCGTCCAGGTCGGCGCGGGCGAAGCCGCTCCACCCGGTCTCGAGGCCACGCAGGCCCTTGTGCAGGGCCTCCTTGAAGGTGCGGCCGATGGCCATGACCTCGCCCACCGACTTCATCTGGGTGCCCAGGGTCGGGCTCGCGTCCTTGAACTTCTCGAAGGCCCAGCGCGGGATCTTGACCACCACGTAGTCGATGACGGGCTCGAAGGCGGCCGGGGTCACGCGGGTGATGTCGTTCTGGATCTCGTCGAGGTGGTAGCCCAAGGCGAGGAGGGCGGCGATCTTGGCGATGGGAAAGCCGGTGGCCTTGCTGGCCAGGGCGGAGGAACGCGACACCCGCGGGTTCATCTCGATCACGGTCATGCGCCCGGTCTTCGGGTCGACCGCGAACTGGATGTTGGAGCCGCCCGTTTCCACCCCCACCTCGCGGATGATGGCCCGGGCGGCGTTCCGCATGGCCTGGTACTCGCGGTCGGTGAGGGTCTGGGCGGGGGCCACCGTGACCGAGTCGCCGGTGTGGATGCCCATGGGGTCGAAGTTCTCGATCGAGCAGATGACCACGAAGTTGTCGGCGCGGTCGCGCATGACCTCGAGCTCGTACTCTTTCCAGCCGATGACCGACTCCTCGATGAGGATCTCGTGCACCGGGGACAGGTCGAGCCCGCGCGTCACCAGGTCTTCGAACTCCTCGAGGTTGTAGACGATGCCGCCGCCGGTGCCTCCGAGAGTGAACGACGGGCGGACCACCGCGGGCAGTCCCGTGGTGACGACGACCGCCTCCGCCTCCTCCAGGCTCCGTGCGAACCCGCTCTTCGGGACCTCGAGACCGATCCGGCCCATCGCCTCCTTGAAGAGGCGCCGGTCCTCGCCCACCTCCACCGCGCGCCGGCTGGCCCCGATGAGGCGAACGCCGAGCCGATCGAGCACGCCGCGCCGCGACAGCTCCACCGCGAGGTTGAGGGCGGTCTGGCCCCCGACCGTGGGCAGCACCGCGTCCGGCCGCTCGCGCTCGAGGACCGCCGTGACCGCCTCCGGAGTCAGGGGCTCGATGTAGGTCCGATCCGCATATTCCGGATCGGTCATGATGGTGGCCGGGTTCGAGTTGACGAGGGACACCCGCACGCCCTCGCGGCGCAGCACCTTGATGGCCTGGGTGCCGGAGTAGTCGAACTCGCAGGCTTGTCCGATGACGATGGGTCCCGAGCCGATGACGAGGACGGACTTGATCGATGGATCCTTGGGCATCAGCCCGTCAGTATCTCACGCGGCGCGGCCCTCACCACCCCCGCCCGGCGCCGCCATCCCCACGAGCAAATAGACGGGAACGGCGGAGATCATAAGCGCACCGATTCCCCAGGTCATGGAGAGACTGACGCTCAGGATCGGGGACAGCACGGAGAAGATGCCGTTCAAGCCCCAGGCCCAGGGGGCGTAGGCGCCGGCTGATTCCTTGAGACGGTCGAGCCCATGTGGAAAGTAGACGCCGAGGCACAGGCCCACGGGAAACACGAGGGCCAGCACGAGGACCACCCGCCAGGAAAAAGGCAACGCCAGAAGCCCGTGCAGCCGGGGGAAGACGAAGAAGTACTCTCCGAGAATGAAGGCCGCGAAGATGTACCCGACGAACCGGATCCCCCCCACCACTCGCACCAAGGTCGCCGAGACGAAGGCGCCGACCCCACTCGCGACCAGGAGCCCCGACAAGACCACCGACAGCGCGTAGTTCGGATGGCCCAGGAAGAGACCGAATTTCTGCAAGAAGCCCATCTCCACGGCGAGGTAGCCGAGACCGATGCCCGCGAAGTAGGTGCCACGCCGCAGGGTTCCAGGGCGCCGCTCGACCCCGACGATCAGCCGGAGAGGCAGGTACACCCCCGCCAGAGCGGCCGCGATCGTAACGGTGAACAGCACCAGGAGCGTGTACTCCATCACCGGTACGCTGCCCTGGACGGCGGGGTCCTGATCCCACAGATGGCTCCAGCGCGAGTAGTGGAAGAAGAACGGGCGGTCGTCCGTCAGCGGCCCCACGTCGAAGGGATAGCCGGCGACGAACCTCCGTTCCAGCTCGGGGGTCCCCAGGCTCAAGAAGAACTGGAAGGGGTTGTCCGGCATGGCCCGTGCGAAGGGCGCCGCCGCCACAAAGACGATCTGGCGGTTCCGCGCGCACCATCGTGCCACCCGCGCGACTTCCTCCGCCCGAAACGGACTCTTCTTGACCAGCATCGACGTCAACATCCGGTCGGTGGAGCAGACGACGATGACGTGATGCGCCGGATTGCCAACCCCGGCCCGCCGGAGGGCCGCGGTGGCGGTGACCAGGGCACGCAGCATCTCCCGGGGAGGTGTGTACTCGGGCCGCATCATGTCGAGAATGCCCTGCTCGCTGAGCTTCGAGAGGTAAAGGTCGAAGGCTTCGCTCGTGTAGAGGTAGTTCTCCGAGAACACGTGGGCCGCGCCCGGGGTGCCACTCGCCGTGTCCACGCCCGAGAGCTCGAGAATGTCCACCTCGCCGGGGGTCCGCTCGAGGAAGGAGCGGCCTTCGGCGTGGACCAGCCGTACGCGTGGATCGGAGACCCAATGGCGGAAGTACGGCTCATAGGAATCGCTCAGGATTCGCATGGTCGCGGCGTTGACCTCGACGCCGGTGATCTCGGCCGCGTCGGTGTGGAGGGCCGTCAACACATCGAACCCCCCGCCCACGCCCACGATCAGCACGCGCGGCCGAGGCACGGAGGTGGCGTGGTAGGCGGCGGCGTACAGGGTGTCCTCGATGCCGTCCAGAGAGGATCTCCGGCCATCGAAGGCCACCGCGTACGTGAACGCGCTGTTGTTCTGGGTCAGGACCTTCTGGAACCGCGCGAGGAACTCCGGCTTCGTTCCGATGAGCGACGGCCAGGCCGAGGTGCCCGGAGCGGGAGGAGGCACCCGCGTGACCTCGATGCGGGCCACCGGATCCCAGGCAGTGTGCTCGAGGACGAAGCCGGAGGTCGGATCCTGGGTCGCGCCCAGCACCGTCTGCGACGTGTAGCTCATCCGGAACATGGGACGTATCGCGGCGGCCGACGCCACGAGAGAAAGAGCAGCCGCGCCCGCGGCCGCCCGGGCCAGCAGATGACGTGGCCAGAGCAGGAGCCAGCACACGGCGAGCAAGCCTGCCCCGACCAGCAGGAGGCTGGCTTCGACGCCGACGTACGAGATGGCGGGGATGACCAGGAAAGCGCCGAAGGCTGATCCCACCAGGTCGAAGGCATAGACGCGGCGCGCGCTCAGGCTCGGCGAGGAAAGGAGCAGTCCGAGGACGAGGCCGCTGAAGGCGAAGGGGATCGCAAACAGGAGCGCGAGGGGCACGCATTGGGCGAGGTTCAGGAGGACGACGACGCGGTCCAGGCGATTGCTGTCCTCCAACACGCGCGCGTGGCAGAAGGCCCAACTCACGCCGAGGAGGGTCAGCACGAATAGCGCGGCCGATCCCACGATCACGTCATCCGCCCGCTCGAAGAGCGCTCGCGGCCAGCGGGTCAAGACGACCGCCGAAAGGGCGAACCCCAACATCGTCAGGGAGAGGACCAGGAACGCGAAGTTGCTGACGAGCTTGGCCTGAACGAGGCGGTGAACCAGCACCTGCGTGGCCAGGACCGAAAAGGCCGTGAAGAACGCCAGGGCGCTGGCACGCCCGGAGGTCATCCGCAAGCATCACCCTCGCTTTGGCTGCGCCGTCGGCCGGCGCGGCCGACCACTCAGAAGATCCGAAAGACCAGCTTGTCGTTGACCCGCACCGCGACCTCTTCGTCTCCGCGGCGCGCCGGCTCGTAACGCCAGAGGGGCAGGACCCGGAGTGCCCGCTCCTGGTGATCGCCCAGCGGGGTCGTCAACCGCGGTCGATAGAGCCGACCGTCGGTGCCGACCACGGCGTCAAAATCCACCAGTCCTTCGTAGCGGACCTTGCGGTTGGGGCTTCGATACACCGGGTCGATCGCGAGCAGCCGCCGCTGTACCGCCGTGATCGACCGGGCGAGGCGTTGCGCCTCGCCGCCGGCGTTCGGCGCGGCGTCGGCGACTTGCTTCGGATCCGGGGCCGGGGGGCGGTCGAAGCGGACGCCGTGGGCCTGGAGATAGCCCTCGACCGTCAAGAGGACCCTGCTCGCTTCCGAGGTCAGCGCCTCGGCCGTGGTGCCTCTCAAGCCGGAGATCGCGAGAGACGTCTCCGCGGGGAACTCGCGGCAGCGCCACTTCTTTCCTTTCGTCTCCCGAGGCTGGCCCTCCAGCCTGGGCTGGCCGATCGGCTGCAGGGTGAAGCGGACGGACCCCGCGCCGAACACGGCGGACTTGACCTCGACCGCGACGTCGCAGGGCGCCGCCGCGGCCAGCGTCAAGTCCTGCAACTTCACGGAGACGGTCCTCTTCCGGCCGTCGAAGGGGAGAATACGCTGCTGGCCCACGAGCGCACGCCCCGCGTCCATCAGGGGGCCCGGGGTGGGCGTGGGCGGAGGGCCTCCCGCGGAGCGACACGCGCTCTGGACGCCCAGCACCACGACCCCTGCGAACAGAAGGCGTGCAAACGTCGAACGCCCCCAAGCCTGGCCCGGCTCGTCATGCCTCACGAGCGGAGGTTACGCAGGCAACGGCCGGCGGTCAAGGCGGCCCTCTCCAGCCGAGCGCCTTGCACCTCAGGTCGGCCCGCTTGGCGGCACCCCGCCGCTCCGGCGCGCGCCCTTGCGCGCGTAGAGCGCCGCGTCCGCGGCCTCGACCGCCTCGCCGATGGGTCGCTCGGGCGAATAGGGGGCGACACCCCAGCACGCGGTCAGCTCTCCGGCAGCCCCCTCGAGACCCTGGCCGCGAAGTACCTCGTCGAACCGGGTGAAGCGTTGGTGCGCTTCGGCGGGCGCCACCCCCGGCAGCACCACCAGAAACTCGTCTCCGCCCCATCGGTAGACGAGGTCGTCCGCGCGCACCACGGTGCGGATGGCGCGGGCCAGGGACCGGAT
>Ga0209640_10006621_pt1 | contig 10134 bp, 9 predicted proteins | sample RifCSP10_1_FD_184018 | JGI IMG/M metagenome (GOLD analysis project Ga0209640, IMG submission 184018) | Soil microbial communities from Rifle, Colorado - Rifle CSP2_sed 10_1 (SPAdes) (version 2) | ecosystem: Environmental > Terrestrial > Deep subsurface > Rock core/Sediment | place: Rifle... | reverse complement strand
TCGCGTGATGGACGGCGCGATGGGCGCCCGGTTCCTCCAGGACCTCAAGCGCCTGCTCGAGGAGCCCCTGAGGCTATTGGTGTAATGGGCACGGGCACCCGGGCTCACGCCACGCCCGTGCCCCGCCGCGACCACGCGCGGCGCCAGGTCGAACGCGTAGCGTGAGTTGCGACAACGGGACATGACAATGCACAAGTTTGATGTCGCGGTGGTCGGCACCGGGCCCGGCGGCTACGTCGCGGCGATCCGGTGCGCCCAGCTCGGTCTCTCCGTGGCCGTCGTCGAGGACGACCGCCCGGGCGGCGTCTGCCTGAACTGGGGCTGCATCCCCACCAAGGCGCTGCTGCGGAACGCGGAGGTCGTGAGCCTCCTCGGCCGCGCCGCCGAATTCGGCATCAGGCTCGCCGGCTTCGAGGCGAACTACGCGGAGGCGGTGCAACGCAGCAGGCGGGTCGCCGACGGCAGGGCGAAGGGCGTCGAGTTCCTGTTCCGGAAGAACAAGATCGCGCTCTTCCCGGGGCGTGGGGTGCTCCGGGCGCCTCGCGTCGTCGAGGTCGCCGGGCCCGGCGGGACGGAGACGCTCGCCGCGCGCGCGGTCATCCTCGCGACCGGCTCGGGGCCGAAGTCGCTCCCGGGCGTCGCGATCGACGAGACGACCGTGATCTCCTCGAACGGCGCCGTGCGGAACGAGCGGCTGCCGAAGTCCATCATCGTCATCGGCGCGGGCGCGGTCGGCGTCGAGTTCGCCGACATCTACGCCGCCTACGGCGTCCAGGTCACGCTCCTCGAGGCGCTCCCGCGCATCGTCCCGATCGAGGACGACGAGGTCTCGAAGGAGCTCGCGCGCGCCTTCCGGCGGCGCGGCATCGAGATGAAGACCGGGGTGACGGTGACGGCCGTGAAGCCCGGCGGGCCGGGCGCGGTCGTCGAGACCGACGGGGGCGCGCTCGAGGCCGAACAGGTGCTGATGGCGGTCGGCCGCGCCGCGAAGGTGACGGGGCTCGGGCTGGAGGCAGCCGGCGTCGCGCTCGAGCGCGGCTTCGTGAAGGTCTCGCCGCGGATGGAGACGTCGGTCCCGGGCGTCTACGCGATCGGCGACGTGGCGGGGCCGCCGCTCCTCGCCCACAAGGCCATGGCCGAGGGCGTCGTCGCCGCCGAGGCGATCGCCGGCCGCGACCCGCGCCCGCTCGAGTACGCGAACGTGCCGTCGTGCACCTATTGCCGGCCGCAGATTGCGTCCATCGGCCTCACCGAGGGGAAGGCGCGGGAGAACGGCCGCGAGGTGACGGTCGGCAAGTTCCCCTTCACGGCGAGCGGCAAGGCCGTGGCGCTCGGCGAGACGGAGGGCTTCGTCAAGGTCGTCGCCGACAAGGCGACGGGCGAGATCCTCGGCGCCCACATCGTGGGCCACGAGGCGACGGAGCTGATCCACGAGTTCGCGCTCGGCCGCACCCTCGAGGCCACGCTGGAAGAGATCGTCCACACGATCCACGCCCACCCGACGATGTCCGAGGCGGCGCTCGAGGCCGTGCTCGGCGCGCTCGGCCAGGCGATCCACCTGTAGCGGCGGCCATGGATTTCGAGCTGACCCCCGAGCAGCGGGCCCTCCGGGCCCTCGCCAGGAAGCTCGCCGACGCCGTCTTCGCTCCGCGCGCCGCGAAGTGGGACGCGCTGGAAGAGTATCCGTGGGAGAACGTGAAGGACCTGGTCGCCGCCGGCCTCATGGGCCTGACGGTCCCGACCGAGCACGGCGGGGCCGATCGGCCCGTGCTCGACGTCGTGCTCGTCATCGAGGAGATCGCGCGTGCGTGCGGCATCACGGCGCGGATCGTCGTCGAGGGGAGCCTCGGCGTCGTCGGCGCGCTCACGGCGTACGGGACCGACGCGCAGAAGCGCCGCTACTTCCCCTGGGTGCTCGACGGCGAGAAGCCGGCGATCGCGATCAGCGAGCCCGCCGCCGGCTCGGCGGCGACCGACCTCGAGACGCGCGCCGAGGAGGCGCCCGGAGGCTTCCGGCTCACCGGCCACAAGTGCTGGATCACGGGCGCCGGCACCTCGCGCCTCTACCTCGTGTTCGCGCGCTTCGGCGCCCGGCCGGGCGCCCCGGGCATCGGCGGGCTCCTCGTCGAGCGCGACACGCCCGGGTTCACGATCGGCCGGCGCGAATTCATGATGGGGCTCCGCGGGATCCCGGAAGGGGAGCTCCACTTCGAGAACTGCTTCGTTCCCACGGAGAACGTCCTCGTTGGGCCCGGCGACGGCTTCAAGAAGCTCATGCGCGCCTACAACGGCCAGCGGCTCGGCGCCGCCACGGTCGCCCTCGGCCTGGCCCAGGGCGCGTACGAGAAGGCGCTCGCCTATGCGACCGAGCGCAGGCAGTTCGGGCGCCCGATCGCCGACTTCCAGGGCATCCGCTGGAAGCTCGCCGACATGGCGATCCGGCTCGACGCGGCGCGCCTGCTGATCCACCGCGCGGCGGCGCGCGCGGGCCGCGGGTTCCCCGACGCGCTCGAGGCGGCGAAGGCCAAGACGTTCGCCGCGGAGACGGCGCAGGAGGTCACGAGCCAGGCGCTCCAGATCCACGGCGCCGCGGGCTACGGCCGCTCGCTGCCGCTCGAGCGCATGATGCGGGATGCGCGGATGTTCGCGATCGGCGGCGGGACGCTCGAGATGATGCGGAACCTGATCGCCGACCACGTCCTGCCGACGCGGGTGGATTGGCGAACGTAGTGCGAGCCGCAGGGTGAGGCTCGGGTTCGGCCTGCCCACGGCCGGGTCCTGGGCCACGCCCGAGAACCTCGCGCGCGTCGCGCGCCACGCCGAAGCGCTCGGCTACCACTCGCTCTGGGTCTTCCAGCGGCTGCTCTACCCCGTGACGCCGAAGGACGAGTACTACGGCGCGCCCGGCGGGGCGTGGCCCGACGCGTTCCGGTCCGTGCTCGATCCGGCGGCGGCGCTCGCGTACGTCGCCGCGCTCACGCGGACGATCCGGCTCGGCGTGAGCGTGCTCATCATGCCCTTCTACGCCCCCGTGGTCCTCGCCAAGCAGCTCGCGACGCTCGACGTGCTCTCGGGGGGGCGGCTCGACGTCGGCCTCGGGCTCGGCTGGTCGCGCGACGAGTACCGGGCGGCCGGGGCCGCGTGGGACCGCCGGGGGGCGCGCGCCGACGAGTTCATCCGGGTCCTCAAGGCCGCCTGGACCGCAGACGAGGTGGAGTTCGCCGGCGAGTTCTACGCGGTGCCGCGCTCGCGCATCGCGCCCAAGCCCGTCCAGACGCCGCACCCACCGCTCCTCATCGGCGGCTACGCGGAGGGCGTGTTCCGCCGCGCGGTCCGGCTCGGCGACGGCTACACGGGCGGCAACATCCCGCTCGCCGAGCTCGCCCCGCTGGTCGCGCGCCTCAGGCGGATGGCCGCGGAGGCCGGGCGCGATCCGGCCGCGTTCCCGATCGTGTGCCGCCGCCCCCTCCGGGGCACGCTGGAGGAGATCCGCGAGGACCTCGCGCGCTACGCCGACGCGGGCGTGACCGAGCTCTTCCTCGATCCGAACTTCCAGCCCGGCGGCCCCGCGCTCGACCGGGTCCTCGCCCACATGGAGTCGCTGGCGCCGTCGAGTTCACGCAGGGGGTGACCACCATGAATCTCTTCGTTCCGGAGATCTCCGTCTGGGAGAAGGTGCTCCGGTCGGTCGTCATCTACGTCTTCATGCTGCTGGCGTTCCGGTTCACGGGGAAGCGCCAGGTGGGCCAGCTCACGCCCTTCGACCTCGTGGTGCTGGGCAGCGACTGGCCCTTCGTCCCCTGGCATCCTTCGCCGGTGGCCTGGGTGCAGGGGCTCACCACGGTCAGCCGGGAGGAGAAGGAGCAGATCCTCGGGCGGAACCTAGAATCGCTGCTGAAGCTCTAGCGGGCTCGCCGGCCGGCCGGCCCGGCGCCAGAAGAAGACCTTCGAGATCGGCCGGGCGGCCAGCGACTTCTGGGCCGCATCCATGTAGAGGTACAGCACCGGGGTGATGTAGAGCGTCAGCAGCTGGGACACGAGCAGGCCGCCGACGACGGCCAGGCCCAGCGGCCGGCGGGCGTCGGCGCTGACGCCGATGCCCAGCGCGATCGGCAGCGTCCCCAGCAGCGCGGCCATCGTCGTCATCATGATCGGCCGGAAGCGCAGCAGGCAGCCCCGGTAGATCGCCTCGGCCGGCGACGCCCCGCGCCGCTCGGCCTCCAGCGCGACGTCGATCATCATGATCGCGTTCTTCTTCACGATGCCGACCAGCATGATCAGACCCACGAAGCCGTAGACGTTCAGCTCCATCCGGAACAGCACCAGCGTCAGCAGCGCGCCGGCGCCGGCCGCCGGCAGTCCGGACAGGATCGTGAGCGGGTGGATGAAGCTCTCGTAGAGGATCCCCAGGATCAGGTAGATCACCAGCACGGTGATGAGCAGCAGCAGGCCCTGGCCGCGCAGCGAGTCCTGGAACGCCTGGGCCGTGCCCTGGAACGTCGCGCTCAGCGTCGCCGGGACCCGCAGCTCCCGCTGCACGGCCTCGACCTGCGCCACCGCGTCGCTCAGCGACACGCCCGGCTTCGTGTTGAACGAGATCGTCACCGACGGCAGCTGGCCGAGGTGGGTCACCACCAGCGGCCCCAGCCCCGGCGTCAGCGTCGTGACCGCGTCGAGCGGCACCAGCCGGCCGCTGCTCGACCGCACGTTCAGCCGGGCGAGCGCGGTGGGGTCCTGCTGGTACTGCGGGTCCACCTCGAGGATGACCCAGTACTGGTTGGACGGCGTGTAGATCGTCGAGACCTGCCGGGAGCCGTAGGCGGCGCCCAGCGCGCTCTCGATCTGCTCGGCCGTCACGCCGAGCGCCGAGGCCCGGTCGCGGTCGATGTCCAGGACGATCTGCGGGCTCGTGATCTGCAGATCGCTGTTGACGTCTTGCAGGCCGGGCAGCTGCCGGAGGCGGTCGTAGAGGCGGGGCGCCCACTGGTACAGCTCCTCGAGGTCGGCGTCCTGCAGCGTGTACTGGTAGACCGCCTTCGTGAGCTGCCCGCCGATGCGGATCGTCGGCAACACCTGGGGGTAGACCCGGATGCCCGGCACGGCGTCCAGCTTGGGCCGGAGGTCGGCGATGAGGTCCTCGACCGGCCGCCGCTCCTTCCGGGGCTTGAGCCGCACGAAGATCCGGCCGTTGTTCATCACGGTGCTGGAGCCGCTGGCGCCGATGAACGACATGAACTGCGCGACGTAGGGCTGCTGGCGGATGACGTCGGCCACCGCCCGCTGATGCGCCATCATCGCGTCGAACGACACGTCCTGGGCCGCCTCGGTGAACGCGAAGATCGTGCCGTTGTCCTCGGTCGGGATGAACCCCTTCGGGATGACGAGGAACAGATAGGCGGTCAGCACGAACGTGCCGACGAGCACGGCCATCGTCAGCCGCCCGTGCCGCAGCGTCCACTGCAACGAGACGTCGTAGGCGCGCCGCATGCCGTCGAAGACGCGCTCCGAGGCCCGGTACAGCCGGTTGTGTCCCTCGTGCGGCGGCCGCAGGAAGCGGCTGCACAGCATCGGCGTGAGCGTCAGCGACACCGCGCCGGACACCAGGACGGCCGCGCCGATGACGACGGCGAACTCGTGCAGCAGGCGCCCGACCACCCCGCCCATGAACAGCACCGGGATGAACACTGCGGCCAGCGACACGGTCATGGACAGGATGGTGAAGCCGACCTCGCGGGACCCCTTGAGCGCCGCCTCCATCCGGCCCTCGCCCGCCTCCATCCGGCGGACGATGTTCTCCAGCATGACCACCGCGTCGTCCACGACGAAGCCGACGCACAGCGTGAGCGCCATCAGCGAGATGATGTCGATCGTGTGGCCGAGCGCGTACATGACGGCGAAGGTGCCGACGATCGACAGCGGCACCGCCAGGCTCGGGATCAGCGTGGCGGAGACGTTGCGGAGGAACAGGAAGATCACCAGCACCACGAGGCCGATGGCCAGGAGCAGCGTGACCTGCACCTCGTGGACGGAGTCGCGGATGGCCACCGAGCGGTCGTAGACGACGTCGAGGCTCACCGACGCGGGCAGCTGCTGCCGGAACACGGGCAGGAGCTTGCGGACGCCGTCCACCACCTCGATGGTGTTGGTCCCCGGCTGCCGCTGCACGGCGAGGACGACCGCGCGGTTGTCGTTGAACCAGCTCGCGACCTTGTCGCTCTGCACGCCGTCGATGACCCGCCCCAGCTCTTCGAGCCGGACCGGCGAGCCGTTGCGGTAGGCCACGATCATCGGCCGGTAGGCGGCGGCGTCGGTGAGCTGGGCGTTGGACTGGATGTTGACCGCCTGGTAGGGGCCGGACAGCGTGCCCGTCGGCTTCTTGACGTTGGCGCGGGCGATCGCCTGCTCGACCTCGTCGATGCCGATCCCCCGGACGGCCAGCGCCCGCGGGTCCACCTGCACGCGCACCGCGTACTTCTGCGAGCCGAAGATCGTCACCTGGGCCACGCCGCTGATCGTGGAGATGCGCTGGGCCAGGTTCGTCTGCGCGTACTCGTCCACCGTGTACAGCGGCAGCGTCGGCGAGCTGAGCGCCATGTAGAGCACCGGCTGATCGGCCGGGTTCACCTTCTGAAAGCTCGGCGGCGTCGGCAGGCCGGGCGGCAGCAGCGGCGCCGCCTTGGTGATGGCCGACTGCACGTCCTGGGCGGCCGCGTCGATGTCGCGGCTCAGCGTGAACTGGATCGTGATCTGGGTGACGCCGAGCGCGCTCGTGGAGGTCATCGAGTCGATGCCGGCGATCGTCGTGAACTGCCGCTCGAGGGGCGTGGCGACGGCGGAGGCCATCGTCTCCGGGCTCGCGCCCGGCAGCGAGGCCGACACCTGGATGGTCGGGAAGTCCACGTTCGGCAGGTCGCTCACGGGGAGGCGACCGTAGGCCATCACCCCGAAGATGAGGACGGCCGCCATGAGCAGCGTGGTGAGCACCGGCCGGCGGATGAACAGCGCCGGGCTCATGACGGTCTCGGGGGCTTGATCTCCACTCGCGCGCCCGGCACCAGGCGGAGCTGGCCGTCGGTGACGACGCGCTCGCCGGCCTTCACGCCCTGCTCGATGACGACCTCGCGGGCCTGGCGGCGGCCGACCTTCACGGGCCGCGACTCCACGGTGAGGTCGGGCTTCACCACGAACACGAAGGGTCCCTGCTGCCCGGCCTGGACGGCCTGCGTGGGCACCACCACCGCCTGCTCGATCGTGAGCGTCAGCGCGACGTCCACGAACTGCCCCGGCCACAGCGCGCTGTCCGCGTTGGGGAAGGTCGCCTTGAGCTGGATCGTGCCGGTGGCGGGGTCCACCGTGTTGTTCATGAACGTCACCGCGCCCTCGACGGCCCGCTGGCCGCCGTCGGGCCTCGCCTCGACCCTCAGCGTGCCCTCCGCCTGGTACTTCTTGATGGCCGCCAGGTGCTGCTGGGGCACGGCGAACGAGACGTAGATCGGCCGGATCTGCGCCATCACCACCAGCGGGTTGTCCTCGGTCGCCTTCACCACGTTGCCGGCCTGGACCAGGAGGTTGCCGGTGCGGCCGTCCATGGGCGCCCGGATGGTGGTGTAGGCGAGCTGGAGCCCGGCGGTCTCGACCATGGCCTCGTTGGCCTGGATCGCCGCCCGCGCGGTGTCCACCATGGCCTCCGCCGCGCGCGCCGCCGCCCGCGCGTTCTCCACCGCCGCCCGGCCCGCCTGGACCGTGGCCTGCAGCGTGACCAGGCCGGTGCGGACCTGGTCGTACTGCTCGCGCGCGATGAGCTCCTTCTGCACCAGCGTCGCGTAGCGCTGCTCCTGCACGCGGGCGTTGTCGAGCTGGGCCATGTCGCGCTCGAGGTTCGCCAGCGCCTGCGTCACCTCGGCCTGGCGTTGCGCGAACGCGGCCTCCGCCTGGCGGAGCTGGGCCCGGTCCTTGGTGACGTTGGCCTCCGTCTGCCGGAGCGCCGCCTCCAGGGGCCGCGGATCGATCGTGAAGAGCAGGTCGCCGCGCTTCACCTCGTGCCCTTCGGTGAAGTGCACCCGCTGGATCTGACCGGCGACCTGGGACTTGACGCCCACCGTCGTGTACGCCTGCACGGTCCCCACCGTGATGACCTGGACCGGCACCGACCGCTGCTCGGCGGTCGCCGCGCCGACGGGCACGGCCGGCGCGGCGGCCGGACGCTCCTGCGCCCCGCCCGGCGCGTCCGAGCACCCGCCCCCGCCGAGGACGGCGGCGACGATCGCCGCGGCGACCAGCCCCCGCCTCATGGCTTGGCCGCCTCGGTCGCCGCGTCCACCAGGGCCTCCAGGCCCTTGATCACGCGCTGGCGGTCGTCGGCGGCCATCCGCCGCAGCACGCCCTCGATGCCGCGCATCTGCAGGCCGTGGAGCTCCTGGACGAGCGCCCGGCCCGCCCGCGTCAGCTCGAGGACGTAGACCCGCCGATCGGCCGGATCGTCGGCGCGGACGAGGAACCGCTTCTCCTCGAGCCGGTCGACGATGTGGGTGACCGCCGGCAGGGTGACGCCGAAGGCCTTGGCCACGTCGCCCATGTGGCAGCCGCCGTGGTCGGCGACGTGGAAGAGGACCTGCGACTGCGCGTAGGTGAGGTCGAGCTCGGAGGCCCGCTGCCACAGGAGCTGGCGAAACGTGGTGCTCCCGAGCGCATTCAGGAGGTCGAGGAGGCGCTGCGCCTCGGCGACGCGCCGGCGGGAGCGCGAGGGCCTCATGGCGGGCTGATGTTACAGCCACCTAATAGTTGAGTCAATTAACATTCAAAACGGTAACCGGTGCGCCTACGCCGGCAGCTCGTTTCGGGAGCTCGACCTCAGCCGCGCGGCGGGGTCGCCCCCTTGCGGATCTCCTCGCGCATCGCGTCCTTGCCCGCTTCGAAGGCGCTCATCAGCCGCTGCGTCTGCTCCTCGAACAGCTCGCGGCTCTTGTCGAGCCACTCGCCGGCCCGGCCCTGCGCCTCGGCGGCGAACTCCTGCGCCTTCTTCGTGATCTCGCCGCTGCGCTCGGCGAGGAGCTCGCGCGTCTGCTCGCCGGTCTTCGGCGTCAACAGGACGGCGGCCGCCGCGCCGATCGCCGCGCCGAAGAAGAACCAGCCGAGATAGCCCGCGGCGTCGCCTTTCTGGTCACTCATGGTTGTCTCCTTGCGCCTTCCGGAGGCGCTGGACGAACACGTCGATGCCCTTCTTGAGCCCGGCCGCCACCCCCACGAGCTGTCCGGCCCGCGTGATCCCGCCGAGCACCGCGGTGAAGCGGGCGAACCCCGCGGCGACGTCGTTGACCCGCTCGGTGACGGCGCCGATGCGCTCGAGCTCGCGGTGGGCCTCGCGCGTGAGCGCGCGCACGTCCTCGGTGAGTGCGTGCGCCTGGCCGACGAGCGGCCGGAGTTCCTGCTCGACGATCGTCAGCACGCCCTCGGCGCGCTGGGCGACCCGCCGGAGCGCCAGCACGGCCGCCACCAGCGCCAGCATCAGCGCGACGGCGGCCAGGGTGAGGAGCGCCTGGGCCCAGAGAGGCATGGGTCTGAATTATTGGTGGAAAACGGGGCCGAAGTCAATGAAACTAGGAGCTTGATGTCCCTTCAAGAACGGTTCGACGAACTCCGCCGCCGCCGGGCCCAGGCCGAGCTGGCCGGGGGCGACGAGCGCGTGCGCCGCCAGCACAAGGCGGGCAAGAAGACCGCGCGCGAGCGGCTCGAGCTCCTGCTCGACCCCGGCTCGTTCCTCGAGCTCGACAAGTTCGTGGTCCACCAGAGCCACGACTTCGGGATGGCCGAGCAGCGGATCCCCGGCGACGGCGTCGTCACCGGGTCCGGGCGGATCCACGGCCGGCCGGCGTTCGTCTTCGCCCAGGACTTCACGGTGTTCGGCGGCTCGCTCTCCGAGGCGTACGCGCGCAAGATCTGCAAGGTGATGGACCTTGCGATGAAGACGGGCGCCCCGGTCATCGGCCTCAACGACTCGGGCGGCGCCCGGATCCAGGAGGGCGTCGTCTCGCTCGCCGGCTACGCCGACATCTTCCTCCGGAACACGCTCGCCTCCGGCGTCGTGCCGCAGATCTCCGCCATCATGGGCCCGTGCGCGGGCGGCGCCGTGTATTC